>FLNZ01005212.1_pt1 | contig 97343 bp, 80 predicted proteins | sample 1140391 | NCBI WGS metagenome assembly FLNZ01 (sample SAMEA3878171, study PRJEB12797) | bioreactor metagenome | biome: Moose rumen | place: Sweden | collected 2011-10 | reverse complement strand
TCGCCGAAGGTACTAACGCTCGGGAATGAAAATAAAAAACAAGTTTTTTCTTTTGCATTCCTCTCGCTTAATCGAACTTTGGCTTCGCCGAAGGTACTAACGCTCGGGAATGAAAATAAAAAACAAGTTTTTTCTTTTGCATTCCTCTCGCTTAATCGAACTTTGGCTTCGCCGAAGGTACTAACGCTCGGGAATGAAAATAAAAAACAAGTTTTTTCTTTTGCATTCCTCTCGCTTAATCGAACTTTGGCTTCGCCGAAGGTACTAACGCTCGGGAATGAAAATAAAAAACAAGTTTTTTCTTTTGCATTCCTCTCGCTTAATCGAACTTTGGCTTCGCCGAAGGTACTAACGCTCGGGAATGAAAATAAAAAACAAGTTTTTTCTTTTGCATTCCTCTCGCTTAATCGAACTTTGGCTTCGCCGAAGGTACTAACGCTCGGGAATGAAAATAAAAAACAAGTTTTTTCTTTTGCATTCCTCTCGCTTAATCGAACTTTGGCTTCGCCGAAGGTACTAACGCTCGGGAATGAAAATAAAAAACAAGTTTTTTCTTTTGCATTCCTCTCGCTTAATCGTACCTTTGTCCCCAGGTATGAAAGAATTTGTGATATCAGAGGCACAGGTGGAAACCTGTATTCTTGTTGGACTTATCACTCCACAGCAAGACGAGGCAAAGACAAAGGAATATCTTGACGAACTGGAATTTCTTGCCGATACTGCAGGGGCTGTAACGCTGCGTCGCTTCACACAGCGCGTGCAAGGCCCAAGTCAGGTGACATACGTAGGAAAAGGTAAACTCGAAGAGATAAGGCAGTACATCAAGCAACGACAGGATGCCTACGACGATTGGCTGGATGCTGCGAGAGAAACAAACGCTTTCAACGGTTCACCGCAAGACACTCAAACACCGCTGCCCGTGGGCATGGTGATTTTCGACGACGAACTGTCGGCAAAGCAGATACGCAATATAGAGCAGGAACTGAAAGTGAAGATACTCGACCGCACGTCGCTCATCCTCGACATCTTTGCTATGCGCGCACAGACGGCAGAGGCGAAGACTCAGGTGGAACTGGCGCAGTATCGCTACATGCTTCCACGGCTTCAGCGACTGTGGACCCACCTGGAGCGACAGGGCGGTGGCTCCGGCTCGGGCGGTGGAAAGGGTAGCGTGGGACTGCGCGGCCCTGGCGAGACGCAGTTGGAAATGGACCGCCGCATCATTCTGCATCGCATAACGCTGTTGAAACAACGCCTGCAGGAGATAGACCAGCAGAAAACAACGCAACGCAAGAACCGCGGACGCCTGATTCGTGTAGCACTTGTGGGCTATACCAATGTGGGAAAGTCGACTATGATGAACCTTCTCTCAAAAAGCAATGTCTTCGCTGAGAACAAACTTTTTGCAACGCTCGATACCACGGTGCGCAAAATGACAATCGACAATCTGCCGTTTCTGTTGGCCGACACCGTTGGATTTATAAGAAAACTGCCGACAGATCTTGTCGATTCGTTCAAGTCGACGCTCGACGAGGTGCGCGAGGCCGACTTGCTGGTGCACGTGGTAGACATCTCCCATCCCGATTTTGAGGAGCAGATACAGGTTGTGGAGCGCACGCTGGCCGAGCTGGGCTGTGCCGAAAAGCCTATGATGCTGGTGTTCAACAAGATTGATGCCTACACATGGACGCCGCAGGATGCCGACGACCTTACGCCGCCAAAGCGCGAAAACATCTCGCTCGACGAACTGAAGCACACATGGATGGCGAAAGCCAGAGGTGAGGGCCTGGAAGTGAAGGGCGAGTATGCTACAGCGCCGCTTTTTATCTCGGCCAGGAACAAGGAGAATATCGACGAACTGCGCGATGTGCTTTACAAGAAGGTGCGCGAACTCCACGTGCAGAAATATCCCTACAACGACTTCCTGTACACCATCGATGAGGATGCTATTTAGACGTCAGCAGTTTATAATTTTAAAACTGCTGTTTTAATTTTTGCCAGCGCTGTTTTAATTTTTGCCAGCGCTGTTTTAATTTTTAAAAACACTGCTGTAATTTTTGCCAGCGCTGTTTTAATTTTTGCCAGCGCTGTTTTTATTTTTGTAAAAGCTGTTTTTATTTTTATCGCAGCGCTTTTTAAATTTCTTCATACTTTCTGCTTCGTTCTTCATTAAAATCGTACCTTTGCATGCAGATAGAATAAATAACAGGAATTATGAGAGAATATAGAAATCTGAGAACCGACGAGATCCAACAACTTGAAAGCAACAACTGTTGGGCAGAGGACTGGCAGCGAGTGATGGTGGTCAATGAGTTTACGCCATACGGTTTCCACCGTGTGCTTTTCTATGGTGACATCAGGCTTGGCGTGTTCGAGAAAAAAGTGGAAGTGACAAAGGGCTTCCTGAAACATTCGGGCATAAACGATACTACGCTGCGCAACGTCACTATCGGCGACAACTGCCTGATAGAACACGTCGGTAATTTCATCAACAACTATACCATCGGCAGCGACTGCTATATCTCAAATATCTCTACGATGGAGACAACAGAGGGCGCCACCTACGGCGAAGGCCATACCGTGAGCGTGCTAAACGAGATGGGCGACGGCAACTTGGTACTTTTCCGCGACCTCAATTCGCAACTGGCAGCCTTCATGGTGAAGCACTTCGGTGACAAGCAACTGAAGACCATACTGACGCGCTTCATCAAGGAGGAGGTGCATTTCTCGCAGCCTGAGCGTGGCACGATAGGCAACCGCGTGCGTATAGTGAACACCAAGGAACTGACCAATACCGTGGTTCATGACGACTGCGAGATAAACGGAGCGTCGCGCCTTTCCGACTGTACGATACTTTCGTCGTCAGATGCTTCGGTATATATCGGTACGGGAGTGATATGCGAGAACTCAATAATATCTGGCGGATGCTCTATCACCAACAGCGTGAAAATGCAGGACTGCTTCGTGGGTGAGGCATGCCAACTCACCAACGGCTTTACGGCAGAGGCTTCGGTATTCTTTGCCAATTCGTACATGGCCAACGGCGAGGCGTGTGCTGCTTTCTGCGGCCCCTTCTCGGCAAGCCATCACAAGTCGAGCCTGCTGATAGGCGGCGAATTCTCGTTCTACAATGCCGGCTCGAATACCAACTTCTCCAATCATGCCTACAAGATGGGCCCGATGCACTATGGTGTGCTGGAGCGTGGTACGAAGACTGCCAGCGGTGCCTACGTGCTGATGCCGGCTAAGATAGGCGCCTTCTCGGTCTGCTTCGGCAAACTGATGAACCATCCCGACATGCGCTGCCTGCCGTTTGCGTATTTGTTAGCCTACGGCGACACCATGTATATCGTGCCGGGCAGAAACATCACTACCGTGGGCCTGTATCGCGATATAAAGAAATGGCCGAAGCGCGACAAGCGTGCCGCCTCATGCCGCAAGAGCATCATCAACTTCGACTGGCTCTCGCCGTTCACCGTCGGTGAAATCCTGGAGGGTAAGCGCATACTGGAAGCGCTGCGCAAGGCCGGAGGCGACAACGTGTCGTCGTACAACTACCACGAATATATCATCAATGCTTCGTCGCTCCGCAAGGGCATAAAATACTACGACATAGCGCTGCGCATCTATATGGGCGCCGTTGTGAAGCGTGCCTTCAAGGACGGCTTCTTCGGCAAACCTGGCGAAGTGGGCGTCGGCAAGTGGATAGACCTGAGCGGACTGCTGCTGCCTGCTTCAGAGGAGCAGCGGCTCATTGACGATATCAAGAGCGGTGAGATAGAAAGCATACATGAGGTGCTGGAGCGATTTGACGACATAAACAGTCACTATCGTGAGTACCAGTGGGCATGGACATACCGCATGATTCTTGATTACTACCGTCTTGAGGAAATCACAGAGCACGACGTGGAGATAATACGCGAAGACTACATCCGTGCGCGCCGTGCCTGGATTGCCGAGATACGCAAGGATGCCGAAAAGGAGTTTGCCATGGGCGATGTGGAACAGGATGTCTTCGACGACTTCGTTTCTAAACTCGACCACGAGATAGACTACGAGAACTAAATCGTAGGTTGAGTGCCTCTGCGCAGCAGTGGCAACCGCATATAAAGCAACAGCCGCAGGCTACACTGAGTAGCCTGCGGCTGTTGGTATTCTGACGGCTGTCCTGCGTCTTTAGAAGAAGAGGTAGCGGTTGTCCACCACGTCAGCCTTCAAGTAGAGTTCGTTCATATAGCGGCTGGCAGCCTGGAGCGCCTGCTGCTGGAGTTGCTGTTGCTGCTGTTTCTCATCGTATTTGGCGCCTTCACGCTCGCCGCGAGAGATAACCTGGAAGAGATAAGCACCACCGTTGCCCTTTACAGGAGCAGCGCTGAATGTTCCCTCCTTTGTGGCTGCCACGGCACCGCTCAAGGCTGGCTCGCTCGAACCTGTAGACTGTACGAAGACAGGTGCGGAGAATGTAATCTGGCGTACGCTGTCCACCACGGCACCTTTCTGGCGTGCGGCATCGATAGAGGCAACTCCCTTGAGTTTGCCGGCAGCAACGTCAAACTTCTTGTCGTTGATAACCTGCTGTTTCAACTGCTCCTCGATGTCTGCCATGTCGCGGTAGCCTTCCTTGTGAATGTTGGTAAGTGCAATGACGAGCAGATGGTCGTTGCTGCCACATTCGTAGAGAGGAGAAACCTGGCCGGCCTTGGCGTCGAAAATCCATTTCATTGCTTCGCGTGTGGCGCGCAGTCCTACAACGTTGTGCTCTGAACTGAAAATATCCTTGCGCTCCTGTACACGGAAACCAAACTTGTCAGCGTTTTTCTCCAGACCCTCAAGTGTCTTGTTCTCGCTGACATACTGGCTGAACTTGTTGTAAGCAGCAGAATATGTGTCCTTTGAGAAGTCTATTGTGTGCTTGATAATGGCAACGTCGTACTTTGTTACCATTGCCTTGCGCTGTGTTACCTGCAGCACGATGTTGCCCTGCGAGAACTCCAGGTTCTTCAGTTCGCCTGCGCCGAGTGTATTGAGCGTCTCGATGTAACTCTTTGTGTCGCTGTCGATGTTCTGTGCCTGCTGATACATTGCTGAGGTCATCCACTGCTTTTCGGCTGTCTGGCCGTAGGTCTTTGCAATAGCCTCAAAGTCGGCACCGCCCTTGAGAGCAGTGAAAATACTGTCGGCACGCGTGTGTGCCTCGTCGGCTGTAGTGCCGCCAACTTGTATCTGGCGGTATTCTACAGAATCAGGCAACTGCACCTTGGCAATAAGTTTCACTACGTTGAGCGTGTTGTCGTATTTTGTCTCGAAGGGAGCAGTGACCTGTCCAACCTGCATTGAGTCTATCTTTACTGCAATGTCGCTGGGGAAAGCCTGGCGTGTGGCAGCCAGTCCTGTGTAGGCTACCTGCGACTGTGCCTTGCGTACGATGTCGGCAGGAGCAGCGCCGCTCTCCAGTTTCTGCTGTGCCTCGGTAAGCGTGTTGAGCAGAGCCTTTCGGTCGGCATCGGATGGGAGAACCTGGAAGTCTACATACTTTATGTCGCGGCTCTCTACATACTGGCGATACATCCCTTTCTGCTCGTTGTATTTTGCCTTGACATCGGCATCGCTCACCTGAACTTCGCTATCCTTTATGGAAGAGTAGGGGATTGAGGCCAGGATGATGTTGCTCTCTACGTTCTGTGCGTCGAAAGCAGCGCGTGCAGATACAGGATTGGAGAGCAGGCATTGCGAAAGCAGCGTCTGATATTTCTGAGCCAGTGTGTTCTGGCGCAGTGTCTTTTCTATGAATTTCCAGTAGTCATAGAGTTGCTTGTACTGCTCTGCCACTTGCTGCTGGCCGGGCTGCTCCTTTACTTTCTGGTATTCTGCGATAAACTTGGTGAGTTGTGTAACGTCGAAAAGACCAGTCTGCTGATTTACAAACGGTGTTTGCTTCAGCATTGGGTTGGTGCCTTCTTTCAGAATGGCCTGCAGTTCAGCGTCGGTAACGGTGAGGCCAAGTTTTGCGGCTTCTGCCTCAAGGATAGTGTTGTTGACATAAGTCTGCCAAACCTGATCCCTTATCTGTGCCAGTTCTTCGTCGCTGAGATTATCCGAGCCGCGGGTCATTTTAATCACCGACTGATACTCATCGACGAGGTTCTGAAATTCCTGTACGGAGATTTTCTTTCCTAACACTTCGCCTACCTGCTGACGACGCTCATTGCTCGTGGCTTCGCACGAGCGGAACATTTCTTCTGCAATGAAGGCAAACAGGGCCAGACCGATTATAGTTGCAAGTACTGGGCCCCAACTTCTGATTTTTCCAATTGCTGCCATTGTTGCTTATTGTATTTATTGTTTTAGTCTTATGCTATTTTTCTATAATGTGCGCAAAACACCATTTTGGCCGACAAAATTACACATTTTATGTAAAACGGCGAAAGTTTGGGCGAAAAAAAACCTCATTCCATCACTTTTAATCGCACAAGTTCTATTTTTGTCATTGTATTCTTCACTATTTTGAACTGGAAGCGTCCTATCCTTACTACCTCGTTTAGTTTCGGGAAACTCTGGTATTCGTGAAGTATCAGTCCGCCTATCGTCATGTAGTCGTCGCTTTCTGGAAGTTGCAGGTCAAACGTTTCGTTGACTTTCTCAATCTCAAGGCGGGCAGAAAGCATGTATTCGCCGTCGTCAAGTTGCTTTGCTACGTATTTAGTATTGTCGTGCTCGTCTTCTATATCGCCGAATATCTCCTCTACTATGTCTTCCAGCGAAACCAGTCCGCTTGTTCCGCCAAACTCGTCGATTACCACGGCCAGCGACTTCTTTTGCTGCAGGAAGATATGCATCATTTTGCTGGCTGCCATCGTTTCCGGCACGTATGGCATGGGTCGTACCAGCCGCTGCAAGTCAGGTGCCGCCTCCTCGGTGCTGTTTTCTGCCCGTAATTTCGCCTTTTCACTGCTAAGACGGAAGAGATCGGAACTGTGAATATAGCCTGTGACGTGGTCAATGTCTTCGCGGTAAACGACAATCTTCGAGTGGCCGCTCTCAATAAAGCGGCTCTTAAGTTGTTCGATGTCACACTCTTCGATGTCAACGGCTTCTATCTCCGTGCGTGGCACCATGCAGTCGCGCACCTTTGTGTCGGCAAACTCCAGCGCGTTCTGGAATATCTTCACCTCGTCTTCTATCTGTCTGTCGTCGGCTGCACTGTCTATGCTTGTCTGTACGAGATAGTCGAGATCGACTTTTGTGAATTCTCGGCCCTTCGCTTCTTTAGGAATTCGCACACCAAAGATTCGCAGCAAGGCACGTGACAGTTGCGAGGCCATTCGTGAGATAGGGAAAAGCACCACATAGCATACCATTGCAGGCAGTGCAAAAATGTTAAGCATCGCATTGGGACTGGCTTTGAATATTGTTTTGGGAAGAAATTCGCCAGTGAAGAGCACTACAAGTGTGGAGAGCAACGTGTCGGCAGTGACGCGTGCACCATCGTTGAGTTGTTCGAAAAGTGTGGCGTCAAATATCTTTGCGAAAAGAATGCCATAGACAACGAGGGCAATGTTATTGCCCACGAGCATTGTGCTGACAAAATCGTTGGGGTGCTCGTAGAAGTAGCCAATGACGCGCTGGCCTACTCCGTTCTTGTCGCGCTCCATCTCGGCACGCAGTCTGTTGCCGGAGACAAAGGCTATCTCCATGCCCGAAAAGAAGGCGGAGAAAATCATGGTGATTATGAGTCCTATGATGAGTGGTGTCATGGATTGCGTGTGATGGTTGTTGTGCGCTGTGCCGCATGTTTTGTTGCTGCCGGCCTTATTGCCGGTGGCGCAGGGGCAGCAGTGTCTTTCCCTGCGGCGTTCGGTGCTGCCTGGGCGGGTGCCGGGGTTGGGGCAGGCTCGTTGTCGCCCTCAATATCCGACGACTGGAAAGAGCCTACGCTGTTTGTGATTTCGTAGTGCATCATGTGCTCATCGCTGCGGAAGTAGGTGCCCTGCATTTCGCGCTCTGGCGTGACGACACGTGAGAACTTGTAGGAGTAGAATTCGTGTTTGACCCCGTCCCAGAAGAGTTCCTCGCTGTCGAAGCGCAGTCCGTTGGCATTGCGTATGCGTACGCGTCCGCGAAGTTCCCACAGTTTCAACTGGTCGAAGTACCAGGCGCTGTCGGCATAGACGTGGCCTTCGACATGAAACTGCTCGTCGAACTGCTCCATGAAGATGCCCTTCTCAAAAGTCCATCGGGAGGGATTCTTTACGTTGTTGACATCCCAGCGCTCGCTGACGATGCGATATTTTATCACGCCGGAGTCGCTGATGAGCGTATTGACTCCGTAACTCGTCATCACCGATACGGAGTCGCGGTCGTGAATGGCCGGTGCGGTGTGTTCCTTATTCTCGCTGCAAGCCATGACAGAAGCCATAAGGATGAGAGCGAAGCCCATCCTTATGCCGGAAGATGATAAAGGTCTACGGAAGAACGTCAATGGTGTGCAAAAATTAGTCAACTTTCCACTTTGCAAACCAGCGCTCGTTGAACGTCAGTCCTACGTTGATGCGGAAGGTGTTTTCGGTTATGAGATCGGTGGCGGAGCGTTTTGCCCATTGCGCACTGATGTTTAGCACCGAGCGATTGTTGTAACTATTGATGATAGGAATGCCGAAGCCGGCACTAACACTCATCTCGCTTGGCCCTTTCTTGCCATTAATATTATAATAAGGTGTAGCCATCGAGGCACCAATCCTGTAGTGGATGCGATTGAAGAAATTGCGGCTCAGCCGTGACGGTATCCAGTCGGCACCAACCGTCAGACGGGTGCGGTTGCGCAGCAGACCGTCCTGCAATACGTATTTCTGCGTGTAGTCGTCGACATTGGGAAATTTTATCGACTTCCACTGCTGCATAGTGACGTCGGCGCCTACCGTGAGAGAGCGGTTGTGCTGCCATGCAACGCCTACGCCGTACGACATAGGCAGTCGGAGACCGTTTTTCACAGAGTCGGGAGTGGCTGTCGACACTCCTGTCTGCGTGTTGTAGTTGGTGACGGTCATCGTGGCGTCTGCGCCAAGTTTGTGGCCTATTCCTGCGATGGCTCCAAAGGTTAGAGAGTTATTTCTGTTGAGCGGCAGTTCATACTGTACGCCAAAGTCTATTTTGTAACTGCTTATTGTTGCTGCGTAGGTGCGTGTAAGGGTATTCACATAGCCGTCGTTGCTAACCATACTGATGGTGCGCGAATAGTCGCCCCACAGGTAGGAAAGGTTGACACCCAGCGAAAGTCCTTTCAGCGGCTCGTAGCCTGCGCCGAGAAACACCTGGTGAAGACCGCCGCTGCCACTGTGAGTGTCGGTGACGTAGGTGGTCGACTGACCGATGTAGTTCACTCCGGAATAGTTGTAGCCGATATTGGAGTAGGGCACGATGCCGACGCCAATACCCAGGCGGCGCATCAAGCGAAACGCTGCCACGGCGTATTCAAAGTTGGCGTTGTGGGCATTGATTTTAGTAGAACCCTCCTTGAAGTTTGTGATTTCTCCCGACATGCCGGCATCGATAATCATAGTCAGCGAGTCGGTAGCAGAATATGATGCAGGATTCTGCATGTTGACAACGGTTCCGTTGCGCAGCGCAATGGCAAGACCGCCCATGCCTCGGTTGAAGCCCTGCGACTGGTCGGCAAGTTGGCCAAGGCCGTATTGACTATATGGCGAGTTAGTGCCACTCTGAGCCCAGCCTAAGGAAATCATGGCGCTCAGCAAAATGCCACAAAAAAGGCGTTTCATCTTTATCTTATGTGTGTAAATGTCCGATTTCGGGTTGCAAAATTATTGAAAAAAAACGAAACAAACGCACGATAACTGGAAAATATAGCGTAATTTTGCATCGTGAAACATTTTAAAGACTTTTTTAATGCTCTCGGCGGAGTGCTTGCCTGTGTGGTATGTCTGTTGTTGCCACGGCAAGCGGTAGCCCAGCCTTCAGATAGCCTTCTTGCTGCAATGGACTCCGTAGAGATAAGTCTGCTCACATGCCAGCCCCACGAAGAAGTCTATAGTCTTTACGGCCATACGGCCATTCGCTATCACGACTTGCGTAGCAGTGATTTTGATTTGGTTTTCAACTATGGCGTTTTCGACTTCCGCCGTCCGCATTTTGTGGCGCGCTTTGTCTTCGGGCTCACCGACTATGAACTCGGAGTCTATCCTTTTCCGTTCTTCTGTCAGGAATATCGCCGCGTAGGCTCTATGGTGGTGGAGCAGGTGCTCAACCTGTCGAGAGAAGAGAAGTTGAAGTTGCGCAATGCGCTTGGGAAGAATCTGCAACCAGAGAACAGAGTATACAGATACAATTATTTCTATAATAATTGCACCACTAAGGCTCGCGACGTGATAGAACAGTGTCTTGACGGCAAGATAGAATATTACTATCGCAGCGACTACACTCCGTCGTTTCGCCAAATGGTTTCGCAGCAGACCGCTGGCCATCCCTGGACGACATTTGGCAATGACATGCTGCTCGGTTTGTTTTCCGACAAACAGGCCATGCCGCGCCAGCAGGAGTTTCTGCCCGACAATTTGATGTACGACTTCGACCACGCGCAGGTTTATGCCATGGGAAAATACCGCCCGCTGGTCAGCGAGCGACGGCTGGCTGTAGCCCCGGGCGTTCAGGTGATGATGAGCGGCTTTGCGCTCTCGCCTCTGGCATGCGGCGCACTGCTGGCACTGTTGGGAGCCGTCATGGGATGGTGGCAGATACGGCGCCGGCGCTCACTGCTTGTGTGGGACGCACTGCTCATGCTGGCTACGGGAGCAATAGGCATTGTGCTCACGTTGATGATTTTCTCACAGCATCCCACGACGAGTCTCAATCTTCAGATTTTGCTCTTCAATCCGCTGCCGTGGTTTTTCCTTTATCCTGTTGTACGTCGCAGACCGACGGTTTATTGGAAGTTGACGGCTTTGCTGGCAGCGCTATTCTTCATTGGAAATTTTTTTCAGCACTATGCCGTAGGAATACAAGGTTTGGCACTGTGTTTGCTGGTGCAGTGCTGGGTACATATAAAGACATGCAAGGCATGATATGAGCAACAGATATCTTTACATCACCCTTCTCTCGCTGCTCGGGCTCTCCCAGGAGGCCTGTGCGCAGGCTCTGGCTCAGTCGCCGCGCCTCGTGGTGAACATAACTGTCGACCACTTGCGCACAGATTACCTTGAGACATATACTCCGCTCTACGGACCCGACGGACTGCAGCGCCTGCTGCAGCAGGGAGTGGTCTACACCAACGGCTCTTACGGTTTTTCGCCCGTAGACCGCGCTTCGGCAGCGGCAGCACTCAGCACAGGCACCTCACCTTATTATAATGGTATAGCAGCAATGGAGTGGCTCGACCGCGAGACGCTTCGGCCGCAGTATTGTGTGCGCGATGCTCAGCAGACGGTCTCTCCAGTCCATCTTGCAACGTCCACCCTGGGCGACGAACTGAAGATAGCAACGTCGGGAGTGGCGCGCGTCTTCTCATTTGCCCCTACGGCGGAGTGTGCCATCCTGTCAGCAGGCCATGCAGCCGACGGAGCAGCATGGATAGCGCAGGGACGCTGGTCTACAACGTCGTACTATGCCCCAGTCAATCAGTGGCTCAACGGGTTTGCCCGTCTGGAAGTGCCTGCGGCCGACGGCAATATGAGCGTAGTCGCTGCCGCCTTGAAATGTGTGGAGCAGGCAGGAATAGCACTCGACGAGAAAACCGACATGCTGTGTCTCACACTCTCCACAAACTCGCTGATGGAGGACTATGTCGCTCTGGACCGCGCCGTGGCTCATCTGATACAAGGTGTAGAGGGCAGTGTGCCTCGCGACAGAGTGCTTTTTGTGCTCTCAGGCACTGGCAGCAGCGAGGAGCGTGAAGAGGAGGTCAACGGACGCTTCCGCATTCCCACTGGAACATTCTACATCAACCGCACGGCCAATCTGCTGAACATGTACCTTGGTGCAGTGTTCGGAATGGACCGCTACGTCGAAGCGTGCTATAAGAACCACATTTTCCTTAATCACAAGACAATACGCCAGAAGAACCTGAATCTCGGCGACGTGCAGCGCCGCTCTCAGGAATTCCTTCTGCAGATTGCCGGCGTGCGCAACGTCTATACCTCCAATCAGTTGATGACCAGCGACAGTTATCAACTGGAGCGCATACGCAATGGTTTCAATGTCGAAAAGAGCGGCGACCTTATTGTCGGCGTTGCTCCTGGATGGAAACTCGTCAATGAGGATACCCACGAGCAGGTCTTGTCGCGCGCAGCCAACATTCCTTTCCCGATAATATTCTATGGCGCAGGTCTAAAGGCGCAGCGACTGCCACAGACGGTCACTGCCGACCGCATAGCGCCCACCGTGGCACGGCTCATACGCATTCGCGCTCCGAATGCATGTTCTTCCGAGCCGCTGTTTTGACGTTTCCCGTCATGCCAGCGCCAATGAGCAAGCATGCATGTCTGTGCGGCAGTGCTCTCCAACGTTCCAGAATTTCGGCAAGCCTGGCTTGCAAAACCAACACATTAATATTAATATGAATTTCACTAAAATACTGACATCGCTGTTCGGCAATAAGTCGACACGCGACATGAAACTGATACAGCCGCTTGTAGAAAAAGTAAAGGCAGTGTATCCCACCGTCGAAAAACTCAGCAACGATGAGTTGCGCCAGCGCACCAAGGCAATACAGCGCCAGGTGCAGGACAGCGCACGGTTGCAGAAGGAAGAGATAGCACGTCTGAAGTCGACTATCGAAGATACTCCGATCGACGAGCGCGCTGATATTTTTGCTCAGATAGACAAAATAGAGAAAGAAGTGCTTGATATCTATGAGAAAGCACTTGATGAGGTGATGCCCGAAGTCTTTTCCATTGTCAAGGAAACAGCGCGCCGTTTTGCAGAAAACGAAGAGACCATTGTCACAGCCACTGATTTCGACCGCCAACTGGCCGGTGACCCGCGCAAAGACTTCATTACCATCGACGGCGACCGCGCTATCTATCATAATCACTGGACTGCCGGCGGTAACGACCTCAAATGGGAAATGGTGCACTACGATGTGCAACTCTTCGGCGGCGTTGTGCTCCACCAGGGAAAGATAGCAGAAATGGCAACAGGTGAAGGAAAAACGCTCGTAGCAACATTGCCGGTATTCCTCAATGCCTTGACGGGCAACGGCGTACACGTGGTGACCGTCAACGACTATCTTGCCAAGCGCGACTCGGAATGGATGGGACCTCTCTACATGTTCCACGGACTCAGCGTGGACTGTATCGACAAGCATCAGCCCAATTCGCCTGAGCGCCGCCGTGCATATCAGGCGGATATCACCTTTGGTACCAACAATGAGTTTGGTTTCGACTACCTGCGCGACAATATGGCAGTGTCGCCGCAGGATCTTGTGCAGCGTTCGCACAACTACGCTATCGTAGACGAGGTTGACTCGGTGCTGATAGACGATGCACGTACGCCACTCATCATTTCCGGTCCGGTGCCAAAGGGCGACGACCAGATGTTTGAGGAGTACCAGCCGCTCGTGGAGCGTCTCGTTGGCGTACAGCGCCAGTTGGCAACGCAATTCCTTGCCGAGGCAAAGCAGAAAATAGCCGAGGGCCGCGCCAAGAACGACAAGAAACTGGAGGAAGAGGGCTTCCTCGCGCTGTTCCGTTCTCACAAGTCGCTGCCAAAGAACAAGCCGCTCATCAAATTCCTTTCCGAGGAAGGCATAAAGTCGGGCATGCAGAACACAGAGAATGTCTACATGGAAAACAACAACAGGCGCATGCCCGAAGCCGTTGAACCGCTTTTCTTCGTCGTTGATGAGAAACTCAACTCGTGCGATCTCACCGACAAGGGCACTGCGTGGCTTGCCAAACAGGTCAACGACTCCGAACTTTTCGTCCTTCCCGATATCGCAGCGCAACTCTCGGCTCTCGAATCGGACACGTCGCTTTCCGACGAGGAGCGCGTCAACCGCAAGGATGAGTTGCTGGGTCACTATGCTGTGCAGTCGGAGCGCGTCCACACGCTGCAGCAGTTGCTCAAAGCCTATACCATGTTCAACAAAGACGACGAGTATGTCGTTATCGATGGCGAGGTGAAAATTGTAGACGAGCAAACGGGTCGTATAATGGAAGGCCGCCGTTGGAGCGACGGCTTGCACCAGGCTGTAGAGGCTAAGGAGCATGTCAAGGTGGAGGCTGCCACTCAGACTTTTGCCACTATCACTCTGCAGAACTACTTCCGCATGTACCATAAGTTGGCTGGCATGACTGGTACGGCTTCTACCGAGGCTGGCGAGTTCTGGGACATCTACAAACTTGACGTCGTAGAAATACCGACAAACCGCCCAGTGGTGCGAAATGACATGGACGACCGCGTGTATAAGACTGCGCGTGAGAAGTATAGTGCCGTGATACAGGAAATCGAGAATATGCGCAACAGCGGACGTCCTACGCTGGTCGGTACAACGTCAGTGGAGATTTCCGAATTGCTCTCGCGTATGCTGAAGTTGCGCGACATTCCCCATCAGGTGCTTAACGCAAAACTCCATCAGAAGGAGGCCGATGTTGTAGCGCTGGCAGGCCAGTCTACAAACGGTCTTGGTGCCGTCACCATTGCTACCAACATGGCCGGACGCGGCACGGATATCAAGTTGTCGCCTGAGGTGAAGGCTGCAGGCGGTCTGGCCATCATCGGCACGGAGCGCCATGAGAGCCGCCGCGTCGACCGCCAGTTGCGCGGCCGTGCCGGTCGTCAGGGCGACCCGGGTAGTTCTCTCTTCTTCGTTTCTCTGGAAGACAAACTGATGCGTCTCTTCGGCTCAGAGCGTATTGCCGGAGTCATGGACCGTCTTGGCTTCAAGGAAGGTGAGATGATAGAAAGTCCAATGATAAGCCGACAGATAGAGCGCGCTCAGCGCAAGGTGGAGGAAAATAATTTCGGCATCCGCAAACGCCTTTTGGAATATGACGACGTGATGAATAAGCAACGCACCGTGGTTTATGAGAAACGCCGCCACGCTCTGATGGGAGAGCGAATAGGCATGGATATTTCCAATACACTGTGGGATCGAGTGGCAGCAATCATCAGCGAAAATGATTATGAGGGATGCAAGGAGGAGTTTATACATATTTTCGCAATGGAAGTGCCTTTCACCTCGCAGCAATTCATTGAGCAGGATCACAACCAACTGGCTGAGGAAGCCTTCCAGCGTGTTATGGAAACCTTCACGCGCAAGACGGAGCACATCCGCGAAGTTGCCAAACCTGTCATCACCCAGGTCTACGAGCAGCAGGGCTCTATGTACGAGAACATCATGGTTCCGCTCACCGACGGCCGCCGTATCTACAACATACGCTGCAACCTCAAGGAAGCCTACGACACTGACTCGAAGAGCGTGGTTAAGGAATTTGAGAAACAGATGATGCTCCATATCATCGACGAAGCGTGGAAGGAAAACCTGCGCGAACTCGACGAACTGCGCCACTCAGTGCAGAATGCGTCCTACGAGCAGAAAGATCCGTTGCTCATCTTCAAACTCGAGAGTGTTAAACTTTTCGATGCCATGGTTAACACCATGAACAATCGCATTGTCTCTATTCTCATGCGCGCCGCCATTCCCGAGATGCAGCAGCAGGATGTTCGCGAGGCAGCACCAGAGCAGCGCCTGCAGCGCCAGCAGTATACTGAGAGCAAGCAGAATCTTGGCGAAGAGCAGATGGCCGACCCCAATCAGGCTGCCGCTGCCGCACAGGACACTCGCGGCCGCCAGCCCCGCACGCCAATCATCAAGGACAAGTTGCCTGGCCGCAACGACCCATGTCCGTGCGGCTCAGGTAAGAAGTTCAAACAATGCCACGGCCGTGGAATAGTGTAGCAACAATTCATAAATTTTGAATTGAAAAAGGATGATCCAGATAGACAATCTTAAGAAGCAGTTTGGCGATACCGTTGCCTGCGACATACCTCAGTTCTGCATCAACGACGGCGATATTCTCGGCCTTGTCGGTAACAACGGTGCCGGAAAGACTACGCTCTTCCGTATGATGCTCGATCTGCTGCGCGCCGACGCTGGCAGTGTGACCATCAACGGCATAAATCCTGCCGAGAGCGAACTGTGGAAAGAGCAGGTAGGTGCTTATATCGACGAGGGCTTCCTCGTAGACTTCCTTACGCCTGAGGAATATTTTGCCTTCCTTGGCAAGGTTTCCGGAATGAAAGTCAGTGAGGTCGACGAACGCCTGGCTGACTTCGAGCCGCTGTCGGGCGGCGAGGTGTTTGGTGGTAAGAAACTCATTCGCAACCTTTCTGCCGGCAATAAGCAGAAGGTTGGCATAATGTCGGCGCTCTTCAGCCATCCGCAAACAGTCATTCTCGACGAGCCGTTCAACTTTCTCGATCCGTCATCGCAGTTGCTGCTGAAGCGCCTGCTCACCGACTACGCCGCTCAGACTGGCGCAACGTTGCTCATTTCGAGCCACAATCTTCAGCACACCATTGATATCTCTACCCGGATAGCCCTGCTCGAGCACGGCCACATCATACGCGACCTGCCGAACAGCGAGGGCAGTGCGGCAGCAGAACTTGACGACTACTTCGGGGCGACGGTCGGATAACCATTGACCATTGAGCATTGACCATTGACCATTAATAGTTGACGATTGACAGTTGTTATTTGCTGTTTTGGTTGTCGTAAAAACGATGCATTGTGACTTATGAATTGTGAATGTGCAGTGTCCGGGCGTCGAATGCCAGCCGAATGGGAACCGCAGAGCGCCGTGCAACTGACGTGGCCACATTCCGGAACCGACTGGGCACCCGTTCTTCCAGAGATAACGGCTGTCTACGAGACGATGGGGCGTGAGATACGTCGGCGCGAACGACTTATTGTCGTCGACGATATACCTCACGACGATACCTGGGCGCGCGACCATGGCTTTATCACCGTTTTTGACGGTGGTCGCGTGTGCCTGCTCGATTTCTGTTTCAACGGCTGGGGCGAGAAGTTTCCATCCAGTCTCGACAATGCCATCAATCGCCGGCTCTACGAGCGCGGTGAGGTGAGCGGCGTGTACGAGCCACATCTCGACTTCGTTCTTGAGGGAGGCTCGATAGAGAGTGACGGGCGTGGCACCATTTTTACCACCGAGTGCTGCCTCATGGCTCCACACCGCAACCAGCCTCTCACCCGTCAGGAGATTGATGCCCGTCTGCGCGAATGGCTTGGCGCCGAGCGCATCGTGTGGCTTCAGCATGGCTCGCTTATCGGCGACGATACCGACGGCCATATCGATACTCTGGTGCGCATTTGTCCCGACGATACGCTCATCTACACCGGCGGCGATGCCGACCATCCCGACCTCGCGCTCATGGAGCAGGAGTTGCGCGACCTGCGCACTCTGCAGGGACGTCCCTACCGTTTGCTACGCCTGCCGTTGCCTCGGCCAATACACGATTCCGATGGCAGCCGCCTGCCTGCCACTTATGCCAACTACCTTGTCGTCAACGGCGCAGTGCTTGTGCCCACCTACAATCAGCCCGACCTCGATGCCGAGGCGATGCGTGTCATCGGCAGCGCCTTTCCCGGCCGCGACGTCGTGGGCATCGACTGTCGTGCGGTAATCCTTCAGCACGGCTCACTGCATTGCTGCACAATGCAGTATTACTAATGGTTTTGGAAACTGCTGTTTTAATTTTAAAAAACACTGTTTTAATTTTTGCCAGCACTGTTTTTAAAAAAATTAAAACAGTGTTTTTTTTTGCTGCAAGCGCTAAAAAGAAAATGGCAGCAAGCCTCACGGTTCGCTGCCACTCAAAATATTGAAAAATTCTCTTACTGAAGCGCTGGCATCTTCGCAGACTTATGCGCTCCCACTAACTGTAATTTTTAATTTCAGTCTTTAGTAAATACCCTCTTCGTCGAACGAGAAGTCGGGAGCGAGGTTGCCACTCGTCGCTTCTGTACTGCCGCCGTAGCCTGGCGAACCAGCCATCAGGCTCTGACGGGCAACGATAGAGAATACTTTTGTCTCTGGATTCTTATATATCTTTTTCATAGTCGTATTTCTATTTTTTTATTTAATAACCTTTTTGCCGTTCACGATGTAGAGGCCCTTCGATGGCTTCTCTATGCGCTGGCCGCGCAGGTTGTAGTACGCTCCAGCCTTTGCAGCAGTCTTCTCGGCAGCATCGATGCCAGTAGCATTGTCGAAGTCGAAGAAATACTCATCGCGTGCACTCGTTCCGTCGAAGCCGGCAGGCAGATATGCAGTGTTGGCACCTACGGTAAAGGCATTGGTGTTCAGATAGAAGCCCAACGCAGGCGAGGCCATCAGCACATAAACGCCGTTGGCAGTCAGAGTGGTGTTTTCCGTCACGCCAACAAGTTTGTTGGCATTTACATCAGTTTCACTGTTTGCCACTACTGGAATGGTAACCTCAACGGCAGAGCCCTCAGTGCCCTTCAACAGCAGACCCGTGTTTGCAGGAACTGTACCGCCCTTTACAGAAGTCTTCGTCAGCACGCCATCTGCACCGCCAGTCACGATAAATGCATCGTCCAGATTCGTTGCATTCTCCAAATCCAAAGCGTATGGGCTGCAATATGTTGCCCAACCAGCAGAGGTGATTTCATTCGACACAGTAATATTGTCACTAGTTTTGACCGCATATACGTAATCCAAGTCTATGTTAGAGGTATAATCAACTTGGAACAGGCAGAACGCATAATCATCTTCCGGGATGATGACATTATTAACCGTGTACTCTTTTGTTGATGAGCCATCCCAAGAACTAAATTTTGCAACAGTTCCTGTATAGGCACCACCGGGACTTCTCAAAATTACAACTGGGGGAGTTTGAGCAGTATTTTTTGAGTTTCTGCCATAGATTGTAATAGAGTAAGTTCCAGCAGTAAGACCAGAAGAGTACATTTTTGCGTTTTTATTCATCCATTTCCAATCGCCATAGGAAGCACGATTGGCATAAGAATACCTTGTTCCCCCTAAGCTTGCTCCATTCATATCCTCCATTTCTGAGTAGTACGCCCAGTCGTTAGCCGTGTAAACAATTGTTCTCAGGCCTGCAGCTATATTTGTGAAGCCCCAGTACGGTTCAGATCCATTCTTTGCTTTAGCGTAACATACGCCATCTTTCATGATACCATAGGGATAATATACAGTTGCGTCTTCGCTATAAGTACCAGTAGCCAACTCTTTAAGTAATGTTCCATTAGAAGTTACGGCATTTACTACATAGTTCGTTGTTGACGGTCTCAGTATCAACATAGCACGGACATAATTCAGCCTGTTTAGCTTAACTGTGAAACTCTCAGCATCCGCCGTTACATAATAGACGTAATAACCATCATTCTTAATTGGATTGCTAACGGCAGACCCTACAGTAATGCTCATACCATAAGTTGCTGTCTGTCCTGCCTGCATTACTATCAGGTCTCCTTTTTGGATGGACTTTGTGATGGTTATTGGTGTGGTTGTTGATGAAGAAGTCTGGTTTTGTATACCACGGGTAGCACTTTCTGTATAGCCGCCTACATTGACAACGTCTGCGTATGTGCTACCATCGTCAATCGTTTTTGCTCCAAACTCCAAATAGCACAACTTGCTATAGTTGTCCACAGCATAACTTGCCGTTAATGTCAAAGTGGGTTCTGCACCCCACGCACTCACGCTCCCCGCGCCGAGCAGTGCCACGACGAGGAGCGTCTTAGAAAAAAATAGTAGTTTTTGTTTCATTTTTTTGTTTTTTAGTTAGTAAGAATTGATAGTATCTTCTGATGAACATCACGCATAGGCACACAAAAAAGCGTAAGACTGCGATGCATCTTGCGTCTCCAAATTGAGGTCCTGAGAAAACCTTAGTGAAAAAGAAATAAGATACAGCAGCCCCACGCCATACGCGTGGAGGCTAATACTGCGTCTGTCTCGTTCACTAATTTGAAATTTCTCAGGTTCCAATTTGCAAGACAAAGCACAATGCGCTTCCTAAAATATGCCAATATGCGGTGTGACTATTCCCATGCTCTCTGCAGAGTCGCTACTCTGCGGCGCGGGCATCGCAACGCGTGCGACAGTAAATCACGCGGACAAAGGTAACAGAAAAAGGTGTAAGACAGTTGTGCCCTACACCTTTTTTTATAATTTATTAACGTACGTGGTGTTTTCGCTATATTCGTTCTACCTGTTTCACGCCTTTCACGGTGCGCAACTTGCGTATCAGGGCTTCGAGGCGCGTGGTGTCGTCGAGCATAACAACGAGGTTGCCGCTGAAAAGACCGTCGTGGGAGTCGATATTGATGCTGCGCAAGACGAGACGTTCGTCGCGCGAGATGATATTGGTGAGATTGTTGACGATACCAATGTCGTCGTTGCCCACAACGCGCAGCGTGATGCTATACTGCGACGCACCCTTTCCGCTCCAGCGTGCCCTGACAATGCGATAGCCGAAGCGGCGACGCATCTCGGCAGCGTTGGGACAATCCGTGCGGTGGATCTTGATGCCGCCGCTGATGGTGACGAAGCCGAAAACAGGGTCGCCGTAGATGGGCTGACAGCAGCGTGCCAACTGATAGTCGATGCCCTTGAGGTTGCGGTCTATTGTCAGAACGTCGTCGGGCATGTGGGAGTTGAGAGCAGAGAGAGGGGAGTTCTCAAGAACGAAATTGGCTGCCGTTTCTGCCACGTTATTGCCGGTGACGGGCTGTTGGCTCTGCTGCAGGGCCACGTAGCGGTCGAGCACAACGTTGGCGTCGAGTTCACCGCTCGCTATCTTGAGATAGAATTCGCTGGCCTCCTTGAACCCCATCTTCTTGATGAGAAGCATCATGGTAGACTCGTCTTGTTCTATCTTGCGGTTGCGGAATTTGCGCTCCAGGATTTCCTTGGCGTACAGGCCGTCTTTCTGCTGGCTCTCCTTGAGGGCGAGGCGTATCTTTGATTTTGCGCGCGAGGTCTTTACGATGTTGAGCCATTCCTGACGGGGACGTTGATTGGAGGCTGTGACGATCTCCACCTGGTCGCCGCTCTGCAACTGATGGCGTATGGGAACCACGCGGCCTGCTATGCGTGCGCCGGTGCACTGATTGCCTATCTTGGAATGGATGTGGTAGGCAAAGTCGAGCACCGTGGCTCCCTTGGGAAACTTGTACAGGTCGCCGCGCGGTGTGAAGACAAACACCTCGTCTTCGTAGAGGTCCATGCGAAACTGGTCCATGGCTTCCATGCCGTCGCTCGTCTCGAGCATGGAGCGTATGCCGGTTAGCCACTCGTCAAGTCCCGTCTCGCCCTTCACTCCCTTGTAGCGCCAGTGGGCTGCCACGCCTCGCTCCGCCACTTCGTCCATTCGCTCCGTGCGTATCTGTACTTCCACCCACTTCTGTTCTGGTCCGAGCACGGTGATGTGCAGACTCTCGTAGCCGTTAGACTTAGGCACACTGAGCCAGTCGCGCAGGCGCTTTGGGTTGGGCTGATACATATCGGTCACGATAGAGTAGACCTGCCAGCATTGCATTTTTTCCAAAGCCTGGTTGACTGTCGTCTGAGCCTTGTCTGCTGCCTCTTTCTCACCACTCACCTCTAAAATAACCCTTATGGCAAAGAGATCGTACACTCCTTCAAACTCACACTTCTGTTTCTGCATTTTCTGCCAGATGGAGTGGATCGATTTAGTGCGCCCCTTGATGTGAAATTTCAAGCCAGCCTCGCTGAGACGCTCGCTGATGGGCTGGATAAAGCGCTCGATGTAGGCGTCGCGGCTCTGCTTGGTCTCGCTGAGTTTGTCCTTGATGTGATAATAGGCATCGTGCTCAAGATACTTGAGCGACAGGTCTTCCAGTTCGCTTTTTAGTTTATACAGACCAAGTTTGTGAGCCAGCGGAGCATACAGATAGGCTGCCTCCTGGCTCACGCGCTGTTTGGCATCGGCGTTTTCTGTGTCGCGTATCTGTCGCATCAGGTTGACGCGGTCGGCTATCATTATCAGTATCACGCGCATGTCCTCGGCCAGAGAGAGCAGCAGGTTGCGGAAATTCTCCGTTTCTACAACAGGGTTCTTCTGGTAGATTTGCTGTATGCGCCCGAGTCCGTGCAGGATGCGTGCCACCGACGGGCCGAAGTCGCGCTCCACCTCTGCCACGTCCAGTTGGCCGCATTCCACGCTTGGCCGCAGCATTATAGCCACCACTGCATCGCGCTTCAGACCTATCTCGTCTATCACGAGCCCTGCTGTCTGTAGCGCAAGCAGTATCGGATTGAGCCCGAAGATGTCACGGTGAAGTTGCTGAGTCTCTATGCCAAGCAAAAGGTGGTGGCGCAGTCGCTCCTCGTCGCCTTCCTGCAGCGATGAGCCTATCTGCTGTCGTATCTTGGCATAGAGCGCCAGTGTGGCGTCTCGCTCCTCTATGGTGAAGGTGAACTGCTGCATCACGTAGTGCTTTTATAGGATCTGTCGGCCTTGTGGGGTTTGTTCTTATTGACGGCAAAATTACTATGGGGGAAGCAAAAAACCAAAAAAATAATTCTTATTTCGTAATTTTTATTTTGCATTCCGCTCGCTTAATCGTATCTTTGCCGCAGCGAAGGCAAACATTGACCGTAGACCATCGACCATTTTTTTACACCTTATTAATATATAATATTATGTTTTCACAGCAAGACCTTAATCAGTTGAGTCAGAAGGGCATCAGCCCGGAACAGGCAGAACGTCAACTTGGAGAGTTTAAGACAGGTTTCCCATTTCTCAAATTAGAGGGCGCGGCAGCCATAGGGCGCGGCATCGTGGCTCCCACGGACGCTGAGCGTCGGCAATACGTGGAGGTATGGCAGCAGTACAAGGCTGGCGGACGCCGCGTGGTGAAGTTTGTACCTGCATCGGGTGCTGCCAGTCGCATGTTCAAGGATATGTTTGCTTTTGTAGATGCTGACTATGACGTGCCGACAACTGACTTCGAGAAGAAATACTTTGACAACATCGAGCGCTTTGCCTTCTATGGCGAACTGGATGCTGTCTGCAGAAAGAACGAGGGCAAGGGCATCAAGGAACTGATGGCTGAAGGGCGCTACAAGGCTGTGGCTGCACAGATGCTTAAGGCTGAGGGACTGAACTACGGCCAGTTGCCAAAGGGACTGCTCCTTTTCCACAACTACGAAGATGGAGCACGTACACCGATGGAGGAACATCTCGTGGAGGGTGCTCTCTATGCTGCCTCAAACGGTGAGGCACATGTGCACTTCACTGTCTCGCATGAGCACATGGAACTCTTCAAGCAGAAGGTGGCACAGAAGGCCAACGGCTACGCAGCAAAATATGGCATCACTTACGATATTACATTCTCCGAACAGAAGCCTTCTACCGACACTATTGCCGCCAATCCCGACGGTACGCCATTCCGCAACAGCGACGGCACGCTGCTCTTCCGCCCGGGAGGCCATGGAGCACTGATAGAAAACCTTAACGAGATAGAGGCTGACGTTATCTTCGTGAAGAATATCGACAATGTGGTGCCCGATAGGCTGAAGCCGGAGACAGTGGAGTGGAAGCAGGTGATAGCAGGCGTTCTCGTAAGCCTGCAACAGCGTGCTTTCGACTATCTGCGCCTTCTCGACACAGGCTGCTACAGCCACGAACAGATAGAAGAGATGATTCGCTTCGTGCAGCAGGATCTCTGCTGCCGCAAGGCCGACATCAAAGAACTGGAGGATGCCGACCTCGTAATCTATCTGCGCAAGAAACTAAACCGCCCAATGCGCGTGTGTGGCGTGGTGAAAAACGTAGGTGAGCCCGGAGGCGGCCCATTCCTCACATACAATCAGGACGGAACCGTAAGCCTTCAGATTTTGGAGAGTTCGCAGATTGACAAGTCGAACAAGGAATACATGGAAATGTTTACAAAGGGAACGCACTTCAATCCTGTAGACTTGGTATGTGCTGTGCGCAACTACAAAGGAGAGCCCTTTGACCTGCCAAAATATGTAGACCCTGCTACCGGCTTTATCTCGCAGAAGTCGAAGAGCGGCAAGGAACTGCAGGCTCTGGAACTGCCCGGCTTGTGGAATGGAGCAATGAGCGACTGGTCGACGGTGTTCGTCGAGGTGCCTCTCGGAACTTTCAACCCTGTGAAGACGGTAAACGACTTGCTGCGCGACCAGCACCAGTAATCGTCTGGTGAAAGGTTATAACCAAAGGGGTAAGAGATGCAAATGTATCTCTTGCCCCTTTTCTCTTGTCGGCGGCAATGCCGGGGTCAATCAGAATGTCCACTTTGCTGCCATGGTAGGAATGGCGTAGAAGCGGTTGTCGCGTCCCTTGTCGTCGACAACGAAATTGTTGCTTATCTCTACTTCTGTGCCTACGCTGAGTTTTATCTTCTCGCAGCCTTTCAGTGCATTGAAGTTAAACCAGAACTGCGGTTCGCCCGACACGATGAGCGAGCCGTTGACCGTAGCGTCGTACCACACGTCGATATAGCCTGAGAATGTCAGCATGCCGTGAGCGAAGGTGTCGCCCCATACGGCTGTTGCCTGAAAACTCTCAAATGCTTCGCGCGAAAAACCGTGGAAGTAGTGCTTGTAGAGAGCCTGCAGGGAGAAGGTGCGCGTGAAGTCGGAGTTTGCCCAGTTCCATGTGCCGCCGGCAAGGGCTGCGTGCTGGAAGCGTGAGGCTATGGTGGTGCGCTCTATCGACGTCATTCCGCCGTTATACTCTGCATGCAGTGCCCACTGCTTGTTGCTGCTGATGTTGAACTCGCGTGAAATTTCCCAGTAGGCGCCTGCTGCACCGTCGGAGAAATAGTCGATGTCTGTAAAAAAGTAAGTGTTTCCCCAATCGTCGGGTTTGAACATCTCGATTGTCGTGGTCACATTGGGCCTGCCTGTCAGCGACCCGTAAAGAGCATGACCAAAATCGTAATGGAATTGCACGTTCTGTGCGTTGGCAGTGAGAACGGCTGTGACGGCAAAACAGGCCGCCCAAATCTTACGTTTCGTCATTGTTTGTTGAGTTTGTGAGTTTTTTAGTCTATATGTTTATGAGTCTTTTAGTTTGCAAATTATGAATTATAAATTACGAATTGTGAATTAAAGAGCCTACATGACCACTTCCACAGTGTGCTGACCGGCAGAGTAGGGGATGAGAGTGCTGTCGAGCAGCGTGCCGTCGAGGGTTACGCTGCTCACACCGCGCTCCTTGCCTTGGGGATTGCTGACGTGGATGGTGTAGTTGGCATCGCGGAATTTGCGCTGCACGGTATAGTCGCGGGCAGAAGTCGGCAGGCACGGGTCGATGAGAAGTCCGTCATACTGCGGTTTTATACCGAGTATGTACTGGCTCACGGTGAGCCACATCCATGCTGCTGTACCTGTCAGCCATGAGTTCTTGCCTTCGCCAGGGCGTGCTGCGTCTTTTCCTGCTACCATCTGGCAGTTGACGTAAGGCTCAACCTTGTGGAGAGTCTGGTATTTTTCCTCTACGTATGAAGGAAGTATCTTGGCATAGTGTGCCCACGCGTCGTTGCCGCGGCCGGCAAGCGTCTCGCCGATGATGACCCATGGATTGTTGTGGCAGAAAATGCCGGCATTTTCCTTGTAGCCCTCGGGATAACTGCTTATTTCGCCGTACTCGTAGATATATTTCGTAAAGGCTGGGTTATTGAGCACTATGCCGTGCTCACATTCCAGGTATTTTTTCGTGGAGTCGAGAGCCTTTCCGACCATGCCTTCCTCAGCGCCAATCTCAGCCATTGTGCACCAGCCCTGCGACTCGATGAAGATTTTTGCTTCGTCACATTCGTGACTACCAATCTTCCGGCCATAGAAATCGTAGGCGCGGAGATACCATTCGCCGTCCCAGCCGTGTTTCTTCACAGCCTCCGTCATGGCGTCGACAGCCTTTTGCATGCGCAGGGCTTCGTCGGTGTAGCCCAACCGCTTGCACAGGCTTACATACTCCTTCCCAGTCACGACGAAGAGGCCTGCTATCATCAGGCTTTCGGCTTTTGTGCCCTCAGACACGTTCTCGGTGGTCTGGAAAGACTCATTTGGGTCCCATGAGAAGCAGTTCAGGTTGAGACAGTCGTTCCAGTCGGCGCGTCCGATGAGCGGCAGCATGTGGGGGCCAAGGTTATTAGTAACGTGATCCATCGAAACGCGAAGGTGTTCAAACAGAGTGACTTCCGTTCCAGCCTCATTGTCGAACGGTACAAGTTCGTCGAGTATCGAGAAATCGCCTGTTTCCTTGAGGTATGCCACTGTTCCGAAAATCAGCCAACAGGGATCGTCGTTGAAACCACCGCCTATGTCGTTGTTGCCACGCTTTGTGAGGGGCTGGTATTGGTGGTAGCATCCGCCATCGGGGAACTGGGTTGACGCAATGTCGATAATGCGCTGACGGGCGCGCGACGGAATTTGGTGAACAAAGCCTACAAGGTCCTGATTGCTGTCACGGAACCCCATTCCGCGTCCTATTCCGCTCTCAAAAAACGATGCTGAGCGTGAGAAATTGAACGTTACCATGCACTGATACTGGTTCCAGATATTTACCATGCGATCCAGTTTCTCGTTTCCCGTGCGTACATTATATATATTAAGCAGAGCATCCCAGTAGGCATTGAGTTCGGCAAAGGCACGATCCACTTTTTCCGACGTGTTGAGTTCGGCGATGAGAGCGTGGGCTCGTTGCTTGTTGATACATTGCCCGTTGGCCATTGAACATTGAGCATTGACCATTGGCCGTTGAGCATTGAGCATTTTTGGACTGACAAATTTTTCCTCCTGTGGGTTTTCCACATATCCCAGCAGGAATACAAGGTCGCGGCTCTCACCTGGCTGCAGCGTCAACTCAATGCAGTGGGAGGCAACAGGGCTCCAGCCGTGGGCATGGGAGTTGCGCGGACGCCCTTCAATAACAGCCTGAGGAGCATCGAAGCCGTTGTAAAGGCCGACGAACGTTTCCCGGTCGGTGTCGTAGCCTGCAACTTCTGTGTTAACGTGATAGAAAGCGTAGTGGTTGCGGCGCTCACGGTATTCTGTCTTATGGTATATGGTGGCGCCTGCCTGATTTCCTACAGGAACGTCGGTTTCTATCTCCACCTCTCCTGTGGAGAAGTTGCGCTGGAAGTTCTCCATGTCGGTAGCGGCATTCCAGAGGCACCACTCCTCAAAAGAGAAAATTTTCAGTTGCTTCGCCTCATTGCTGTTGTTCTTCAGTGTGAGTTTCTGCACTTCTGCCCATTTTTTCAACGGGACGAAGAACAGCACGGAAGCCTCTACGCCGTTCTTGCGCCCTGTTATGCGCGTGTATCCCATTCCGTGGCGGCACTCATAGAAGTCGAGCGGCGTCTTGCATGGTTTCCAGCCTGGGTTCCAGACGTTCTGGCCGTCGACGATGTAGAAGTAGCGTCCGCCATTGTCCATCGGAACATTGTTGTAGCGATAGCGTGTGATGCGGCGGAACTTGGCATCTTTGTAGAAAGAGTATCCGCCGGCCGTATTTGATATAAGCGAGAAGAAATCTTCGTTTCCCAGATAGTTTATCCAAGGCCAGGGAGTCTGTGGGTCGGTGATGACGTACTCGCGATGGGCATCGTCGAAGTGCCCGTAACGTTTTTGTTGTTCCATGAGATAGTAGATATGAAGTGTGTTGTTATTTTTGTGATGGTATTTCCTGTTTTGTGTTCAGAAAGTTGTCGAGGTCTGACAAAATACGCTGGAAGGGTGGCGAAAACATGTAGCCGATATTTTTTTTAAGCATTTGGCGGATGTCCTGCAGCGAGTGCTCATAGCACGACATCTCATTCTGTCGTTGTGTGTAGTGTACTGCTGTGCGCGAAATCTCATTCTGTCGTTCCTGTCGCAGCAGATTGCAGACCTTATTGAGTATTGGCACAATGACATTGTCGAAGAGCGAATGTCCCTGGATGTACAGATAAGTTGTCTGCGGTGTTACGCCAAGCCGGCGCACGTCTTCCTTTGTGCTGATGTATCCCTCCTTGTTGCCGGCAAAGAGTTGCTGCAGTTGGTGCACCTTTGTCTGAACCTTGTGGCGGAGGTGCTTGATGGAAACATCCGGATCTTTGACGTTGAAGCCGCCCGGGTCGATGACGCGGGCCATGTCGGACATGGAGAAATTGTTATGGCGCCCGTTGCGGTACGCCCAGACAGACCATACAAAGAGAGGAAAGATGGCTTCGCTGTATTGCTGGAGGTAACTCTCAAAGTCGAAAATACTATGGTCGTTGAGAGTAACGCCAGTACACACATCATGGAGCGAGGGAGCGTAGCACTGCAGGTTTTCTATGGCGTAGGCATAGGTATGAAACACGTATGGGTTGTCGATTACCTTTTTCGACTGTGGCGTTGCGCCTTGTATGAGAAAATCGTAGTCAGCGTCGACGCAGGCTATCATTGCCGGTCCTAACGAATCGGCTGTTCCCGCTTTCCTCTCGTCTTTTTTGTCGAGCATCTTCATCAGTACCGACTTCTTGCCGCGTTCCAGTTTGCGGTGTGAAGGCAGCATCACCTCGAAGAAGCGTGTCTGGTCTTCAAAACGAGAGAGCACGGTTCGCCAGAAGTAGATATCATCGTAACTCTCCACGTATGCCACGATACGCCGGCGGCTCTGTTTCGACTTCAGTTGATTGGCCGCTTCGAAGTATTGTGAGTTGAGATTGTCGCTAAGACGCTTGCCCATCTCTCGTTGTGCTGTTTATTCGTTCGGCACGGTTATGTCGGAAACCTCTGTTACGTGGTCCATCCATCCGTTCATTATGACGGCAGGCGAGTGGGTTGTGAGAATAACCTGTACGTTTGGATTGAGTTCCACGATGAGGTCTATGAGACGTTTCTGCCATTCTATGTGCAGGCTTACTTCTGGTTCGTCCATGAAAAGCACGTAGGGCTGCTGGTCTTCGACGAGTACTGTGAGCAGGATGGCGAGTATTTGTTTCTCGCCGCTCGACAGTTGATATGGCACGAGTGTTTCGCCAATCTGTGTGAAGCGTATCTCGTTTTCCGTGCGTACTATCTTCTTTCCCGTCTCAAGGAAGAGATCGTCGATGATGTCCTGAAAGCGCCGCTTGGGTTCGCTCAGTTGCTGTGCCAGCGTGGCGTTGCCCTGCTGCAGTGCCTCAATGATGCGGTTGCCGATATTAACCTGATAATCGAGGTACTTGCGCTGCAGATGATAGAGTTGGAAGTCGAGGGCAGAGCGTATGCGCGTGTCTACATGTGTCATTGTCTCGGCGTCGAGCACAGGGGAGTCGAGCGAGCGTATGATGTCGAAGCGCAGATGTGTGGCATCGGCAGGCTCCACAGTGATCTGCACGCCCTTGAGACGATGGTTCACCACGTCGCCATTGGTGTTGACGCTCTTGAATATCTTGTTGAGAATGGTTGACTTTCCCACTCCGTTTATGCCGCTCAGGATGTTGACGTGCGGGTCAAGATTCCACAGAATGTGCTTCTTGCCGCTCCAGAGCGACTCTATTTCTATCTGGCGTATGTAGTTGGCGTATGTCATAACGGTTATCGGTCGCCCTTTTTAGTGCTCCAGAAGTCTACGAGACGTATGTCGAAGATGAGGGTGCTGTAGGCAGGAATGCTGGAAGTGGCAACGACACCATAGCCCAGTTGGTAGGGTATGGTGACGCGCCAGCGGTCGCCGCGGTGCATGTGTTGCAGTGCGGTGCTGAAGCCTTTCACCACATTGTTTACTGCAAACTGAGTCGGCACGGCCACTGCGGAGTCGAAAGGCTCGTCGAACGACTGGTCGAACACGTATCCGGCGGAGTGTGTCGCTGACGGCAGCAAGCGTCCGGAGTAGTGGACGGTGACGGTATCAGTGTAGAACGGCGATACCGTGTCTTGTCCCTGTTCCAGTCGCTCTATTAGGATACACTCAGTGTGCTTTGCCGACTCTGCTGCGATGGAGTCGAGAGTCCACGTGGTCAGTATCGATCCGTCGTTGAGCGCCTCGTGAGCCTGGTACTGCTTTTCAAAGTAGGCAGTGTTCTTTGCCAGCCAGTTGGGGAACTCCTCGAAAGTCTCCGTCTCCTCGCTGCATGCAGAAAACAGTGCGCACGCGATGACGGTGAAGGCTATAAACTTCTTCATGCTGTTATTGCAGTTTCTTAAGTAGTGATGTGATGCTCACCTTGTCTTCTATGACTGATGCCAACTCGCTTATGCTCAAGCGCTCCTGTTGCATGGTGTCGCGATGGCGCAGAGTGACGCATCCGTCGCTCAGCGTGTCGTGGTCAATAGTGGCGCAGTATGGCGTACCAATGGCATCCTGTCGGCGATAGCGCTTTCCGATGGAGTCTTTTTCGTCATACTGGCAGTTGAAATGGAATTTCAGGTCGTCCATTATCTCGCGGGCCTTCTCGGGCAGTCCGTCTTTCTTCACCAGCGGCATTACTGCAAGTTTCACAGGTGCAAGGGCATCGGGCAGATGAAGCACTGTGCGTGTCTCGCCGTTTTCCAGTTTTTCTTCGTCGTAAGCGTGGCACATTATAGAGAGGAACATGCGGTCTACGCCGATTGATGTCTCTATTACGAAAGGTACAAAACTTTCTCCTGTCTGCGGATCGAAGTATTTTATCTGTTTTCCGGAATATTTCTCGTGCTGCGACAGGTCGAAATTAGTGCGCGAGTGAATGCCCTCCACTTCTTTGAAGCCGAAAGGCATGTGGAATTCGATGTCGGTAGCAGCATTGGCGTAGTGGGCCAGTTTGTCGTGGTCGTGGAAACGATAATTTTCGGCTCCGAATCCCAGTGCCTGGTGCCACTTCATGCGCTGTTCCTTCCAGCGTGCAAACCATTCCAGTTCGGTACCAGGGTGTACGAAGAACTGCATTTCCATCTGCTCAAACTCACGCATGCGGAAAATAAACTGTCGTGCCACTATCTCGTTGCGGAAAGCCTTTCCTATCTGTGCTATTCCGAAAGGTATCTTCATGCGCCCTGTTTTCTGGACGTTGAGATAGTTGACAAATATGCCCTGTGCTGTTTCCGGGCGCAGATAAATCTTCATTGATGCATCTGCCGAGGCTCCCATCTCCGTGGAGAACATAAGATTGAACTGGCGCACGTCTGTCCAGTTGCGCGTTCCGCTTATTGGGCAGACTATTTCTTCGTCGAGGATTATTTGTTTCAGTTCTTCAAGATCAGGGCCTTGCATTGCAGCAGCGTAGCGAGCGTGGAGAGCATCGCGTTTCTCCTTTATTTCCAGCACGCGTGGCGATGTGGCGAGATACTGCTCCTCATTGAAAGCCTCCTTGAAGCGCTTGCGCGCCTTTTCCACCTCTTTCTGTATCTTCTCGTCGTATTTTGCTATCTGGTCTTCGATGAGAACGTCGGCGCGATAGCGCTTTTTAGAGTCGCGATTGTCGATAAGAGGATCGTTAAAAGCGTCAACGTGCCCCGAAGCCTTCCATATTGTGGGGTGCATAAAGATTGCTGAGTCTATGCCGACGATGTTGTCGTGAAGCATAGTCATTGCTTTCCACCAGTATTGCTTGATATTGTTTTTCAGTTCGACGCCCATCTGTCCGTAGTCGTAGACGGCGCCAAGTCCGTCGTATATTTCGCTTGATGGGAACACGAAGCCATACTCCTTGGAGTGGCTAACTATTTTCTTGAAAACGTCTTCTTGTGCCATAGTGCTGTTGTGCATTTATTTATTTGTGTTTTTTATTGCTTGATATGTACGTCTTGTTGTGGGAACGGTATTTCAATGTTGTGCAAATTGAGCGTGTCGTAGATAGTGCGCAGTACGTCGCTGATAACATACGATTTCTTTACTGCGTCGGCCCATACGAACATCTTGAAATTGATGCCTGAGTCGGCCAGTTCGCCAACCACCGATTTTACTGTCTTTCCCGGGTCCATCCACTTGTGGTGCAGCCCGTTGACAGCAGCGTCGACAAGGCGGATTACTTCTTGCAGGTCGGAGCCGTAGGCTACTCCGTAAGGAACAACTTGCAGCACGTATCCGTGGTTGCGTGTAAGGTTTTTGTAGTTCTTTGAGAAAAGTTGCGAATTCTGGAATGTTATCACCTCGCCGTAGAGCGATTCTATCACGGTGCTGGTGTAACTGATGGAGACCACCTTTCCCATAGTGCCGTCTACCTGTATCCAGTCGCCCACCTTGATGCGCCCCGTCATAAGCGATATTCCGTAGTAGATATTCTCTATTATGTCCTTTGAGGCGAAACCGATACCTGTTGACAGTCCGCCTGTGACCACCAGCAGCCATTCCATGGAAATGCCGAGCATTGACATAGTGATGAGAAACCACGTTCCCCAGACTATTACCTGTATTACATTTTTTCCCATCACTTCCCTGCTTGCAGCAGTAGAGGCGTCCTTCAACTCGTAATGCAGGCGCATAAGTTGCAGCACTGTTTTGTTGATATAGGAAAAGAGGAACCAAAGACTTACAGCAAGCGCAATGGAAACGATACTCAGTTTTAAATTGGAGAGATTGACGAAATTCGTATTGAAAATCTTCCAGCAGAGGTCGCTGAGATTGAATACGTCGGCAGCCCAGTAGATGCTGACCATCACGGAGAGCACTCCCGTCACCGGCAGCAGTACGGCGTAAACCAGATTGTAGGCCCATGTCGTCGTGATTGGTTTTTCGGCCAGTTGATGCCTGTCACCGTAGAGTTTCAGATACTGTATGGCGCATGTTATGGTGAGTATGCACGTCAGTTGCATGGTCCACCAAATCAGTATCTGCACTGCGAGCAGAGTGTATCCGGCCCATGAGCATACCACCGACACGATGAACATCAGCAGCGAGATATATGTATAGAATATGTCGGAGCGCGGAATATTCTGGTTGTGCCGTCCTATTACGCTCCACTGCCATACGGCGCATGCCAGCAGTACCGGCGGGAACAGCATGTTTACCAGTTCGTTGGGGATGAGTATTATGCGGAATGCAATGACCAGAAATCCAACCACAAGCAGCGGCGTATATATACGGAAGGCGCTCGTGATCTGGTCGCCAGTCACGCGAAGCAGCAGCGAAATCAGGATAACGCCCATCAGCCATGCATACTCCACGAGCAGATTGGATGCCATGAGGAAGAAATTCTGCGTGGTGACGAGCATCGTCACTCCCAGGATAACGGCAAAGGTTACTGTCGTCGTGGCCAGCGTTATACTTGTGCGTTTTTTCATAAATTCCTCGGTGCGCATGCGCTTCGGAACGATGTAGCGAATGGCGAGGAAATTGAGCATTGACGCCAGGATGGCATAGAGAATGGTGGAGAAAAGAAGACCGAATATCCACTTGCTGTCCCATTGCGAATTGGCATTGGGCTGGTACTTCTTTTTGACGGTGTGGGTCATTGTGTCCCACTCGCGTGGCCAGTTGCGCAGAATAGTGAAGTAACTCTCTCCGCCATTACGGAAGATGCTGGTCTGAATATCGTTATATCGCTTCTGTGCGTAGTCGTTCAGATATGACAGGCGCTTTTCCGTCAGGTCGTAATAGTGGATATAGTCTTCCATTGTCGACCTGTTTTCGTCCAGCGAGTTGCGTATGTTCGTGGCGAGCGTCATACAGACATTGCGGTCGGTCTGCGAACGGCTGTCGAGAGTCGCTACGGGCATTGCCCTGAGTGCGCCGATGAGCGAGTCGTAGCGCGCAATGTCGGCCTCAGCCTTGGCAAGGAATGTCTTGAAGGGCATCTGCTGTGTGCGGAAGGCGTGGAACTGCTCTGTCGCCTCATGGCAGGCATAAGTAAGGTCGAATACGTATTCCTGCTTCTGCGAATAGAGCATCAGCGAGTTCTGATTGGAGCGCTGCATGGTTGCTATGAGTTGCGAGCGCACCTGTTCGCTCTGCTCCTTGTTGCGTTCCATCAGAGTAGCCAACTCGCGGTGATAGTTGGTGAGTTCGGTGCGTAGTATATGAAGCGTCTGCGGAAGGTCTTTCTCCTTTAGCACGGCATGGCAGCCCTGTGTGATGAGCAGTACGGCCAGTATGGCGACAATGCGTTTCATTTTTCAGTCTCTGTCTGTTTTCCTGTTTTCCTCAAAAACGCTGCAAAGTTACTATTTTCCGCTTATTTTGCCGCTGGGCGTATGTTTTTTTTTGTTATAAGCAGCCAAAAAGTTTGTGTTATGCCTTTTTATTGGCGTTTTTGTTACATTTTTCTTTGTAATATTCGGGAAAATATGCTACTTTTGCGGTTGAAACTTATAATGAATTATCGTTTTTGTCTTGTTAATAATCCATTATACATTCCATAACATGAAAAAGAGACTCCTTGTGCTGATGTTGGCTATTGCTGCCGTCGTTGTGCCTGCCGTGGCAGGCGGTCTGATGACCAACACCAACTATCACGTGGCCTTCGACCGTATGATGGCGCGTGGCGCCACGTTTGACATCGATGCTGCTTACTCCAATCCGGCCGGACTGGCGTGGGGGCACAACGGTCTGCAACTCTCGCTCGACTTCCAGAAGCCATGGCAAAATCGTGATGTGAAGACGGAGATCCCCAACTACCTTGCCTATCCTGGCGTCTACGGCGGCTATACTATCGACAAGAAATATCACGGAAAGGCCTCGGCTCCCGTCGTTCCTGCTCTCTTTGCTTCCTACAAGAAAGACCGTTGGGCTGTTTCTGCCATGATTGGCATTGTGGGTAGCGGCGGCTTTGTGGAATACGAAGACGGCATCCCCATGTTTAACACGCTCGTCATGGGTTCCATTTTCAAGCAGACACTGGCGCAGCACCTCGATAATCCGGCGGTACCTGTCGTCACGCCAGAGATGTACACCATCAATTCAAACGTAAAGGGCAAGCAGTATATATACGGCGGTCAGGTGAATTTCACGTATAAGTTTACCGATTTTCTTGCAGCAGCCATTGGCATGCGCGCAAACTATTATGACGGATACAGCCGCGCCAATGTCACAGCCACAATGCTGCCGCAGTTGGGCGGAAAGACGCTGGCCGACCTGCATCTTGATTGCACGCAAAAGGGATGGGGCTTTGCACCAATCGTCAGCGTCGATTTTCATAAGGGTCCGCTGACTATTGCCGCACGCTATGAGTTCCGTACGAAAATCAGCGTGACCAATGAGACAAGCCAGTTGCCTCAGGGACTTGGCAGTTTGGGCAAGGCGTATGAGGACGGTGAGCATGTGCGATACGATATGCCTGCGCTGCTTAGCGTTGCCGCACGCTACGATTTCAGCAACAAACTGCGCGCCACCCTGGAATACCATTTCTTCGACGACAAAAATGCCAAGATGGGTATCGAGGGGCAGTATCGCCAGAAGGAACTGGACCATGGCACTCACGAGGTGCTGGCTGGTGTGGAGTACGACATCAACGACCGATTTACTGTAAGTCTTGGCGGTCAGCGTACCGACTACGGACTTTCCGACGCGTACCAGCAGAATACCTCGTTTGCCTGCGACAGTTACAGCATTGGCCTCGGAGGAGCGTGGAACGTCAGCGAGAAGATACGCCTAAACGCCGGCTACTTTATAACCATCTACAGCGACTATACACGTGAGTATACCCAGGCAGATGGCGGCTATCTCGGCACCAAGTACGCTGGCAAGGATATCTACTCGCGTACGAACAATGTCATAGGCTTTGGCATAGACTATAAATTCTGATTTCACTTCATTGCAACGTTAACCAAGAAAACGGAAATGACGCTTACGGCAGACAGCGGGAGCACCAAGTGTGACTGGCTACTGGAGGAGAACGGCAGGGAAGTGGCGCGATGTCAGACAGAAGGCATGAGCCCCGTCCATCAGTCGGCCGACGAACTGCGCAGAGTGGTAGAAGAACAACTAAAGCCCCTTTTGGGCGACAAGGCAGGCGCTATAGCCGAACTGCACTTCTATGGCAGCGGATGCACGGCTGCGCTGTCGCCCGTGGTGGATGACGTGCTGCGCGCGTCGTTCGCCGGCTGTGGCCTCATCGAGGTGGCGAGCGACATGCTGGGTGCTGCCAGGATTCTGTGTGGCGACAAGGAGGGCATAGCATGCATACTGGGCACCGGCGCCAACTCTTGTCTCTACGACGGAAAGCACATCGTCAGCCAGACGCCTGCACTGGGATATGTGCTGGGCGACGAGGGGAGTGGGGCAGTGCTTGGAAAACTGCTTGTCGGAGCGCTGTACAAGGACGGAAGGTTTGTCGGTGTCAGGAAACAGTTTGAGGAGGAAACGCAACTGACGCTTGGCGACGTGATAGAGCGCGTATACCGCCAGCCGCTTGCCAACCGATGGCTCGCATCGCTGTCGCACTTCGTGGCGCGACACATCGACAATCCGCTACTTGACGCATTGGTCGTGGAGAACTTCCGTCGCTTTTTCGCGCGCAACATTCTGCCTTATCAGCGGCTTGATTTGCCGGTGGGATTTGTGGGCAGCATGGCTTTCCACTACCGCAGACAACTTGCCGAAGCGGCATCTGCCGAGGGTTTTAGCGTTGGGCGCGTAATGAAAGGCATGCTTTCGGAAACGCCTGATAACCACGCCGTTACGTGACGGCATTTTTTCACGGAAATTTTAGCTGTTTTAATTTTCGTCAGCGCTGTTTTAATTTTTGCCAGCGCTGTTTTTATTTTCGTAAACACTGCTGTAATTTTTGCCACTGCTGTTTTAGCAAGAATGGCAGCACGTCAGCTGCCGTAAGGCACACAAAAAAAAGAGACAGGGGCGCGGCCTCTGTCTCTCATATTTGTTTTTGCTGACTCGCTGCTTAATAGAACTTGAAGTAGCGACGTGCGTTGTTGTACGAAATGTCTTCGACCATCTTGCCCAGCAGTTCGCGGTCGTCGGGTAGCAGTCCCTTCTCTACGTCGTTGCCCAGCAGGTTGCAGAGAATACGGCGGAAATATTCGTGGCGTGGGTAGGAGAGGAACGAGCGGCTGTCGGTCAACATTCCTACGAAGCGGCTAAGCAGTCCCAGAACGGAGAGAGCGTTCATCTGGCGCTCCATGCCGTCCTTCTGGTCGTTGAACCACCAGCCCGAACCAAACTGTATCTTTCCTGGCTCACCGCCCTGGAAGTTGCCAAGCATTGTTGCTATCACTTCGTTGGCGCATGGGTTGAGGGTATAGAGTATTGTGCGTGTCAGTTTGCCCTCCATGTTGAGTTTGTTGAGGAATTTCGACATTGCCTTGGCTGTATTGAATTCGCCAATAGAGTCGAAACCGGTGTCAGGGCCGAGTTGGTTGTACATGGCAGTGTTGTTGTCGCGGATAGCACCGTAGTGGAACTGCTGAGTCCATCCTGCGTCGGCATCCATCTCAGCCATTACGGTGAGGAAACAATGCTTGTACTGGCGCACCTCGAGTGTTGAGAGTTGCTGGCCACGCATTGCCTTTTCGAAAATGGTCTCTATCTGTGAGTCGGTGTACTCCTCGTCGTAGAATTCCTCTATTCCGTGGTCGGAGAGTTTCGAGCCCTGAGCCTCGAAGAACTCGTGGCGCTTCTTCAGAGCGTCTACCATATCGGCAAAGCGCGTGATGGTGACACCGCTGACTTGTTCCAACTGGTGAACATAGGCGCCGAATTCCGGTTTCTCAATGTTCATGGCCTTGTCAGGACGCCAGGCCGGAATCATAATAGGATCGTCCTGAGCCTTGTGCTTTGCGTATTCTATGTGGTTGTGCAAATCGTCGACGGGATCGTCTGTTGTGCAGACGCACTCAACGTGGTAGTGCTTCATCAGGCCGCGTGCCGAAAATTCGGGCTGCTTCAGTTTTTCGTTGCACTCGTCGAAAATCTCGCGTGCGGTCTTTGGTGAGAGCAGTTTCTCTATTCCGAAAGCAGTCTTCAACTCCAGATGTGTCCAGTGGTAGAGTGGATTGCGCAGAGTGTAAGGTACTGTTTCTGCCCACTTCTCAAATTTTTCCCAGTCGGTGGTGTCCTTACCGGTGCAGTAGCGCTCGTCAACGCCATTGGTGCGCATGGCACGCCATTTGTAGTGGTCGCCACCGAGCCACAGTTCGGTAATCGACTTGAAACGATGGTCGTTGGCCACCATCTCAGGGATGAGATGACAGTGATAGTCGATGATAGGCATCTTGGCTGCATGGTTGTGGTACAGGTCTTGTGCTACTTCATTGTCGAGCACAAAATTTTTGTCGTTGAATGCTTTCATAGTTTGTCTTGGGTTAGTGTTTCTTTTGATTTGCTCAGCAAAGGTACGATTATGCAGGCAAAATGCCAAGAAAAATTCTTTTTTTTTAATACCGAAGATTTCTTTTTTTTCCTGTTCCTGTCTTCGTGTCGCCATGGTGTCGTAAAATAAATTAAAAATGAGGCGGAAATATCGTTATTACGCCGCTTGTTAGTAATTTCGCCAGCATGAACAAGGCGAATACCTGCCATTTGCTGCTGATGCGGCATGGAGAGACGGAAGACAATGTGCGGCAGATAATGCAAGGACAGACCGAGGGCCTGCTGACGGAGCGTGGCAGGGAGCAGGCACTGCAGGTGGCAAACCGTTTGGCTTCAGAGCCAGTCGACGTGGTCGTTTGCAGTGATTTGCGGCGCGCGCGACAAACGGCAGAAATCATTGCAATGCCGCGGCAACTGCCTGTCTTCACGACACCACTGCTGCGCGAACGCGACTGGGGCAGTTTTACGCAGTGTTTCATTCCTGCGCTGAAAGGCGTGACGTGGCCCGACGACATAGAGACAGAGGAGGCGCTCTTCGTGCGCGCGCGTTCTTTTATAATATATATCACGGCCACATTCCCGGGAAAGAGGATTGTGGCCGTGGGACATGGTATCATCAACAAAGCGATACTTGCTGTCGTGGCAAACTGCGAGATGAGTCAGGTGCAGCGCATGATGAATGCTGAAGTGAGGCGCCTAACGCTTACCGCCGAAACTCTTGCCGCCGCTGCTTCTTCCGCTGCTGCCGTGCGAACTCCCGGAACTGCTGCGAGTGCTACCGATGCTGCGCGTGCTGCTACCGCCGCTGCTGCGCGTGCCTCCAATGCTGCTGTGAGTGCTACCGACGCTGCTGCGCGTGCTGCCGACGCTGCTGCGCGTGCTGCTATGGGTGCTGCTGCCGATGCTGCTGCGCGAACCGCCGAGAGTGCTGCTGTGATGCCCTCCGCCGAGTGAGCCATGCTGCACGTTGGCATTTGGCGTTGATTGATGGTTGCCGGCAGTGGCGTGCCCGGGATTTACGGTGGAGCGCGTAGAACTGTTGCGGTTGTAGTGATGCTGGTTACGGAAGTCGTTGCCCTTCCAGCCATCGCGCATTCCTACGTGGTGGTCGCGGCCGTAGTCGCGATGTGGGCGGACATCGTGGCGGTGGGCGTTATACCAACTGCCGCCGGCGTGGCGATGCCATGCGTGGCCGCCGCGATAACTGGCGTAGAACACCGGCCTACCAAAGAAGAAGTGGTCGCGATGGGGATAGCGTGCATAGATGCTGAAATGCCAGAAACCGTCGCGCCAGACAAGTGGGCGGAAAAAGTATGCCGCGCTGCGGAATGCCTCAAGTTGCCAACTCAGAAGCACATAACTCAAGTCGAGATTGCGGCGCTCCCAGTAGACTCCGAAGACATCGTCGTAACTCGTGACACCCATCAGGTAGTCGAGATTTATCTCGTAGGCAGCCTCGTACTGCTCTTGAGTGAGATTCAGTTCGTAGGCCATCTTGTCGGTGAGAAACAGAGCCTCGTTGCGGGCCTGCTCATAACTCATTGCCTTGCCTGCTGTTGCTACCAGCAACATTGTCAGGACTATCATCATCTTCTTCATAGTTGTAGTTTTTGGGTTTATGCTCTTACTGTGAAGTCTTTCACTTGTTTCTGCTGCAAAGAAAAGGAGAAAAAGGCGCCGAAACAAAGGTTTTTCCCTAAATACGGATGGGGAATTCCCTAAAAACAGGTAAAATATTTGACGATTACGCAAATTTTCGTACTTTTGCAGCGATGAAACAACTGTTGCTTTCAGTTGTTGTGGCCTGTTTCGCAATTCCAGTGCAAGCACAGTACGACGACGATACTGCCACAACAGGACTAAAATACAAGGTGGAGATGCAAGCCTCGCTCTCCAATGGCGACCACGAGCCATTATGGCTGAATGCCAACAAGTATGGCCTAAGTTCGTTGTCAAAATCAAACGGCTACCTGCGAGCCTCCATCGAACGGCCACTTTCCAACGATCTTTATAAACGCTTTGGCTACAGTTATTCCGTCGACTTGGCGGCAGCAACAGGTTTTACCAGTCGCTTCGTAGTGCAGCAGGCCTATTTGGAAGGGCGATGGCTCAAGGGACTGCTCACCGTGGGAAGCAAGGAACAGCCTATAGAACTGAAAAACCAGAAACTGAGCACCGGCGCACAGACGCTGGGCAAGAACGCAAGACCTGTGCCGCAGGTGAGACTGTCGCTGCCCGAATATTGGGAAGTGCCGCTCACTCGGGGATGGCTCAGCCTAAAAGGCCATATCGCCTACGGCATGACTACCGACGACAAATGGCAGCGCGACTTCACGCAGCAGCAGACGAAATACACCAGTGGCGCTCTCTATCACAGCAAGGCCGGATACCTGAAGATCGGCAATGACTACAGAATGATGCCCGTTTCGCTCGAGTTGGGTCTTGAGATGGCGTGCCAGTTTGGCGGCAAAGCCTACAATGCCAGAGATCAGATCGTTGAAAACGAAGGCGGACTGAAAGGCATGGTCAGGGCTCTGATTCCAAGCGGTGGCGAATCTGTTGAGACCCAATACCGCAACACGTCGGGCAATCATCTCGGCAGTTGGATGTTCCGCCTTAATTTCGACTACGATACGTGGTACTTCGGGCTCTACGGAGATCATTTCTTTGAGGACCAGTCGTCAATGCTGCAAACGGGATGGAGCGGATATGGCAGCGGAGAGGAATGGAACAAGCGTACCTCAACGCGCATAATGGTCTATAGTTTCAAGGACATGCTGCTTGGCGCTGACCTACGCCTTAAACAGATGGGCTATTGGGTTAATAATATCCTTGTGGAATTCCTTTACTCAAAATATCAAAGCGGCCCTGTCTACCACGACCACACGCAGAAACTTTCCGACCAGGTTACAGGAGTTGACAACTACTATAACCACTATATTTTTACAGGCTGGCAGCACTGGGGACAGGCTATAGGCAATCCGCTTTTCACTTCGCCGCTGTATAATAGCGACGGCACAATAAAATTCCAGAACAACCGCTTCTCGGCATGGCATTTTGCGCTGGCCGGCGACCCGTCTGAATTTTTCCATTACAGGCTTATGGCAACGCTGCAACACAGTTTCGGTACCTATCTTACGCCATTTGCAAATCCTGTAAACACGCAGAGCCTGCTGGCAGAGGCAGACTATCATTTCCCTGAATACACTGCGCTGAACACATGGTCTATTAAGGCTGCCGTCGGCGCAGACTTCGGAAGCGTATACGGCAAAAACGTGGGAGCGCAACTCACTATTTCAAAGTCGGACATCCTACACCTAAACAAACGCAAGCGATGAGACACCTTATTATATTAATAGTATTCCTGTCTGCGTTGACGTCGTGTCATTTCATTGAGATGTCGGACAACGGCGACCTTGACGGCTACTGGCAGATGACGCAGGTCGACACCATTGCCACCTGGCACAGTACGGACATGCGCGACAGCCTCTTTTTCTGGGCTGTGCAGATGGACGTGCTGGCTGTAAGGGAGGGTAATGATATGTATTATGACGACATAATCTTCCATTTCATGCATGCCAGTGACTCGCTGGTGATATTCAATCCGCATATTAACAACCGCGACTCGTCGGATATCAAAGTCACTACGCCGGAAATACTTCAGAGATACGGCATTTACGGACTAAGACAGTCATTTTACGTAGAGCAACTCTCAAGTTCGAAAATGATACTGCACAACAGGCTTTTGCGACTTCACTTCCGCAAGTATTAAAATATATAAAAAACAAAGTCAAATGTAATACAATATCCGAAAATTGATATACTTTTGCATCGTTTTATGACCATTTACTATCAACACGAAAAGAAAGAGCGTATGAAAAAGATTATTATCGCAGCATTGCTGCTGGTGTGCAGTTTTGCAACGGTCATGGCACAAAAGCCTGCAGAGATAAAGTTTGACAAGACAACGCACAACTTTGGAACGTTCTCAGAGAAGGAACCCGTAGTAACATGCATATTCACTTACACAAACGTTGGTGAGCAACCGCTGGTAATCAATCAGGCAATCGCCTCGTGCGGCTGCACTGTTCCGGAATACACCAAGACTCCTGTACAGCCAGGTGAAAAAGGACAGATAAAGGTTACTTATAACGGAACAGGTAAATGGGCCGGCCACTTCAAGAAGTCGATTACAGTACGCACAAATGGAGCCGTGGAAATGACACGCCTGTATATTGAGGGAGACATGTTGGAAGCAAAATAAATTCACACTGGTAAGGTAGAAAGATATGAAAAAACTAAAGAAGGTATTGGTATTGGGCAGTGGAGCCCTGAAAATCGGACAAGCAGGAGAATTCGACTATTCTGGTTCGCAGGCGCTGAAAGCCTTGCGCGAAGAAGGCATCTCGTCAGTGCTCGTAAACCCTAACATTGCTACAATACAGACTTCAGAAGGTATTGCCGACAAGGTATACTTCCAACCCGTCACCACACACTTTGTAACAGAAATAATAAAGAAGGAACGCCCCGACGGTATTCTGCTTGCCTTTGGTGGCCAGACAGCGCTCAACTGCGGAACGGAACTCTATCAGAAAGGCATACTGAAAGAGTACGGAGTGGAGGTGCTCGGCACCAGCGTTGAGGCTATTATGAATACTGAGGACCGCGACCTCTTTGTGAAAAAACTGGGCGAGGTAGATTTGAAAGTCCCTGTGTCACACGCCGTGGAGTCGATGGAGGATGCGCTAAAGGCTGCAAAGGAAATCGGTTTCCCTGTGATGATACGTTCGGCCTATGCCCTCGGCGGCCTTGGCTCTGGCATCTGTCCTGATGAGGCAACATTCCGCGAACTTGCAGAGAGCGCCTTCACCTTTGCGCCGCAGATACTCGTAGAAGAGAGCCTGAAGGGATGGAAAGAAATAGAATTTGAATGTATCCGCGATGCCAACGACCACTGCTTTACGGTGGCTTCGATGGAAAACTTCGACCCCCTTGGCATACACACTGGTGAGTCTATCGTTGTGGCTCCAACCTGCTCACTGACGGAAAGCCAGGTAAAGCAACTACAGGACACCACAATCCGTTGCGTTCGGCACCTCGGCATTGTGGGTGAATGTAACATACAGTTTGCATTCAATGCCAACACCAACGACTACCGTATCATAGAAATAAACGCGCGTCTTTCGCGCTCGTCAGCCCTTGCCTCCAAAGCAACCGGATATCCTCTGGCATTCGTCGCAGCAAAGATAGCACTTGGCTATACGCTCGACCAAATAGGAGAGATGGGCACAACATCAAGTGCGTATGTCGCTCCATCGCTCGACTATATGATCTGCAAAATCCCTCGCTGGGACTTGACAAAGTTTGCAGGAGTGTCAAGGCAGATTGGCTCAAGCATGAAGTCGGTGGGAGAAATAATGTCCATCGGACGTTCTTTCGAGGAAATGATCCAGAAAGGACTGCGCATGATAGGGCAGGGCATGCATGGCTTCGTGGGCAATGACCACACTCGTTTTGACAATCTTGACGACGAACTGCAAAATCCTACGGACCTTCGCATCTTTGCCATTGCACAGGCGTTGGAAGAAGGCTACTCCGTAGAGCGCATAGAGCAACTTACGAAAATCGACGTTTGGTTCCTTGAGCGACTGAAGAACATTGTAGACCTCAAGCATCAACTCCAAGGATATGACCGTCTGGAAGATGTGCCGACATCGCTGCTTCTTGAGGTGAAGCGTGCCGGATTCTCTGACTTCCAGATAGCACGTTTCGTACTGAAACCTGTCGGCGGCAATATGGAGAAAGAAAATCTTTCCGTGCGCAACTGGCGCAAGCAGAAGGGCGTGCTGCCTTCGGTGAAGAGAATACCTACCGTGGCTTCAGAACATCCCGAACTGACAAACTATCTCTATTTTACATATCTTCCAACAACGGCACACGACATCCCATACTACAAAAACGAGAAGTCTGTCATCGTGCTGGGCTCAGGTGCATACCGCATTGGCTCGAGCGTTGAGTTCGACTGGTGCTCGGTCAATGCTATCAATACAGCGCGCCGCCTGGGATACAAGAGTATAATGATCAATTATAATCCTGAGACAGTATCTACAGACTACGATATGTGCGACAGGCTCTACTTTGACGAACTTTCGCTGGAGAGAGTACTCGATGTAATCGACCTGGAACAGCCGCGTGGCGTGATAGTATCCGTGGGAGGACAGATACCAAACAATCTCGCAATGAAACTATACCGCCAGGGAGTGCCAGTGCTTGGTACATCGCCTGTAGATATAGACCGCGCGGAAAATCGCGACAAGTTCTCGGCAATGCTCGACAAACTGGGCATCGACCAGCCTGCATGGCGCGCACTTACTTCTTTCGACGATATCAAGGAATTCGTATCGGAGGTTGGATATCCAGTTCTGGTGCGTCCAAGTTATGTTCTCTCCGGTGCTGCCATGAATGTCTGCTACGACGACGAAGAACTGGAGCGCTTCCTTGGACTGGCAACGGAGGTGTCAAAGGAATTCCCAGTGGTAGTGTCGCAGTTTATGCAGGACACAAAGGAGATAGAGTTCGACGCCGTGGCAGACAAGGGCGAAGTGGTGGAATATGCCATCTCTGAGCACGTGGAATATGCTGGTGTACACTCTGGTGACGCCACGATGGTGTTCCCTGCACAGCATATCTACTTCTCTACGGTTCGCCAGATAAAGAAGATAGCACGCAAGATAGCCAAGGAACTGAACATTTCAGGACCATTCAATATACAGTTCCTTGCTAAGAACCGCGAAGTAAAGGTTATAGAATGTAACCTGCGCGCTTCACGTTCTTTCCCATTCGTGTCGAAAATACTGAAGCGCAATTTCATTGAGACGGCCACAAAGATAATGCTCGACGCAGCGTATTCAAAGCCCGACAAGTCGGAATTTGATATTGACCGTATCGGTGTAAAGGCATCGCAGTTCTCATTTGCACGACTGCAGAACGCCGATCCAGTACTTGGCGTTGACATGTCGTCGACTGGAGAGGTGGGATGCCTGGGCGACGACCTCAACGAAGCACTTCTCAACGCTCTTATCGCCACAGGCTACAGGCTGCCTAAGCCCGGTGCGTCCATCCTTATATCAAGTGGTGGCGCAAAAGGCAAGGTGGCACTGCTTGAACCTGCACGGCAACTGGTGAAACAGGGCTATCGTGTGCTGGCTACGGAAGGCACGTCGCGCTTCTTCCACGAGAATGGCGTAGAAGCCACTACCGTAGGCTGGCCCGACGAACCGTCGGAAGGCAACAATGTTATGGACGTGATTGCCCACCATGAAGTGGACCTTATTGTGAATGTTCCAAAGAACCATACCAAGCGCGAACTTACTAACGGCTACCGTATTCGCAGAGGTGCCATCGACCACAACATTCCTCTGATGACAAATGTACGTCTGGCAAAGGCATTCATAGACGCATTTACAACGCTGAGCCAAGACGATATAAAGATAAAGTCATGGCAGGAATACGACAGATGATATCCTTGTGGATATGATAAAGGATTTCAATTTCTACGCTCCTACGCGAGTTGTCTTCGGACGCAAGGCAGAAGAGCAGATAGGCCAACTGGTGAGTGCTGCAGGCGCTACAAAGGTGCTGCTTCACTATGGCGGCGGCTCTGCCGAGCGCTCAGGACTGCTCGGTGTGGTGCGAAACCAACTGCAGGCAGCAGGAATAAATTTTGTAGAGTTGGGCGGCGTGGTGCCAAACCCTCTGCTTAGCAAGGTATATCAAGGTATAGAGTTGTGCCGTCGTGAGAAAGTTGACTTCATTCTTGCCGTCGGGGGCGGCAGTGTCGTAGACTCGGCAAAGGCAATCGGGTACGGCATTGGCTATGCAGGCGACGTCTGGGACTTGTGGGAAGCAAAGGCCGTACCGCAGTCATGCCTGCCAATAGGTGTAGTACTGACCATTCCTGCAGCAGGCAGCGAGATGTCGTCGAGTTGTGTTATTACCAAGGACGAAGGAAAACTGAAGCGAGGCATTAACAGCGATCTCTGCAGGTGTCGTTTTGCGGTTATGAACCCTGAACGCACTTATACGCTGCCTGCATACCAGACGGCAGCAGGTGCTACGGATATTATGATGCACACAATGGAGAGATATTTCTCCAAGTACGATGAGATGTCGCTCACTGATGCTATCAGTGAAGCACTGCTGCGCACGGTGATGGACTCTGTACGGCAGGTGTTGCGTGAACCAGAGAACTACAGGCACCGCGCGCAACTGATGTGGGCCGGTTCGCTGGCACACAACGACCTTACAGAATGTGGTTCGGAGAAAGATTTTGGGACGCATCGCCTGGAGCACGAACTGAGCGCTCTGTTCGGAGTTACACATGGTGCCGGGCTTGCTGCCATATTCCCCTCTTGGGCACGCTGGTGTGTGGCCCGCCACGAGGCGCGCTTCGTGCAGTTTGCCGTAAACGTGATGGGAGTGACAAACGATTTCAGTAATCCAAGACAAACGGCTCTCAGAGGTATTGAAGCATTGGAACAGTTCTATCATGAGATAGGCATGCCAACCAGCATACACGAACTGATAGGACGCAATATTACTGACAGCGAAATAGACGAGATGGTCGACAAATGCTCGCGCGGCGGCACTATCACCGTGGGCGCTATGGAAGTGCTCGGACCAAGCCAGATGCGCGAGATATACCAGTTGGCAAGATAGAAAGCCACAAGATTTTATAAAAGATGAAGAGCCGCATGAAATATGTCGGCTCTTTATTCTTTAAGTGTGGGAAGCGACAGGTGATAGCGTACGGCAAGAAAGCGGATGACGCAGGTTACAAGGAATGAGACTATGACAGTGACTTCTATTGGCGTGTGGTAATAATCCAGAAGCCAATAGATTATTCCACTTGTCACGGAAGCCATGGCATATATCTCTCGCTGAAAAATGACAGGCTCGTTGTTAAGTAGCACATCACGGATGACGCCGCCTGCGGAGCCTGTTATGCAACCCATTATGATGGCAACCCAATAGGGCTGTCCGAAAGCAAGTGACTTCTGAATTCCTGCTATGGTGAAAAGGGCCAGACCTAATGTGTCGAATACAAACCATGTGTTGCGTAGTTTGTCCATATATTTCGCAAAGACAATAACAAACACCAGGGCTATGGCCGTACAGATGATGTAAAACGGATTGGTCATCCAAAACGGCGTGGCTCCAAGCATTACGTCGCGAATAGTACCGCCGCCGATGGCCACGGCAATACCGCACACGTAACCACCAAACCAGTCGAAATGTTTAGATGCGGCATGGCGTATGCCGGAAATGGCAAATGCGAACGTGCCGAGAAACTCAACGAGTTGGGTGATTATTTCATCGTATTCCATCTTTTGTATACGCTTTCTACTTAAACCGGTCGCCCCAGTAATTTACCATTCGCTCATAGAGTTTCTCCTCAATGGGTGAATGTTGTGCGTGCCAAAGACGTTCATGTCGTAGTGCATCGGGCAAGTATTGCTGGGTTGCAAAATTCCCAGGGTAGTCGTGAGGGTAGACGTAACCGTCGTGATAACCTAAATCTTTCATTAGTTGCGTGGGCGCATTGCGAAGATGCAAGGGGACGGGCTGGTTACCTGTGCGTTTTACGAGTGAGAGAGCATTGTCTATTCCAAGATATGCAGAGTTGCTCTTGGCTGAAGTGGCAAGATAGACGGTTGCTTCGGCAAGTGGTATGCGCCCTTCGGGCCACCCTATCTTCTGAACAGCATCAAATGCAGCATTGGCCAGCAATAAGGCATTGGGATTGGCAAGACCAATATCCTCGGAGGCGGAAATTACTAATCTGCGGGCAATAAACTTTGGGTCTTCTCCACCTTCTATCATGCGCGCAAGCCAGTATAGCGCAGCATCAGGATCGCTGCCGCGAATGCTCTTGATAAACGCAGAGATAATATCGTAGTGCATTTCGCCATCCTTGTCGTAGGCGAGAGGATTCTGCTGCAGGCGCTCCGTCACGGTCTCGTCGTCAATGATGATTTCTGAAGCGTCACTGCCAGCGGCTTCAACCACCAATTCCAAAATGTTAAGCAGTTTGCGCGCATCACCACCGCTATAGCGCAGCAGGGCTCCGGTCTCTGCAAGACGAATGTTGCGCTCTTTCAGATATATGTCAGAGGTAATGGCCCGATGAACCAATTGGAGAAGATCGTCCTTTTCCAGTGGCTTTAATACATAAAGTTGGCAGCGGGAAAGAAGTGGGCGTATCACTTCAAAGGATGGATTTTCCGTAGTGGCGCCAATAAGTGTGACGATGCCTTTCTCTACAGCGCCAAGTAGCGAGTCTTGCTGGGATTTTGAGAAGCGGTGTATCTCGTCGATGAAAAGTATTGGCGATGCCTCGTTGAAGAAACGCCCTTTCTGGGCGCGCTCTATCACGTCGCGCACATCCTTGACACCACTGGTGACTGCCGAAAGAGTGAAGAACGGTGTCTCCAAACGATTTGCGATTATCTGAGCAAGTGTGGTCTTGCCTACGCCAGGAGGCCCCCATAATATAAAAGAACTGATGCGACCGGCATCAATCATCTTGCGCAACACGGCACCTTCGCCTACCAAATGCCGCTGTCCTATATACTCGTCAAGATTGCGAGGGCGCAATCGTTCTGCAAGTGGTTCTGACATAACTAATGGCAAAGTTACAACTTTTCACTTTACAGGGCAATATTTTTCCTCTTTTTTCTTATATCTCTTTTTTAGTTTCAAAAAATCTTTCTACTTTTGCACCAAACTTCATTTTAGAAACAATTTATCAGAAATGAAAGAGAAATCAAAGAGGATAAATCTTAATCTGAAAAATCTTACCAAGAGCACAGTGTGGGATGTGCAGGAGAACGACATCTTCCGTATGCTGGACGCAGGAAGTCGCGATGCAGAGATAAAGGATAATCTAAGACATTTCGTAGATATCATACGCTCTGCTTTCAGTTTTGAAGAAATAGCCAACGATACTCCAGCGGTAAGACAGTCTTACGAAAAACAGGGATACAAAGTCGGACTGGTGGCATTGGATGAAGGAAACAAAATTCTTGTGGCATTGCGCAAGCGCCCCATCATGCGTATCACCGACTTGACGTATGAGAATATCAGGCATATTTCCGCTTCCAAACTTATTGAGGTGCTTGACAGAAATTTCGGTGGCGGCTGGGATTCTCTTTCGCAGAGTATACAGGACATTATAGAAAGTGGTTTTGACATTTCCACCACAACATTGCCCAAAGACCGTCTTCATAAAAAAGGCGGAATGTACGAAAAGAAAGTAGCCGACGGATATGAAGTGCTTGAAGTACCAAAGGGAACATGGGTGGAAGCCATTTTCGCGAAGGTGAAGCCCGAGGTGGTAAAGCCAAGGGTAAATATAGAAACTCACGACGAGGATGAAATTCCTGATGACGACGAGTACAACCGCCCTGATGAGGATGACGAAATGATTGAGGAATTCAACGAAGACGATATCAATGAAGAAAACTACCGCACTACGTTTGAAATCTCAGAAGAGAGCGATGAGGACGCGGAAGAATTATCTGAATATATTGTTGACGAATAGGATTACAACACCTTTATATTAATTAATAACAATAAGAATACCATTATGAAACCAACACTTTTTCTGCTCGCTGCTGGCATGGGTAGCCGATACGGCGGTTTGAAACAACTGGACGGTCTGGGCCCCAACGGCGAAACTATTATGGACTATTCTATCTACGATGCCATACAGGCAGGCTTTGGTAAGATAGTTTGGGTGATAAGAAAAGATTTTGAAGAGCAGTTCCGCACACAAATATTGGCGAAATACGAAGACAAAATACCGTGTGAGTTGTGCTTCCAGGCGCTTGACGCTCTGCCCGAAGGTTTTACCGTTCCTGAGGGAAGACAGAAGCCGTGGGGCACTAACCATGCCGTGCTCATGGGAAAGGATGTCATAAAGGAACCATTCTGCGTTATTAACTGCGATGACTTCTACGGCCGTGATGCTTTTGTGCAGATAGGAAAATACCTGAGTTCGCTGCCAGAAGGAACAAAGAACAAATATGCAATGGTTGGCTTCCGTGTATGCAATACGCTGTCGGAAAATGGTAGTGTTGCACGCGGTGTGTGTGCATACAATGAGAGCAGGCATCTTACGGACGTTGTGGAGCGTACAGAGATAATGCGTGTTCCTGCTGACGGCCCAATCTGCTATAAAGACGAAAATGGCGAATGGCAACCACTGGAAGAGAATGTTCCTGTCAGCATGAATATGTGGGGCTTTACGCCTGACTATTTTGAATACAGCGAAGCCTATTTCAAGGAATTCCTCAGCGACCCGAAGAATATGGAAAACCTGAAGGCTGAATTCTTCATTCCTTTGATGGTCAACAAACTTATAAACGACGGCACTGCAACATGCGAGGTGTTGGATACAACATCGAAATGGTTTGGAGTGACGTACGCCGCTGACAGGGAAGATACTGTAAAAAGAATTCAGCGACTGGTAGACGAAGGAGTATACCCTAATAAACTATTCTAAACAGGGAAAGGTGTTAGAACCAATTATTACAGAAGGGGAGTGCAGCCAACTGCACTCCCTTATCGCAAATGCCGAGGCTTTAGTGCTTTGCTGCCATACTAATCCAGACGGGGATGCCATGGGCTCAATGCTTGGACTGGCAGAAATACTCCGTCTGATGGGTAAGAAACCTCTTATGGTCGTGCCAGACCAGTTTCCTGATTTCCTGCATTGGTTGCCAAACTCGGAGAAAATCGTTCGTTACGATAAGCGGAAGGAGTATGTGGATACAGTGTTGCGCATAGCAGACGTGGTGTTCTGCCTTGATTTCAATACAATTTCACGCACAAACGAGATGGCAGAGGCTCTTGCAAAAACGAAAGCCAAAAAGGTGCTGATAGACCATCATCTGAATCCAGATATTGACAATCTGGCTTTATGCATTTCACATCCTGAGATGTCGTCAACGTGCGAGATAGTTTTCCGCATAGCGTGGCAGATGGAAATATTCCAGCGCTTAAGCAGACAATTTGCCGTTCCCATCTATTGCGGCATGATGACCGACACTGGCGGCTTCACGTTTAATTCCAATTCTCCTGAGATTTTTTACATTGTAAGCCAGTTGCTTAAAAAAAAAATCGACAAGGACAAGATTTACCGTAATGTCTATCATAATTACAGTGAGCATCGCATGCGACTCGTTGGGCATGTGTTGTGCAACAAACTTGTGATAGACGCTGAGCGCCATGCGTCATATTTTACATTGACGCGCGAGGACTTGCAGCGCTTCCATTTCATAAAAGGTGATGCTGAGGGAATTGTGAACATGCCGCTTCAGATAAAAGGCATGAAACTCTCCATTTCTTTGAGGGAAGACCGGGATAAAGAAAACCTGGTGTGGATAAGTTTGCGCTCTGTTGACGATTTTCCATGCAACATTATGGCTGAACGCTTTTTCAATGGTGGCGGCCACCTGAATGCTTCCGGAGGAAAACTATATACTTCCATTGAGGAGGCAGAGAAGGTGGTAAAAGATGCCATTGCTGCATTTTGTGGGGCACAGTGAGACTTAATAATTGTAAATTATTATATTGTAAAAGAAATAATTAGTAATTTTGTGCACGAAAACGTAAAAAACAAGATTACAAAACGCATGAAGAATATAAGTTACATGCTGTTGATGCTACTGGGCGTGTTTTTTTTCACCAGTTGCAACGACTACGAAACCTACGCAGATTTGAAGGATGCAGAGCGTGACGCAATAAATCGTTTCATTGCTACGCGAGGCATTCGTGTTATAACTCAGACGCAGTTTGAATTGCAGGGACAGACAACTGATGTCTCCACCAACCAATATGTATACCTTGATAAGAGCGGTGTGTACATGCAGATTGTTCGCAAGGGATGCGGCGAGCCTGTGGAAGACGGCAAGGTGACAAATCTGCTGTGTCGTTTCCAGGAGTATAACATAAAGACAGACTCTATGCTTATACGCAACGACATAACCTTGGCACAATATGTTGACAAGATGAGCGTTACGCGTTCAGGCAGTAATTTTACCGCTTCTTTTGTGTCTGGTATAATGATGGCTTATCACGGCTCTTCCACTGTTCCTGCAGGCTGGCTTGTCCCTCTGCTGTATATAAACGTAGGGCGGCCGCAGAATGAGGGCGATGAAATAGCCAAGGTGAAACTCATCGTGCCCCATTCTCAGGGAACATCAGATGCTTCTTCCACGGTATATCCGTGCTATTATGAGATAACATACGTCAGAGATTAAGTACAGGAAGATAAAATATAGTTTAAGACATGACACTGATAAAATCTATTTCAGGCATCCGTGGCACTATAGGTGGAACCACGGGCGATACATTAAATCCACTTGATATTGTAAAGTTTACATCAGCCTATGCCACGTTTATCGGCAAGAGTTCTGAATTAGGCAAAAACGCAGAGTTCAATCATCATCGTCCTACGATTGTCGTAGGGCGCGATGCGCGCATTTCCGGCATAATGGTTGACAACGTAGTTTGTGGCACGTTGATGGGCATGGGCTTTGATGTCGTAAATATCGGACTTGCAACAACTCCGACAACAGAACTCACGGTGAGTACGCTTGGCGCAGACGGCGGCATTATCATCACCGCGTCCCACAACCCACGGCAGTGGAATGCCCTGAAGTTGTTAAACAGCGACGGCGAATTCCTCAATGCAGCAGAAGGCGCGCAGGTTCTCAAACTGGCAGAAAATGCTCAGTTTGAATATGCCGACATTGACAAGATGGGCCATTATATCAACTGTGACGAGGCTGACGACTGGCATATCGAAGATGTGCTTAGCCTTGAATTAGTTGACGTAGAGGCCATCAAAGCAAGGAAATTCCGTGTCTGCGCCGATACCATCAACAGCGTCGGCGGAATAATACTGCCAAAACTTTTTGATAAGTTGGGAGTGGAATACACCATACTTAATGGAGAGCCCAACGGCGATTTTGCCCACAACCCGGAGCCTTTGGAGAAAAATTTGCAGGGCATTATGGACGAGATGCGCACAGGAAAGTACGATTTAGGCATTGTTGTAGACCCGGATGTAGACCGTCTCGCCTTTATCTGCGAAGACGGGAAAATGTTTGGCGAAGAGTATACACTGGTCAGCGTAGCAGACTATGTGCTGTCGCATACGAAGGGCAATACCGTGTCCAATCTCTCGTCGACGCGAGCACTGCGGGATATTACAGAGCGTCATGGCGGCACATACGCTGCAGCGGCTGTGGGCGAAGTAAACGTCACGACAAAGATGAAAGAGGTTGGCGCTGTGATAGGCGGTGAAGGAAATGGTGGAGTAATCTATCCGGAGTGTCACTATGGCCGCGATGCGCTGGTCGGCATAGCCCTTTTCCTTACGTCGTTGGCAAAGAAAGGATGCTCGGTGAGTGAATTGCGTGCAACAATGCCTGAATATCAAATAGCCAAGAACCGTATTGACCTTACGCCAGAAACCGACGTGGACAAAATCCTGGAGAAGGTGAAGGCAATGTTTGCAACGGATCCCACTGCACAGGTAAATGATATCGACGGTGTGAAGATAGACTTCCCCGACAAGTGGGTACACTTGCGCAAGTCAAACACCGAGCCCATCATCCGTGTTTATAGCGAGGCTGCAACGATGGAGGCTGCCGACGACATTGCAAAACAGTTGATGCAGGTTGTCTACTCTTCGGTGGAATAGTTTTTTAATAACATAACGGCTATGGACATTAAGAAGATACGCATTAAGGACATTGCCGAGCGTGCCGGAGTCAGTGTGGGCACAGTTGACAGAGTGCTGCACAAGCGCCCAAGTGTTTCGCCAAAGGCACTTGAGAAGGTAAACAAGGCTTTGGCGGAGATGGACTACAAGCCCAATATGTATGCCTCGGCTTTGGCCTATAACAAGTCGTATACATTCTATTGCATTATGCCGCGCCATGAGAGCGAGGCATACTGGCAGGAAGTAGAGGAGGGCGTCGAGGCTGCCTGTGAGCGCCGTCGTGATTTCCGCGTGAGCCACAGGGTGATGTATTACAACCGCTTCTCTACAGACACCTTTGCCAAGGCTATGAATGACTGCCTGCGTCAGCATCCGGATGCCGTAATAATCGTTCCCTCCAAACTTGATGTAACTCGCCGCTTTACAGACCAGTTGCACCAGCAGGGAATACCTTTCATACTCCTCGACTCGTACATGCCCGACCTTAAGCCGCTCTCTTTCTACGGGCAGGACTCATTTTCGAGTGGCTATTTTGCAGCACGTATGCTGATGATGCTGGCACCGCGTGAGACAGAGATAATGATGATGAAGCAGATGCGACAGGGAAATGTTGCTTCCAAACAGCAGGAAAACCGCGAGACAGGTTTCCGCCATTATATGCACGACCATTTTCCCAACGTAGCAATCCACGAAGTCAATCTCTCGCTTGACGACAAGCGCGAGCATTATGACGCAATTCTTGAAGATTTCTTCACAACCCATCCGCAAGTGCATCATTGCATAACATTCAATTCAAAAGCACATCTTGTCGGCGATTTCCTTCTTCGCTCCAACAGGCGAAACATACAGATCATGGGCTATGACATGGTGCCCAAGAATGCAGAGTGTGTGCGCCAGGGCAGCATCTCCTTTCTCATTGCCCAGCATGGATACATGCAGGGCTATGCGTGCATAGAGACACTTTTCGATGCAATAGTCTTAAAGAAAGAAGTGGAACCAGTCAATTATATGCCTATAGAATTGTTAACCAAGGAGAATATTGATTTCTATCGGCGTAAGAATATAGGATAAATTCTGAAACTAAAAACAAATACTATGGAACCAACTACTTTTATCAAAATCAATCCTGCCGACTCGGTAGTAGTGTGTCTCGCAGCAAAGTCAAAGGGTGATATTATCAGTATCGATGGCAAGAATATTACAGTTTGTCAGGATACTCCTGCAGGTCACAAAGTTCTTATAAAGGATGTTGAAGAGGGCGAGGATATCATCAAGTACGGCTATCCTATTGGCCATGCCCGCAAGGCTATGAAAGCCGGCGAATGGGTTAATGAAAATAATCTGAAGACAAATCTTAGTGGTACACTTGACTATGAATATAAGCCTGTTGATGCTACGCTCGGCATTGCTGACGAGCACCGTACATTCCAGGGCTATGTCAGGAAAAACGGCGATGTCGGGGTGCGCAACGAAATATGGATTGTTCCGACCGTAGGCTGCGTCAATGGCATAGCCGAGCAACTTGTTCACAGGCTGAGCAGCGAGACCAAGGGAGAAGGCGTGGACGCCATCTGGTCATGGCATCACAACTTCGGATGCTCACAACTTTCCGGAGACCACGAGAATACGCGCAAAGTGTTGCGCGATATAGTGCTCCATCCAAATGCAGGAGGCGTTCTGGTCTTAAGTTTAGGATGTGAGAACAACCAGCCGGATGAGTTTATGAAGACGCTTGGCGACTACGACAAGGAGCGCATCCGACTTGTAGTGACACAAAAAGTCAAGGGCGATGAAATAGAGGAGTGCATGAAGCAACTCCGCGAGATATATGCCATAGCCAGCAAGGACAAGCGTCAGGTGGTCCCAGTGTGCAAACTTCGTGTCGGCCTCAAGTGCGGTGGCAGCGACGGCTTTAGCGGTATTACCGCAAATCCGCTGGTTGGCGAATTCTCCGACTGGCTTGTGGCACAGGGTGGAACGAGCGTTCTCACTGAGGTTCCTGAGATGTTCGGTGCTGAGACGATTCTTATGAATCGCTGCAAGACGCCCGAACTTTTCCAGCAGACAGTTTCGATGATCAACAACTTTAAGGAGTATTTTCTTTCGCACGGTGAGCCGGTTGGCGAAAATCCAAGTCCGGGAAACAAGGCAGGCGGTATCTCTACGCTCGAAGACAAGGCCCTTGGCTGTACTCAGAAGTGCGGCAAGGCTCCAGTCTCCGGAGTTATGGAATATGGTGATCGCTTAGAGCACAATGGTCTTAACCTGCTGTCGGCTCCCGGCAACGACCTCGTCGCTGCAACAGCCCTTGCCTCAGCAGGTTGTCACCTGGTACTCTTCACCACAGGACGCGGCACGCCATTCGGCACCTTTGTCCCCACAATGAAAATTGCAACAAACCCGACACTGGCAAGCAACAAGCCCCACTGGGTAGACTTCTCTGCAGGCCAGTTGGTGGAGGGACGCACCATGCCGGAACTCGTGCCTGAGTTTATCGACAAGGTACTTGCTGTTGCCAGTGGCGAAAAGGCCCGCAACGAGGTCAATGGCTACCGTGAGATTTCTATTTTCAAGAATGGCGTAACACTTTAACATTGTTCACTGACGCTACAGCCGATGAAGAGATTGCTTGTTTGCCTGTTAGTAGTCTGTTCTGCTGTGGCGTCAGCCCAACGGCTATTGCAGACACGATATTCCGACGATATACTGTCTGAAATAGTTGTAGAGCCGGGTCGGTTTCGTCCTGTTCCCACTGCCAGCAGTGATTTTTGGCGTGAGAATGTGGCCGAAGCCGACCGCAAATTTTATCTGCAACTCGCAGAACAGTATTCGCAGCAGGCGTATGCGCCTATTCCCGACAGTATCTTTGCTCAGTTCAAGTCCACAGGCAACCGTGTGAATTACGAAGCACTAAGTTTTGCGGAGCGGCGGCATCTTGCATGTGTCGTAATGGCAGAAGTGCTGGAGCACAAAGGCCGCTACATTCCTGATATAGTGGCAGGGCTCAGGCATTTCATCTCCCAGAAATGGTGGGGAATCCCTGCACATTATCCCGTTGACAGGCCCGATGAAAAACGGCAGGTCGTGGATTTGTTCAATGCTGAGTCGGCAAGTCTGATGGCATGGACAATCTACATGCTTGACGATGAACTGAGCAGAGCCGACAGCACCGTCTGCCGCGATATGCGTGCTGAGATAGACCGGCGCATGCTTACTCCTTCGCTTGGGCGCAATGGCTGGAAGACGGTGACGAGTAATTGGAACCCATGGATATGCAGCAACTGGCTGACATGTATTTTGATGTGCGAGACCGACAGGGTGCGGCAGATAAAGGCCATTGGTCAGGTGCTGAAGAGCCTTGACATCTTCTATGACGCATATCCTGAAGACGGCGGCTGCGACGAGGGGGTAATGTATTGGGACCGCGCGGCAGCATCGCTCTATGAGTGTGTGCAACTGCTGTCTCTTGCCACAAACGGAAAGGTGTCGCTTGCCAAGGAAACGAAATTCCGGAACATGGCAGCCTACGTGTGGAAAATGTATATAGGCAACGGATATTTCGTAAATTTTGCCGATGCCACGCCGCGCACTACAATCAATGATAATATTGCGTTGCCCTTTGCCAGATATGTCGGTGACGATACGCTTGCTGACTTGACGCGTCGCCGATGGTTGGAAAAGGACGGCCGACGGCCGTCTGAGGCAGCAATATGGCTTGCTTCAGGCAATTATCCTCCGCTGGGACGTCAACTTCTTATGATGTATGGCGGTGGAAAGACGGAACAGATACGGGCACAAGTTGACGTACAAAATACATCGGCTTCACCAGTATACATGCCGCAGTTGCAGGTCTTTGCCGCCACTACGGGCAATGGCAGTCTCTATGTCGCCTCCAAGGGCGGGCACAACGGCGAAAGCCATAACCATAACGATGTAGGAAATTTCATATTGTATGCAGGCGGAAAACCGCAGGTGGTCGATATAGGCGTTGGCACTTATACTCAGCAGACGTTCAGCAACCGTCGCTACGAATTGTTCAACTGCAGGTCGGCCTATCATAACGTGCCGCTCATCAATGGCGTTGAGCAGCACGATGGCAGCAAGTTTAAGGCGCTGGATACTGAGGTTCTTAAGAAAAATTCCTCTGCTGTCTTATCACTTGACATTGCTGGGGCTTATCCTGACGAGGCCTGCGTTAAAAGTTGGCGCAGGAAAATCGCCCTTGACAAGTCTGCGGTGAGGGTAGAGGAGCAGTATGAGTTGTCTGCCTACAAGCAGCCCACGCAGTTGGTTTTTGTCGTGAGCGGCAAGCCGCAGATACAGGGCAATGGCAAGATTGTGCTGGCCGATGCCGATGGAGCGCAGACCGTTCTGACCTATAATCGGCGTCAACTGACGGCAACGGCAGAGCCCGTCGTCCACAACGATGCTCTTATCGAGCGGTCATGGCCCAACGGGCTCTATAGGATTTGTCTTACACTGAAGGGCAAGTCGCTTACAGGTAAGATAACCTATTCTTTTGCCAAGTATTAGGCAATCTCAATCTGGCGTGACAGTCTTGCCTTTGCCTCTTCCATCTTTGGCAGGTCTACCGTGAGTACACCATGCTCCACATGGGCGGCAATCTTGTTCTTGTCGACGTCGTCGGGCAGTATAAGAGTCTGCTCAAACTTTGTGTAACTGAACTCGCGGCGCAGATAGCGTGTGCTCTTGTCCTCTTCGTGGCTCTCCTGTTTTTGTTCCATTTTCACTACCAGGTTGCCGTCGTCGTTGATATGCACGTTGAAGTCTTCTTTCTTCATGCCTGGAGCGGCCAGCTCCACGATATACTCAGTGTTGTTCTCCTTTACGTTGATGGCTGGTGCCGTATTTGCTGCGCGCTGCATGAAATCGTTTGCAAACAGATCGTTGAATACTGCAGGAACCCAGTTGTTTGTTCTCATCATTGGCATCATAGTTTTTACCTCCTGATTTTTTTGTTTTTATTTGTTTAACTTGTTGTTTATTCTGTTTCTGCCTCGTTTTTTCTTTCGGGGCTCGACAAGTATATTACAACAAAGGTGCCAATCAGCAAAAGTGCGCCAATTTGACGCACTACGCTGACAAAATGTCTGTTTTGCAAAAATTTTATAGCGAAAGAAACACTATTCTGTCTTCAGGATTTCCTCCAGAGTGTTAACTGCGCAGTCAACGGTTGGGATGTTGTCGATCGACAGACTGCGCCGGCCGTTTTTCTCCCTGAAGTTACAGCGGCGTGGATTTCTTGCAACAAAGTTAAGTATTCGTTCAAAGGCGTCGCTCTGATAGTAGGGACTGTCTTGTTGGGATATGAAGAATAGCGTGAGACGGCCCTGTTTGAGCACCAGTTTCTCACATCCCAGCATCTGTCCGTGCCGACGCAATACCACCACACGCATCAGTTCTTCGCCCTGGTGCGGCACGGGACCGAACCGGTCAATAAGCCTGTTGCGATATTCCTGTAGTTCGCGGTCTGTGTGCAGGTTGTCCAGTTCGCGGTAGAGCAGCATGCGCTCTGAGTCGGAAGGGACATAACTGTCGGGGAAATACATTTCCAGATCGCTCTCCAGAGTGCAGTCGGAGACCCAAAGATTGTTGGTGTTTTTAAAAGCAGTGTTTTTATTTTTAAAAACAGTGCTGGCGTTTTTAAAAACAGTGCTGGCGTTTTTAAAAACAGTGTTTTTATTTTCAGCCAATTTTTCTTCTTCCTCAAAGCGCTCTTCATTGCGCAGTTCGGCCATTGCCTGGCTCAGAATTTTCTGATATGTCTCATATCCCAAGTCTGCAATAAAACCGCTCTGCTCTGCGCCCAGCAGGTTGCCTGCTCCGCGTATGTCGAGGTCCTGCATTGCTATCTGTATTCCGCTTCCCAGTTCGCTGAAGTTCTCAAGTGCTTCCAGGCGCCGGCGACTTTCCTGTGGCAGATCGGCCAGCGGCGGTGCCAGCAGATAGCAGAACGCCCTGCGGTTTGAGCGTCCCACGCGCCCTCTCATCTGATGGAGGTCGGAAAGGCCGAAGTGGTTGGCACCGTTTATTATAATAGTATTGGCATTGGGTATGTCTATGCCGTTTTCAACAATGGTGGTTGAGAGCAGAACGTCGTAGTCGTGGTTGACGAAGTCTGTGATTATCTGTTCAAGTTCTTCAGGCTTCATCTGTCCGTGTCCGACGGCAAGGCGTGCTTCCGGTACGTAACGGTGAATGAGGTCGGCTATGCGCTGCAGGTCGTTTATCCGTGGATTGACAAAGTAAACTTGTCCATTACGTGACAGTTCAAAATTGATAGCCTCGCTGATTATCTCTGGCGACAGCGTATGTATCTCAGTGTGTATAGGGTATCTGTTTGGCGGCGGTGTTTGCAGAATGCTCAAGTCGCGCGCACCGAGCAGAGAGAATTGCAGGGTGCGTGGTATTGGCGTGGCGGTCAGCGTCAGCGTGTCTATGTTGGTGCGCATCTGGCGCAGTTTCTCCTTTGTAGCCACTCCGAATTTCTGTTCCTCGTCTATGATAAGCAGTCCGAGGTCGTGGAATTTCACGTTCTTGCCTATCAGTTTGTGTGTGCCTATAATGATGTCTGTTTTGCCTGCTGCCAAATCGGCCAGCACCCCTTTTGTCTGCTTTGCAGAGCGTGCCCTTGTCAGATAGTCCACTTTCACGGGCAAGTCCTTCAGTCTTGAGGAGAAAGTCTGGAAGTGCTGATATGCAAGAACCGTTGTAGGCACGAGAATTGCCACCTGCTTTGAGTCGCATGCTGCTTTGAATGCCGCTCTCACTGCTATTTCCGTCTTGCCAAATCCAACGTCGCCGCAGACAAGGCGGTCCATGGGTCTTGCCTGTTCCATGTCCGCTTTCACATCGTTTGTAGCCTTCAGTTGGTCGGGTGTGTCCTCGTAAAGGAAAGATGCCTCAAGTTCATGTTGCATGAATGAGTCTGCCGAGAAGGCAAAGCCCTTCTCCCTGCGGCGTGCTGCGTAAAGTTTTATGAGGTCGCGCGCAATGTCTTTCAGCCTGCTCTTGGTACGCTCTTTCATGCGTTCCCACTGCCCTGTGCCAAGACGAGAGAGTTTTGGAGGCTGGCCGTTGTCCTGCGCTTTGTATTTGGCAACTTTATAGAGTGCGTGGATGGAAACATAGATGGCGCCGCCGGCATCGTAGATGATTTTTATCATCTCCTGGTATCCGTCGCCTTGCGGCATGCGTACCAGTCCGCCAAATTTGCCTACTCCGTGATCGATATGCACTACGTAGTCGCCGACTTCAAACTGCTGTATTTCCTTCAGCGTGAGTGCCACTTTGCCGGAACGTGCCTGCTCTGAGCGCAGAGAGTACTTATGATATCTGTCGAATATCTGGTGGTCGGTGAAGATGCACAGTTTCAGGTTGTGGTCAACAAAACCTGCGTGAAGGGTCTTCTCAACTCCGATAAAGTCGATGGTTTTTTTTGCAGTGGTCTTCTCGGTGAAAATGTCCTTCAGGCGCTGCAGTTGTTTGGGGTTGTCGGCCAGCATATACAGGCGATAGCCATGTGCAATGAAGTCGGAGAGAGTCCGTGAGAGCAGGTCGAAATTCTTGTGGAACGAGGGCTGAAGTGCCGTATGCGTCAGCATCTTCGCATCTGGCGTTATTGTTGGTCTGTGGCTCATCTCCACTCTCTGCATAGCCTTTGGAGCATCGCTTATAAACTCAGCCTGCTTCGTTACGAGCACCATTTCTTCCGGAAGCATCTCAAGTAGCGATGTGCTCACATCCTGTGAGTCGTCAAAGGGCGGTACTATGGTTATTTGTTGCTTCTTCTGCGCAGACAGTTGGGTGTCTACCTCGAATGTACGCAGTGAATCGATGTCGTCACCAAAGAAATCAATTCTGAAAGGAAGTTCGCTGCTGTAACTGAAAACGTCGATTATGGCTCCGCGTTGTGCAAATTGGCCTGGCTCATACACGTAGTCCACTTCTGAAAAGCCAAGTTCCCGAAGTTTTTTTGTTATCTTGTCTGGCTCTATGGTTTGACCGACAATGAGGGAAATGGAGTGCGACGAGATATGCTGCTGAGAGACTACCGGACATTTCAGCGCCTCCGGATAGGTCACTATTATGTTTTGCTGGCGTGTGTCCTGCGGTGTCAGTCTTGTGAGCACTTCCGTGCGGAGTATCTCGTTGGCTGCGTCATGGCGCTCGCGCGCTGTGGCAGTACGGTAGGAAGTAGGAAAGAAAAGAGCCGTTTCTGCTCCCAGTAGTTGCGTCGTGTCGTGGTAGAAGTAGGCTGCTTCTTCCTCGTCACTGAGCACTATGAGCATATTACGGCCTGTGATCTTCGCCGCTGCTGCAAAGAGCAGGGCAGGAGCCGATGCTGTCAGCCCCTCGATATGGATGTTGCGTGTATCCCGTTTTTTCAGCAGTGTTGCGAGTTCCTGTGCACACGGCGTCTCGCAGTAGAGTTGTAGCAGTTGCTCTATCGTCATTTCTTGGAGGCCTGTTTCTGCTTAGCCATGCTCACGGTATAATATTGCATGGCCTCGGGCAGCCATCCCTGTATCTGCTGTATGCGCGTGGCGTCGGTAGGATGGTCGCTGAATATAGACGAAGAGCCTCCGCCTGTGGCCGACGACATTCTCTGCCAGAAGGTGATGGCGGTGCTTGGATTATAGCCTGCTATTGCTGCGAAGACGATGCCCATGTGGTCTGCTTCGCTTTCCTGTTTGCGCGAAAAACCAGACGACCATGCCTGGGCACCTACGCCAATCACGGTGGCTCCCAACTGTACCCAGTCGTCGCTCATGCCTGCTCCTTGTGCCACGGTGCCAAGTATGGCCAGTCCGTACTGCTGCTTGTAGGCATTGCTGAGTCTCTCTGCGGAGTGTTTAGCCACTGCATGGGCTATCTCGTGTCCGAGTACGATGGCCAGCGATGCTTCGTCGTTGGTCACGGGTAGCAGTCCCTCGTAGACCACAATCTTTCCTCCGGGCATGCAGAAGGCATTGATTTGGGTGTCCTGTACGAGATTGAATTCCCATTGGTATTGGCTTACCTCAGAGCCTAATCCGTTAGAGTTGAGATAACTGACCACAGCCTCGGCCAGCCGTTGGCCCACTCTCTTCACCATTGCAGTGTTTGTGGCGTCGGTCGACGCCTTTGCTGTCCTCATGTATTCCTGATACTGCTGGTTGCTTAGGCTCAGCACCTGTTCGTCGCTTACTATCAGGTTTTGCTTTCTACCAGTGATGGGTACCGTGGAGGTTGTTCCGCATGCTATGAGTACGAACGACATCATAGCGAGCAGTAGCAGTCGTGTGTGTTTCATCGTTTGTAAGTGTTGTCTTATGTTCTTGTTGCGTGCAAAAATACGCATTTTTCCTCTCTGCAACAAAGAAGCCATCGCCTATTTTTGGCGATGGCTTGAAATTTTTTCCTTTTTTACTGATTTAATGTCCCTGCTCTTACTTCAGTCCTCTGTTGGTGAGGGTGAGGTTCAGCAGAGTAGCATACTTCTTAAACTGCTTGCGGCTCAGCACATAGTGCATGTAACTGAGGTCTTTCTTGATGGCGTTTTCAACACGGGAGTCACGCTCGTCCTTGCCATAATGTGTAGCAAACATCATTTCGGCGCAGAATGTCCTGTGAATCTCTGCTACGCTCTCCTTCTGGTCGTCGTTGAGTTCCAGTACCATGCCAAGTTTTTCCATGTTCACCGACATGTCGTATATTTCGGCATTGTCAGTTGCGCTGGTGTTGTCATTCTCAGCAAATGAGAGTGTAAAACTCATCAATGCGGCGGCTGCAAAAAACAATCTTTTCATAATAGTTACCCTTTCTTTTCTTAATAAATAATGTTATCCTTTAGTCATTATCAGCCTGTTGTTATCCTGTTTTCTTGACTGATTGACGATGCAAAGGTATAGCGAAAAGGGGTACACTACAAGATTTTTTGCGTTTGTTTGCGCAAACACCGCTGTTTCTTGACCTCTGTCAAAAAGCGCAAACTATCTTTCTATGTCCTTGAAGTACTTGTAAGTGGCTACTTTCAGTTCGTCTGTGGCAGGCTCGTCGGCTACGATGATACCGTGGCGATGCATCTGCAGAGCAGAGATAGTCCACTCATGTGTCACGGCACCTTCCACGGCGGCCTTCAATGCGCGCGCCTTGTGGTGGCCATTGACGAGAATCATCACCTCGCGCGCATCCATCACTGTGCCAACGCCAACAGTGAGAGCGTGCTGTGGCACCTTGTTCACGTCGCCTTCAAAGAATCGTGAGTTGGCTATGATGGTGTCTGTAGTGAGTGTCTTCACTCTCGTGCGACTTGTAAGACTGCTGAAAGGCTCGTTGAAGGCAATGTGGCCGTCGGGGCCGATGCCTCCGATAAAGAGATCGATGCCTCCAGCCTCTGCTATCATCTCCTCGTAGTGCTCACATTCTGCTTCCAGGTCTTTGGCATTGCCATTGAGTATGTGGATGTTTTCCTTCGGGCAGTCAATATGGTCAAACAGGTTGCGAGCCATGAAGGAATGGTAACTCTCGGGGTGCTCCTCAGGCAGCCCGACATATTCGTCCATGTTGAAGGTCAGCACATTCTTGAACGATACGCGGCCCTGCTTATATGCTTTCACCAAGGCTGCGTACATTCCCTCTGGCGACGAACCTGTGGGGAGTCCGAGTACGAATGGCTTCTCGCTTGTAGGTTTTGCTTCGTTGATACGCTTGATGACGTGTTCGGCAGCCCATTCGGACATGCTCTGATAGTCCTTTCGAATAATTAGTCTCATAAGATAACGTGTTTTTAACTGTTTGTTTAATGCGTGCAAAATTACGAATTACAATTTTTAACGCAAAAAAAATTATTTATTTTGTTTTTGTAATGTCAAATATTTGTGGGTTTAGAAAAAGTGTGCTACTTTTGCATTAACCATTTTGTCTGTTCACACATCAAGAATGGCATGAGACAACTTAAAATAGTAAAGTCGATTACAAACCGCGAAAGCGAGTCGCTTGAAAAGTATTTGCAGGAGATAGGGCGTGAGACTCCGCTTGGCATAGAAGAGGAGGTGGAATTGGCCCAGCGCATCAAAAAAGGTGACCGCAAGGCGCTGGAACGGCTTACTAAGGCTAATCTGAGATTTGTTGTCTCTGTTGCAAAGCAGTATCAGAATCAGGGACTTTCGTTGCCAGACCTTATCAACGAGGGAAATCTGGGTTTGATAAAAGCCGCTGAACGTTTCGACGAAACGCGCGGCTTTAAATTCATTTCTTATGCTGTCTGGTGGATAAGACAAAGCATTTTGCAGGCCATTGCCGAGCAGAGTCGTCTTGTGAGATTGCCCCTCAATCAGGTAGGTGCTGTAAGCAAGATAAACCGTGAGGTGAACCGTTTTGAACAGGAAAACGAGCGCCGCCCGTCGGCTGGCGAAATTTCTGAGAATACAGATATTCCTGAGGACAAGGTTAATGAAGCGCTGCGCTCAAGTGGTCGCCATGTTTCGGTCGACGCTCCTTTGGCAGATGGCGAGGAGAGTAGCCTTCTCGACGTGCTGGCAAATGACGATGCGCCTCAGGCAGACAGACAATTAGTGATAGAGTCGCTGCGTTCTGAGATTTCCAGTGCCTTGCAGATGCTGACTGAGCGCGAACGTAAGGTAGTGGAGGCTTTCTACGGCATTAATCAACAGGAAATGACGCTTGAAGAGATTGGCGTGAAATATGGTCTCACGCGCGAGCGCGTACGTCAAATAAAGGAGAAAGCCATCCGCCGGCTGCGCGGTAATACAAAAAATGACATATTAAAAGCATATCTTGGACAATGAAATTAAAAAGAATATCGTTACAGGCCCTTTTCTTCGTACTACTGATGCTTGTCTTCTGTCCGGTGTCGCTCTGCGCCAAGCGTGTGCAGACAGACAAAATGTATCTCTTCGGATTTGCGGCATCGTTCAAGGATTCGGTGGTATACATGACAGAGATACAGGAATTGCATGGCGTGTGGGTTGACACGAAGACCCGTTTTCTCTTGGGACGTGAGCACTACTCGTCGCAGTTGAAGGAGTATCTGTCAAGTGCGCGCTCAGAGCCCAATCGTGTTTGCATTGTGATGTTTGCCACTGATCGTAAGAAGGCAGAGCGCCGCTTCATAAAACTTCGCAGCAAATACACTTCCCCCAAGTTGAAGAGACGCTACGAAGTGCGTCACATCGGTTCTGCCGACTTTAAGTTCCAGCCTGTTACGGTGAATGAAGAACAACAATAAAAAATAACAATACCATGAAAGCCAAAATGCTGTTTGCCGTCTGCGCCGTATTGCTACTGACGGCATTTACCACTCGTCCTGTCACTACGATTTTTATCATTGGCGACTCCACGGCTGCCAAGAAAGACCTTTCCAAAGGCTCGCCAGAGCGAGGGTGGGGCATGGCGTTGCAATGCTACTTCGACTCGACGGTAATAAAGGTTGACAATCATGCTGTCAATGGCCGCTCGTCGAAGAGTTTCATTGACGAAGGACGCTGGAAGCGAGTCGTTGAAAGCATAAAGCCGGGCGACTATGTTATAATACAGTTCGGACATAACGACGAAAAGCCCAATGCTGATCGCCATACCGACCCGGGCTCAACTTTCGACTACAATCTGGCGCGCTTTGTCAGGGAGACACGTGAGAAGGGCGGCATCCCTGTGCTGATGAATGCTGTGGTGAGACGTAATTTCGCAAAGGCTGTTCCCAAGGGAGACGATGAGGCTCTGCGCAACACCACTTTCAAGGATGCGCCGCGCCAGACAGAGGGCGATTCGCTCATCGACACTCACGGAATGTATCGTGTTGCACCGCGTGATGTTGCTAAGCGTATGAATGTCCACTTTGTCGATGCTAACAAAATTACGGAGCAACTTGAGCAAGGCCTTGGCGTTGAGGGCTCAAAGAAATTGCACATGTGGTATCGGCCGGGTGAGCATCCGGCACTGCCAAAAGGCAGACAGGACAACACCCATTACAATATCTGGGGAGCACATCAGGTGGCACGTCTGCTGGCAGATGCGTTGTGTGAGGAAATACCTGTCTTGCAGCGTTACCGCACCGACGATAAGCCCTGCCTTATGGAAGGCCAGAAATGAAAGCAATAACAAAAAAGGCATGCATTCCGTTATGGGATGCATGCCTTTTCTTTGTGTATCTGTTACTTGTTGCTTACGACAGAAACGAGTTCTTCAGGAGAGAGCAACTGCTGTGTGCCTGACAGCATGTCTTTCAGCGTTATCTTTCCAGCCTTTATTTCGTCCTCGCCGGCTATTGCGACAAAGGGAATTTGCTTGGTGTTGGCATAACCCATCTGTTTCTTCATCTTTGCAGCGTCAGGATAGAGTTCCGTGCGTATGCCGTTGGCTCTTGCACTGCTGATGACAGGCATGCAGTAGGCTGTCTCGCGCTCACCGAAGTTAATGAAGAGCAGTTGGGTGCTCTGAAGAGAGTCGGTGGGGTAGAGGTCAAGAGTGTTAAGCACGTCGTATATCCTGTCGGCTCCAAAGGAAATGCCAACACCCGACAGGCCAGGCATGCCGAAGATGCCCGTAAGATTGTCGTAGCGTCCGCCGCCCGTAATGCTGCCCATCTCAACGTCGAGAGCCTTAACCTCAAAGATGGCACCGGTGTAGTAGTTGAGGCCGCGTGCCAGCGTGAGGTCCAGTTCGTAGTTTATCGGCGTTGTAGCGTTTTCGGATATAATATTAAGATATGAGAATATCGTGCGCAGTTCCTCAATGCCAGTCATTCCAGTCTCGCTATCCTTCAGCACCTCTGCAATGGTGTTGAGTTTCTCTTCGTTAGAGCCCTTCAGCAAGATGATGGGTTGCAGACGTGCTATCTGCTCTTCGCTGAGGCCGCTGCTTTGCAGTTCTGCGTTGACATTGTCAATGCCAATCTTGTCGAGTTTATCGATAGCAACTGTTATGTCCACTATCTTGTCGGCTGCACCTATCACCTCTGCAATGCCCGAGAGAATCTTGCGGTTGTTGATTTTTATTACGACACGTATGCCAAAGCGCTTGAAGACCTCGTCGATAATCTGCATCAGTTCTACCTCGTTAAGCAGTGAGTCGCTTCCCACTACATCAGCATCGCACTGGTAGAACTCACGATACCGGCCCTTTTGTGGCCTGTCGGCACGCCAAACAGGCTGTATCTGATATCGTTTAAAGGGCAACTGCAACTCTTCGCGGTGCATTACAACGTAGCGGGCGAACGGCACGGTGAGGTCGTAGCGCAGTCCTTTCTCGCAAAGGCGTGCTGCCAGATGCAGGGCGTTGCGCTCCGAAAGTTCGTCGTCGCTTACCTTGCTCATAAAGTCGCCGCTGTTGAGTATCTTGAACAGCAGTTTGTCGCCTTCTTCGCCGTATTTTCCCATCAGTGTCGACAGGGTCTCCATCGACGGTGTTTCTATTTGCTGAAAGCCATACAGGCTGTACACCTCGCGGATGGTATTGAAGATATAGTTGCGCTTGGCCATTTCTACAGGGCCGAAGTCGCGTGTCCCCTTGGGTATGCTTGGTTTTGCCATTTCTTTTTGTGGATTATACATTCCTTACGATTGTCTGCGCGCGATCCGGACCGATGCTGATTATCGTGATAGGTGTTTCCAGTTCTGCTTCCAGGAATGCCACATACTGCTTAAATGCCTCAGGCAACTGTTCCTCGCTTGTCATTTTTGTGAGATCGGTTTGCCAGCCGGGAAGTTCGCGGTAAACGGGTTCTATTCCGTCTTCTATGTTGTAAGGGAAGCGTGATGTCTCCTTGCCGTTCTGTCGGTATGCCACACAGGCCTTTATTGTCGTGAATGTGTCAAGCACGTCGCTCTTCATCATAATCAACTTTGTTACACCGTTCACCATTATAGCATATCGCAGTGCCACGAGGTCTATCCATCCGCAGCGGCGCTCACGCCCTGTCACTGCGCCGTATTCGTGGCCAAGGTCGCGTATCTTCTTTCCCGTCTCGTCAAAAAGTTCTGTCGGGAACGGGCCTGCGCCAACTCTGGTGCAGTAGGCCTTCATTATGCCGTACACGTCGCCAATTTTGTTTGGCCCTATGCCGAGTCCTGTGCATGCTCCGGCACAGATGGTATTTGAAGACGTGACGAATGGATACGAGCCGAAGTCAACGTCAAGCATTGTGCCCTGTGCTCCCTCGCACAGCATGGTTTTCCCTTCGCGCAGCAGCGTGTCTATCTCGTGTTCGGAGTCTACAATCGGGAACTGCCGCAGATATTCAACGCCTTCCAGCCAGCGCTTCTCTGTTTCGCTGATGTCGTAGTCGTAGTTGAGCGAGCGCAGAATTGCTTCGTGGCGTGCTTTAGCAGCCGCATACTTCTCTTCAAAGTTCTCCAGAATGTCGCCTACGCGAAGTCCGTTGCGCGACACCTTGTCGGTATACGTCGGGCCAATTCCCTTTCCTGTAGTACCTACGCGGTTCTTGCCCTTCTGTGCTTCGTATGCAGCATCAAGCACCCTATGGGTAGGCATAATCAGATGGGCTTTCTTAGAAATGTGCAGGCGAGAGCGCAATTCGTGGCCACTGGCTTCCAGAGCCTTTGCTTCTTCCATAAAAAGATCAGGAGCCAGCACCACACCATTTCCGATGATGTTCACTTTGCCTCCCTGGAAGATGCCCGACGGGATGCTGCGCAGCACGTATTTCTCTCCTTCAAATTCAAGAGTGTGACCGGCGTTGGGGCCGCCTTGGAAGCGAGCCACGACATCATACTGTGGCGTGAGAACATCTACCACTTTGCCCTTTCCTTCGTCGCCCCACTGCAAACCCAGTAGAACGTCTACCTTTCCGTTGTTCATCGTTGTTATCTTATTATTATTTATGTTTTTTCTGTTGTATAGTGATATTGCGTTGCCGTGTTATCTTGGCCTGGCAACTGCTGCATATACCATATATATATAAGGTGAAGCCATCTCTGCGAAATCTGTGAAGACGCAGGTGGGTAATAGCGTCGTTTACCTGCTGTGAGCGTATTTCGGTTACAGTGCCGCAGACGGTACAAATCTGGTGGCTGTGGCTGTTGTTGTCATAGCAGGCTTCATACTTCGTCTGCCCCTGAAAACGGTGGCGGGTGACGAGGCGTATTTCCATGAAAAGTCGCAGGGTGTTGTAGAGAGTAGCGCGGCTAACAGGAAATCTGCGCTTGTTGCACAGGATGTCGCTAAGTTCGTCAAGCGTGAAGTGCCCGTCAATATCGTAAATGGCATCCAGTATGGCGTAGCGCTCCGGTGTCTTGCGGTGGCTGTTAGCCTCAAGGTAGCGGGTCAAGATTTGCGCTACGGTGGCTTTCAAGTCTTCTCTCATCCTTTCCATTAAAAGTGTAGAAACATGTGCAAAGGTACAAAAAACGAGAAAAACGTATAAAAAAAGCAAGAAAAATTTTGGAGTTTCATGCATTATTACTACTTTTGCCGTGTAATAGACATAAAACTATGCTTATGACAAAACGTATACTACTAATATTCTCCTTCCTTGTCACCATTACGTGCGCGCCTGTTTTTGCAACAGTTGCCGACATGGAGTCTATGGCTGTGGAGCAGGTAGACGATGAGCAGTCGGTAAGTATTGTAGTCGACCATCAGTCGATACGTGTCAGCGGAGCGCAGGGGCAGGTGCTGGAAGTTATCTCCGTAACCGGTCGCCGAGTGATGGCGGTGCGTATAGACAGCCCAGTGCAGCGCGTGGAACTTACAAACATTCCTAAGGGCTGCTACATAATCAAAGTAGGCAAGGTGGCAAGAAAGATAGTAGTTTGAAGCAAGTTTTTGTCGTAATTCTTGTGTCGCTGGCATTACTTGGTTGCAGCGACACGTCATCCCAACAGACAACAGAAATATCCCAGGAGGCATTTTCGGCTTTGAAGATGCCTCAATTGTCTATAAATACAGGTAAGGTAAAAGATTATATAGCCCAGCATGCACATGCAGGGCGCGACAGTCTTTTGCCAGATACGCGCGCGGCACTTTATTATCAGGGTTGCGGACAGATGCTATGGGTCGACAGAATGTTGACAGACGAGCGCGCCGACACGTTGTTACGCGTGCTGTGGCAGGCAAATGCCCAGGCAGGCGTAGACACACGGCTTTTTGATACTCAGCAGATAGCCAGCGACCTCGACAGACTGCACACCCTCGATTTTGACGAGGCTAACGACGTCTCTACGGTTGTGGCCCGGCTGGAATTGATGCTGACCAGGGCCTGGTTGCGCTACACAAGCGGCCTGCGCTATGGCTTTGTCAATCCTAACCGCCTGCTCAACACCATCGACCCAGAGAAGGTCGATTCTACAGGTAGACCGAAAGCAGGATACAAGCGCCTTTTCGACATTGACTTAGAGCGGCCGACGGCGAAGTTCTACGCCGAAGCCATAGATGCAGCACATTCTGTTGCAACGATGAGAGCCATGCTGGACACCATAGAACCGCGCACCCCGATGTATGCCCAGTTGCGCACAATGCTTGCCAGCGATCCTGCCGACAGCAAGCGCATCATGGCCAACATGGAGCGTTGCCGGTGGAGAGCACGTCGGCCCGTGCCCGAACAAGGCAAGTATGTCGTGGTGAACATTCCTGCATACCATCTCTATGCCTACGGCGGTGACAGCCTGCTTGACATGCGTATAGGCTGCGGAAAGCGCGCCACCAAGACCCCGTTGCTTCACAGTGAGATAGAATACATGCAGGTAAACCCCGAATGGGGCATTCCCCAGAGCATTATAGATACTGACGTGGCGCGTCACGCTGGCGACAGCGCCTATTTCGCCCGTAATAGATACTATATAGCCGAGAGAGCGACGGGACAGAAAGTGGATATCCGCAGTGTTACGCGCGGCATGCTGCTCAGCGGCAGGTACAGGGTCAATCAGGAAGGTGGTCCTGGCAATTCTCTCGGCCGTCTCATTTTCCGGTTTAAGAACAACTTCTCCGTATATCTGCACGACACGTCGACGCCAGGCTTTTTCCGTAATGACGTCAGGAGCGTGTCGCATGGCTGCGTGCGTATACAAAAGCCTTTCGATTTTGCCTGCTATCTTCTTGGCGATGCAGACGAATGGACGCTCGACCGCATACGTATTTCCATCGATATGCCACCTGTGACTAAACAGGGACGTCGGCACGTTCAGCGCCACGCTTCCGACGAAAAGGAGGAGCGCGAGAAGGCAATGCGTATGATACGCTATCTGCCCGTCACGCCACATGTACCTCTATTTATAGAATATTACACAATTTATCCCGACGCCAGCGGCCAGATGCAGCGCTATTCCGACATCTACGGCTACGACGACGTCATTAGCAAGCGCCTGACAGGCATATAAAAGCAATATGGACAACGACAGACTGCTGACAGAACGCCTGACAGACCCTGCCACCCGACGCGAGGCATTCGGACAGATGGTCGACCAGTATGGTGAGCAAATCTACTGGCATGTTCGCCGCATGGTGCTCATCCACGAAGACGCCAACGACGTTGTGCAGAATATCTTCCTTAAGGCGTGGACAGCCCTGGACAGTTTTCGGGGCGACTCCAAACTGACTACGTGGCTCTATCGCATAGCGCAGAACGAGAGTATCGACTTTGTCCGTAGGCAGCAGCGCCATCCGCAGGTCAGCGAAGATGCTGCCGACAATGGCGTGGCACGGCAGTTGATGGCCGACTCCTATTTTGACGGCGACAAGACAGAGGCGCTCCTCCATCAGGCAATCAGCCAACTGCCGGAGGTGCAGCGCACAGTGTTTCAGATGCGCTATTTCGAGGATATGAAATATAGCGAAATCAGCCAGATTCTAAACACTTCCGAAGGTGCTCTCAAGGCATCCTATCACATAGCAGTAAAAAAGATTTCAGAATTTTTTCATCGTCAGGATTAAACTTTCCGACTTTTATTTCGTCAGAAAGATAAAAATAACTCAAAGCATTATGACTAACGACGAGCAGTATCTCAGCAAGAGAGTAGGCAAACCCAACGGTTTCAAGGTGCCCGAAGGCTATTTCCAGCAACTGACCAGTCAGGTGATGAGTGCCATTCCCGAACAGACTGCGGCAGAACAGCAGCCCGTTGCCAAGACTCTCCAGTTGACGCCGAGAAGACGCTGGTGGATGTCTGTGGCAGCATGTATCGTGGCTGTGTTGTTCAGCGCCACTGTCTATATGTGGCAGCAGGATGTTGCTGACGAGTCGTCGGCTCTTGCCACAGCCGCCGTCTCCGACAGTTATATCGACGAGGCCACCGACTATGCCATGCTCGACAATATTGAAATCTACTCGTATCTTGCCGATGCTGAGTTGTAGACAGACGAAATAATAACCTCTCAAAAAAATGACGATGATGAAACGTACAATGACCATTCTCATGCTGGTGTTATGTACATTGGTTGCATCAGCACAGGACAAGAAGAAATTCTCGCCAGCGAAGTTTGAAAGTGATTTGGCAGCCTATATTACCCGTGAGGCCAGTCTCACTCAGGAGGAGGCTTCCAAGATACTTCCCCTGCTCAAGGAGATGCACGACAAGCAGCGCTCGCTCATGGAGAAGCAGCGTCAGTCGGCAAAGCAGAAACCAGCCGACGACAAGCAGGCCGCTCAAGCCATAGAGCAGGCCGACCGTCTGGCCATCGAACTGAAGCAGATTGAGCAGCAGTATCACAAGAAGATGGTGAAAGCAGTGTCGGCGCAGAAAGTTTATGCCGCGATTAAGGCTGAAAGCAAGTTCCACCGTCGTATGATGAAGGACTTCCAGCACAAGCAGGGCAAAGATCCGAAGGACCGCCCGCACGCTAAGCCCGCCAAGAACGGCAAACGCCAGTAAGAGCACACTGTTCGCAGTGGGGCTTGCGTGCAGTGCACGTGTAGCGCCCATGCAGGATAAGCCAATGATGTGCCCGTGGAATATCTTCCACGGGTATATTTTTTGTCAGTACAGCCTCCACTTTCTGTGGAGTGTTGGCTGTTGTTGGAACAAGTCCAAGCCGACGGCTTACGCGGTATACGTGAGTGTCTACCGCCATTGCTGGTTTGCTGAAAGCAACGCTGAGCACCACGTTAGCAGTCTTGCGCCCCACGCCGGGCAGCGACAGCAGACTCTCCATGTCGCCCGGCACCTCTCCGCCATGTTCGCTCATCAGTTGGCGCGCCATGCGCACCAGGTGGTCGGCCTTGGCATTCGGATAACTCACGCTGCCGATATACTCCAGCAGGTCGTCGGGTTCTGCCGCAGCCATTGACCGGGCGTCGGGATAGTGGCGGAAAAGTTCGGGAGTCACGATGTTGACGCGTTTATCTGTACATTGTGCGCTGAGCACTACTGCAACAAGCAACTGGAAGACGCTGCCAAACTCCAGTTCGGTCTGTACGTTGGGCATCGCCTGTCGGAAATAATTCAACACTGCTTCGTAGCGCTCCTTGCGTGTGGGAATGTATGGTCCTGTCATGTTTGCAAAGTTGCAAAAAAATATCCTTTTCGGCCACAAATCATCTTAAAAAAATTGCAACAGCTTTTAAAAAAATTACAGCTGTTTTTAAAAAAATTACAGCTGTTTTTAAAATCGCTACAGCTGTGTAAATTTTTCCCACCACTGCTGTGGCAAAAAATCAAGCACTTTGAGTAAAAAATACTCACGCTCGGACAAGAAAATGAAACTTTCATTTTGCACTCCGCCCGTTTAGTCGTAACTTTGCCCCATAAAGAAAAAACAGGATAATTTTATTTGCAGAAATAGCGTATGACAAAAGACGATCTTCGCATAGTGTTTATGGGCACGCCCGAATTTGCCGTTCCGACGCTGCGCCGACTGGTAGAGGAAGGCTATAATGTAGTCGGAGTGGTGACGCAGCCCGACCGTCCCGTCGGTCGTCACGGCTCGGTGATGCAGCCATCGGCGGTAAAACAGTATGCCCTGTCGTGCGGACTGCCTGTGCTGCAGCCGGAAAAGATGAAAGACGAGACTTTCCTTGCCCAACTGCGGAGCCTGCAGGCCAATCTTCAGGTGGTGGTAGCCTTTAGAATGTTGCCCGAAGTGGTATGGGACATGCCATGCTACGGCACCTTCAACGTACATGCAGCATTGCTGCCGCAGTATCGTGGCGCAGCACCAATCAACTGGGCTATCATCAACGGCGAGACGGTGACTGGAGTCACGACATTCTTTCTCGACCATGACATCGATACGGGGCGCATCATTGCACAACGTACTTTCCCGATTCCTGACGACGCCGACGCAGAGTACGTGTACAATGGACTTATGATGCTGGGCTCTGATCTCTGCATGGAAACCGTCGAGGCCATCGTCAGCGCCGACGGCCATCCAGCCACAATGGCGCAGGAGACGGCAGAAGGCCAGTTGCTGAAGCCAGCACCGAAGATATTCAAGGAGACATGCCAGATAGACTGGAACAAAAAGGCGCGGCAGATTTACAACTTTGTGCGCGGCTTGAGCCCGGCGCCAGGAGCATGGACTGTGCTGGTTACTCCCGACGGGCGCGAGACTGTGCTCAAAATCTACAGGTCGCATGTCACCAGCCACAAGTCATCCGATGTTGGCAGCATCAGTGTTGTCGACAGGCAACTGTGCATTTCTACTGCCGACTGTCTGCTGGCAGTGGATGAATTACAGTTGGCAGGCAAGCGTCGCATGTCATCGCGCGACTTTGTTAACGGCATGAAGGACATAGAAATAAGCCGTGTGAAATAATTCTGCACGGCTATATAATAAATTAAGGCTTAGTGCGTTCTATGTATAGACGGATAAAGTTCAACAAAACACACCAGAGCCTATGATACAAACTTCTACTCCAGACTCAATGCCCCAACCTTACCCCCAAACCATCCTGATGCTCAAGCAGGTAGCGCGCATGTATCGCACACGGCAGCGGGGCGATGGCTCCTATGCCTTGTTGCAGCCAAACTGAGCCATCACGTTTTCCTATCCTAACTCTTCACTCTCCACACTACTTTATCAATGGCAATAGTATCACCATCACTGCTCGCCGCCGACTTCCTGCACTTGGAGCGCGGCATTGACATGATTAACCGCAGCAGTGCAGACTGGCTTCATCTGGACGTTATGGACGGGGTCTTCGTGCCTAACATCTCGTTTGGCTTCCCTGTGCTTGAAGCGGTGGCCTCGCGCTGCACCAAACCGCTCGATGTCCACTACATGATAGTCCATCCCGAGCGCTACATAGAGCAGACAGCACGGCTGGGCGCCATGATGATGAACGTACACGTGGAGGCATGTCGGCATTTGCACCGCACAATACATGAAATACACTCTGCAGGGATGAAGGCAGGAGTGACGCTCAATCCTGCCACGCCGTTGCAGATGGTGGAAGACGTGATATGCGATGTCGACATGGTGCTGCTGATGAGCGTAAACCCTGGATTTGGAGGCCAGCAGTTTATAGAAAACACCATACAGAAGGCCGTGCGGCTGCGAAAGATGATAACCGAGGCAGGCAGCAGTGCGTTGATAGAAGTAGACGGGGGTGTGCAGCAGGAAACGGCTCCGCGGTTGGTGGCTGCAGGAGTTGACGTGCTCGTAAGCGGCAGTTACATATTTCGTGCTGCCAGTCCAGAGACGGTTATCGACCAGTTGAAAAATCTTTGAACATTCTGTTGTCGGCAGGGCTCTTCTGCTGCCAACAGTGCTACAGTTCCAGGTTGAGCGAAATCCTGTTCTGCTTGGCCATGCGGCGCATGTTGATTACGGCATAGCGCATGCGGCCGAGCGATGTGTTGATACTGACACCAGTAGACTCAGCAATCTCCTTGAACGACATATTCTGATAGAAACGCATGTAGACCACTTCCCGCTGTGCTACTGGCAGAGCGTTCATAATCTGATGGACATCGGCAAGCACCTGGCTGTTTACCACCTCGTTCTCGCGGCTGAGGGCAGAAAGGCTGGCGCCGTGGAGTTGCGACAGGTCGTTCTGCTCGTTAACGTCGACAATGCGCTCGCTCTTCTCGCGGCGGTAGAGGTCCATTATCACGTTGTGGGCAATACGTGTAAGCCAGAAGAGAAACTTGCCCGAGTCGGTATATTTGCCGTCGCGCAGTTTCACTATAGCCTTTACGAAAGTGTCCTGGAATATGTCGTTGGCCACGTGCTCATCGTGCACTACAAACATAATGTAGCCAAACAATTTCTGCTCATTGCGTGCTAACAACTCATCGAACGCACTGTCATCGCCACCAGCATAGAGCAACGCAAGTTCCTCATCGGTGCGGTTTGCAAAATTCTTCATACTTTTCTGAAAGTGTTGTTTCTTGAAGTAGAAGTCTATTCGATAGGCAATTCGATGTTTAGGTTGTTAACAATAATTAGTAGTTCGCGTGCAAAAGTAGATAAATTTTATTTTCCAGCCAAAGAAAATGAAAGAAAAATGGCTGCTGTAAAAATAATTTGTTATCTTTGTGCAGGAAATTACTACTAAAACTATGACAAAACTTTTTGTGCCGGGCCGCTTGTGCCTCTTTGGTGAGCATACCGACTGGGCTGGTCACTATCGCACTATGAATGCCGACATTCCCACGGGTGCGGCTATCGTGACAGGTATAGAGCAGGGCATCTATGCCGAAGTGGAAAAATCACCGATTTTCGAGATGCACAGCGACGCACCGGAGATAGACAGCGAATGGCGCGACTTCTCGTGTCGCATGACTGAGAGCGAACTGAAGCGTGTCGCCAAGTCGGGCTCCTTCTTCTGCTACTGCGCCGGAGTGGCATCATACATGCTGGAGTGGTATAAGGTGGGCGGCGTGCGCATTCGCATAACAGAGATGACGCTGCCAATGAAGAGCGGACTGTCGTCGTCGGCAGCAATATGTGTTCTCGTCGCGCGCGCGTTCAATATATTATATAATCTAAACCTCAACACGCTGGGCGAAATGAACATCGCCTATCTTGGCGAACTGCGCACGAGTAGCCGATGCGGACGTCTCGACCAGGCATGTGCTTTCGGTGTGAAGCCAAACCTGATGACCTTCGACGGCGACGAGATAGAAGTGCGGCCGCTCAATGTGAAGAAAACCCTCTACTGGGTTTTCGCCGACCTGTGTGCAGAAAAAGACACTATACGTATCCTGGCCGACCTGAACAAGTCGTACCCGTTTGCCGCTACCGAAGAGGAGCGTAACCTGCACCGCGCCCTCGGCGAATGGAACCACGAGACGGTAGAGCGCGCAATAGAATACATGGCAGAAGGCAAGGCGGAGGAACTCGGACGCCTTATGACAGAGGCAGAAGAGAAGTTCGACCGCTATGTAGCGCCGATGTCGCCGGCACTGTGGGCTCCTAAGTTGCACCAGGTGCTGCACGATGAGAATATACAGCCACTGGTATATGGTGGCAAAGGCGTAGGCTCGCATGGCGACGGCTCTGTGCAGTTCCTGGCACGTTCGGAGGAGGCGCAGCAGAAGTTGGTAGAATATCTCAACCAGCAAGGAATGCGCGCATATAGGCTTACGCTCAACCCACTGCACACGGTGCGCCGCGCCATAATCCCTGTGGCCGGTTTCGGCACACGTCTCTATCCTGCTACGAGAGCGCTGAAGAAAGACTTCTTCCCGATACCGTGTCCCGACGGCATGGTTAGGCCAGTGATTCTGATCCTTTTGGAAGAACTGGTAAAGAGCGGAGTGGAGGAAATTTGCCTTGTGCTTGGCTCGGAAGAGGAGAGAATTCAGTATACTGAGTTCTTCGAGCGCCCACTTTCCGACGACCATCTGAAAAAACTCAACGCCGAGGCGCAGGAGTACGAAAACCATATCCTCGACATCGGCAAGCGATTACATTATGTATACCAGCACGAGAAACGAGGCTTTGGCCATGCCGTCTATCAGGCTGCAGAGTTTGCCTGCGGCGAGCCTGTGCTGCTCATGCTTGGCGATACGCTCTACCGCAGCCACAGCAACAAACCGTGCGCACTGCAACTGATAGAAGAATATGAGCGCTACAATACGCTGATGGTTAGCATACATCCTGTGCCGCTGTCAGAAGTTAGCCACTATGGCATAATGAGCGGAGTATGGGAGGACAAGGAGCACACAATACTCAATGTCTCGGTGATGAACGAGAAGCCAAAGTCTTCGTATGCCGAGGAATTTCTCGGAGTGCGCAACAGCAATGGCGAGAAAGAGTATTATTCGGTCTTCGGGCAGTATATACTGACGCAGGAGGTGTTTGAACAACTTGCAGCCGACATTCAGCAGGCAGATATTGACGGCGACCATCAGCGCGAAATAGAACTGACAGCCGCACTTGAGGCTGTCAGGGAAAAAAGCGGCATGACAGGAGTGCGACTGCAGGGCTCAATGTACGACATGGGCAATCCGCGTGCATTGCAGCGCTGCGTGGCAGAATATGCAAAATGAGGAAATTGTTCTGCAATTTCCTCATTTTCGTACGTACTGTTTTTTAGTGCTTGCCGTATCTCAGGAGATATTTTCCGTAGTCGTTCTTCGCCATGGGCTCTGCCAGACGAAGCAGTTGCTCGCGGTCTATCCATCCGCGCTTGTAGGCTATCTCCTCCAGACAAGCCACCTTCAGTCCCTGGCGCTTTTCTATCACCTCGATAAAGGTTGAAGCCTCCGACAGCGAGTCGTGAGTGCCGGTGTCGAGCCATGCAAATCCGCGCTGCAGAGTCTGCACTTTCAGTTGCTTACGACTGAGATATTCCTGATTGACAGTGGTAATCTCCAGTTCGCCGCGTGCCGACGGTTTGATGTTCTTGGCTATCTCTACAACACTGTTGGGATAGAAGTACAGACCTACTACGGCATAGTTTGACTTTGGATGTTCCGGCTTTTCCTCAATACTCAGACAGTTGCCGTCCTTGTCGAATTCTGCTACGCCGTAACGCTCCGGGTCGTTGACGTAGTAGCCAAACACGGTAGCCTGATTGTGACGCTCAGCCTGTTCCACGCTTTGGCGCAGCATGCCGGTGAAACCGCCACCGTAGAAAATGTTGTCGCCAAGCACCAGACAGACACTGTCGTCGCCTATAAACTGTTCGCCAATAATGAAAGCCTGGGCAAGACCGTCGGGACTGGGCTGCTCAGCGTATTCAAAACGCACGCCAAGTTCTTCGCCAGTACCCAGAAGTCGCTTGAAACTGGGCAGGTCGTAAGGCGTAGAGATAATCAGTATCTCTCTTATTCCGGCCAGCATGAGCGTTGAGATCGGGTAGTATATCATTGGCTTGTCGAAGATGGGTATGAGTTGTTTCGATACGCCCTTTGTGATAGGGTAGAGGCGTGTGCCGCTACCGCCTGCGAGTACAATTCCTTTCATAGTATGTGTTATTAGGGTATTTATGCTTTAGAATTTCTTTCCGAAGACGATATTCAGAAAAGTCAAGACCAGCAGTTTCGCGTCAAGCCATAATGAGCGATTCTTCAGGTAGTCGAGGTCCATTTCCAGCCTGCGGAGCATTTTCTCCATGGTGTCGGTATATCCATTGTAGAGCGTGGCGTATGATGTAATGCCCGGACGTATCTGGTAGAGCATCTCGTAGCGTTTGTCGTGCTGCATTATCTGGTCTATGAAGAACTTCCGTTCAGGTCTTGGGCCTACAAACGACATCTCTCCTTTCAAAACGTTATAGAATTGTGGCAGTTCGTCAAGGTGGTGATTGCGCATGAAGCGCCCGGCACGTGTCAGCCTGTCGTCAGTCTCGCTATTCCACAGGACAGGCCCGTTTTCCTCGGCATTTGTAACCATGCTGCGGAACTTATAGATATAGAAAGGACGTCCAAACCGTCCTATACGCTCCTGTTTATAGAATATGGAGCCGTTGTCATCGCGTCGGATGGCGATGTAGCAGACAAGGAAGAGGGGAGAAAAGATGATGAGGCATATTAATGCGGCAAAGAAGTCAAACACGCGTTTGATCTCTCTCTCCAATGCATTCATACCATCATATATATAGGTGTAGTGTTGATCCATTGGCACTGACTTTCTCTAAAGTTTATTAAAGAAACGCATATAAAGCATAATTATTGTGCCGAAGCATGTGTTTTCTCCATATTTTTTAGGTACTTCCTGCTGTCGCGCCTGCGTCGACGGATTTTAGCATAGTAGGAAGGCATGAAAAAAATAAAGAAGTACAGGTAAGCCTTCGTTTGGGAATATCCGAAAACCGTCTCTAAAACGTTGACATTATACTTGATGAGCGAAAACTTATTGCTGGAAACAGACTGCTGACGCTGGCGGTAATATGCTAACGGCTCTGTCAGACAGAAACAAATCTGGCAGTCTTTCAGTATGTTCAGGAACAAGGCCCAGTCTTGCCGTTTGCGTATGGCAGGCATGTAAAATTTCCGGCCAAGCCTCTTTGTGTCGTAGACAGCGGTCAGACAGCCTATCTTGTTGTCGCGCTTCATCATGGCAAGTGTCAGATGCGATGGCGAAATACTGATACCGGTAATCTTGCTGTCCTCGTCGCATATCAGATAAGACGAACTGCACAAGGCGCAGTCGTGTTTAGTCATGTGGGCTATCTGTTTCTCGAGTTTCTCTGGCATCCAGCGGTCGTCGCAGTCGCAGAAGGCAATATAGCGGCCTTGCGCACGCTCTATGGAGCGGTTGCGTGCAATGCCAGGCCCTCGGTTTTCCTTAAGATACTCTACTTTTACGCGTGGGTCTTTCTTCTCATATTGCCTAAGAATGTTTTGCGTCTCGTCGTCTGAGCAGTCGTCGGTGATAAGCAGTTCCAGGTTCTGGTAGGTCTGTGCCAATATACTCTCTATACTGTCAGCAAGAAATCTGCTGGCGTTATACGTGGGCATGATAACGGATACAAGTTCCTGGCTCATCTATTTGCAGTTTTTCAAAAATCGGCTGCAAAGGTAATCATTTATTTCGGAAACGCCATGTCTTTTCCCGTTTTCTTATCCCTCAACACGTTTTTCTGAAGATATTCTTGAAGAGACCAAGCACCCTTGTGAGAAAAAACAGGAAGTTGTAGTGCTTTATGTCAGACAGGTAGAGCCGACATAAAGCAGCCGCCAACGGGATAGTATCGGTAGATGCCTTCAGTTTGGAGCGTTGTGCCCTGGCAGAACCGCGTCGAATGCGTCGGAAGTAGATTGTGTCGGCCGGTGCACAACGTATGCTGCGTACGTTCTTGCTTATCGTGGCCATGAACAGGGCATCCTCGCTCTGCTTGAAACGTGTGTCGAAACAGTTGTCGGCAATTATTTTTCTTGGTATGAGTTTACAGCAGCATGTAGAAAAGAAACTGCGTGACGTGAGAAGCGAGGAGACTTCCTCGCTGGCAATTCGGTTGTATGCTCTGCCAAGGTAGTCGGTGCTGTATGACTGCCGAATTTCATCAAAGGTTTTTACGTTGGAAACAACGATGTTGTCGTCGGTCGCCTTCGACAGAAGGCTTTCAAGAAAATTGGCAGACGCCCAGTCGTCGTCATCGATGAAGCACACGTAGCGTCCAGTGGCTTTTTTTATTCCAATGTTGCGGGCATTGGAAACTCCTGCCACATTAGTATATATATATATTAACTTTACGTCAGCGGCTTTATTGATGTATTTGGCGATGTCCTGACAATATGGCTCCTCATCTCCATTCAGTACGATGATTATTTCATACCGTGTGTGGCTCAATGTCTGATTGCTGAGCGAGTCCAGACATTGCCACAAATAGTCCTGCGGTCTGTAGGTGGGTATTATTACGGATATGTCGACTGATGTCATTTGTCTGCTAATGGCTTAATTGTTTGTAGACGCCTCTCAGTCTTGTGATGTGACAGTAGAGCGATGGCAGATACAGCCTGACGCTTCTTAAGATGACTGCCAGCGGATAGCGCAGCGGCAGATTGCGGCGCACAAAGGTGAGATAGTCGCGGTCGGAGCGTGTTGGCGATGTAACATGGCGCTTACGCTCGGCAAGAGACATTTCCATAAGTTTGTGGATTTCTTCTTTGTCAGTGTCGTGGTCACATTCACATTCACCACAGACGTTAGCCGTTACCATAGTTGGAAATCCATGGCGGCGAGCCAGCATGCCATAGTCGAAGTCGGCGCTTGAGTGTTTGTATCCTGCGTAGAAAACTCCTATGCTTTCCACTACAGAATGGTGAACAAGCAGTATGTTGGCATGGACAAGGTCTACTGGCTGCGGTTTGCCTGTAGGCTGTACGATGACACGCCTTCCCTTTGCCTTGCTGGCAAAGTTGAAACCGCCATAGGTCACCTCGTCGGGATTACCGGGCTGGCAGGTGACGCCTGATGAGAGACCGTGACAGCCTTTTTGCCTAAAACCGTGGCTGTCGGCTCCAAACAGTTCCTGAAAGACATTGCTGAAGACGTTTGTGTCGTCGTTGAGCAGCAGAAAATAGTCCCATGAGATGCCGCAGTCGATGGCTGTCTGCCATGCCAGGCGCATGCCTCCTGCCCAGAAGAGCGAACCGGTACCTTCTATGATGTGTATGTCTGCCGTAGGAAACTCCGACTTGACGGCTTCGCTGGTTCCGTCGGTGCAGCCATCGTCGGTAATGAATACAGACAGGTCTATATGGTCGTCGGCAGACCTGTTATAATCGTCTGATGCCTTGAGAAGATGCTGCAGGCACGAGACTGTCTTATGTCTACGGTTAAAAACGGTGAGTATAGCCGCTATTTTCATGTATATCAGATGTAACAAATGTTGCCATGCGTCACATTAATTAAACGTGAAATTTTTTTTTTTATTGTTTGCAGTCAAAAGAGATTGCTGTTTGCACATAAGAAAAAATAAATCCGTAATTTTGCACCCGGTTAGAGATGGCTGACGCACCCCTATCAGGTTATGGGAAACATTAGAGTATTGTATATCACTCATAGTGCTGCAATGCAGGGCGCAAATCTTGCTTTGCTCGAGTTGGTTCTTGAATTGAGAAGAAAGTACAAGGTCGAGCCGGTTATCCTAATGCCCCGTATTCATAGGAATTACTATGACAACAATCTTGCCTTGGCTTGCCGCGATAGTGGAATAGAGTGTTATTCCCTGCCGTTCTACCGTTTTCATAGCAGTACGCGTTGGGTGCAGTATGTGCGCTGTCTGGCAAATATCGTGTGCTATCCGTATGTCTTCCTTAAAATGCGCCGCTCGTTTTCACTTATCCATTCCAATGGCAGTGTGCTCAGTCTCGGAGGCTATCTGTCGCGTTGGCTTGGCGTGCCGCATGTTTGGCATCTTAGAGAAGCAGGTGCTCTGCACTATGGCACTAAGTCGCTACCCGGCAAAGGCTACGAGAAATGGGTTTATGGCTTTGGCGACATGTTTCTTGCCATATCAAAATCGTTGATAGACTATTACTCCACGACTATTCCCTTGGAGAAAATCAGACTGGTCTACGATGGTGTGCAGGATGTGGACGAACATCTTGTTTCAGCACACGCTAATTCCGTATTCCAGTTTTGTATGGTTGGTCTGGTGACTCCGCCAAAAAATCAGTTGGATGCCCTGCGTGCCGTCAGCGTGATGGTCAACGAGCAGCATATCACAGACTTTCATCTTACGATTGTCGGTTTTGAGGAACACGGATATATTGAGTCGTTACGCGCATTTGTCGAAGAGCAGCACATTGGTGAATATGTCACTTTCGCTGGTGAGCGCAGCGATGTGCCTGAAATACTCAGCAATATGGACGCTGGCCTGATGCTGTCCAGGTTTGAGGCTTTTGGTCGCGTCACCGTGGAATACATGTTGCACGGTCTTGCAGTTGTTGCAACAGATACGGGAGCAAATGGTGAGATAGTAGAAAATGGCAGGACAGGTTTGCTTTTCCCCCTTGGTGATTTCCGCCAACTTGCCAATCATATGATCACGCTAATGCAAAGTCCGCAGATGGTCAGCGACTTTGGCGAGCGTGGGCGCATGCGTGCCATGCAACTTTTCACCATTCAGCGCAATGCCCACGGGGTGTATGAGGTATATCGCGCCATTCTTGACGAGCGGCGATAGACTCCTTACGTTGCTATACGCTGAGCCAGGTACTGGCTGTTTTCTTTTCTTTTTTTCTTGATGCCTGGATGCTACCGGCATGAAGCAGCATCCACGTCAATTCAGCCGTGAAGGCACCAACGCGGTACTGGTGGGCAGAGAGTCTTGTAAGATAGCAGTTGGCAAGAACCTTTCCAAGTCTCAGTAAACTTTTGAGAAATCCTTGATTTATGTTGCAGGCTTCAATTAGCATGTCGCGGCGCAGGCGTTTGTGGTTGAAAGCCTGCATGTTTCCCTGTACAACCCTGTCGTGAAACATTTTTGCCTTTGGTACGAAGAGCGTCTTCACTCGGTGAAAAGCCATGCGATGACAGTAGTTGTCGTCTTCGCCATAATGGAAAAACAGAGGGTTGAAGCCGCCAATCCTTCGCAGCAGGTCAGCAGGCATCAGCCAGCAGGCAGCACATACCCCACCGGTCTCGTAGCAGGAGACAAGTGACTTGCCGATGAGCAGGTCGTCGAGCATTGTGTTGCGGGCCTTGGCGATGCTGATGCGGAACATCTCGTCAATGCGGCTTCCGTCGCCGTTAAGGTGTAGCGGCGAAAGCAGCGATTCTCCATCACTGACCGCGAGCATCTTCTCTAAAGCATCGGGCGCAATGGCTGCGTCCTGATTGAGCAGCAGTACATAGTCGGCGTTGTGCTCCAAGGCATACTTTATTCCTATGTTGTTGGCCTGTCCGAAACCAAGGTTCTTTTCTTGTGGCATCCAGATGGCATCAGGATAGTGTGAAGGCACATGCTCGCGCGTACCGTCGGTAGAGCCGTTGTCGATGACGATAGCCGTTGTGGGAGCGGTGCTTTCAGCCAAACTTTTCAGACAGCGGTCTATCCAGCCTCGCTGCATGGCATTATATGTGACGATAATGGTGAATATGGTCATAGTCTTATCTTATATTTGTCAAGCAGCATTATTACCTTCATAATATTAATGTATTAGTATTCGAACTTCATTTTTGTAAATGCGTCACGTCAACATCTTTATGGTTAGACTGCAGACTGGTTAATCCATAACGCAAAGAATGGGTCATAAACCATGTATACTCCCTTGTCAGAAGTAATCAAATCCTTGTCAAGCAAGCTACGAACAGCAGCGGTGATTACACTGACAGTCTGGAGATGATACTTCTTGATAAAGGCTTTGCCTGTAATGGATTTTGCCTTGTCTTCGCCAAAGGCAAAATGTCCCAGGATAGCAGCTTTCTTCATTGTTTTTAGGTTGAAGTTTCAAAAAATAGCGGGCGAGCCGCCCGCGCTCCAAAATTAAAGATGAACAGAGGTGTGCCTAATATAGCAGTCCGAAGAGCCACAGCGGAATCTTATTCCCGAAGCCATACTCCAGGTTGTCGGCTGCAATGTAGGCATCGGACAGTTCTGCTATCTGGCGATTCCCTTTCTTCTCTCCCCCCACCTCAAAGATGTATCGTCCGTCTATCAGGAAATCCCCTTCCTCGGCAATGTTCACCCTGTGACTGTGACGCAGCTGGTTGGCAAAGAAAGTCTCCCGAACATTTCCTACATTGGGGACTGTATCGGCCAAGGCAAACATCTGGTTTGTGTTTTCCAGATATATCTTGTCGGGTTTCTGCAGACGTGTAAGACCAAAGGCCGATTTCTGCGTGCTGTAGGTGAGGCGGCTGTCGTGCAGTGCTGCGATATACAATAGGAGCGAGTTGCGTGTCAGACCTATACGCTCGCCCAGTTTTGTTATGTTTGGGGTGAATGGGGCAGACTCTGATATGACATAGAGCAACTGCTTTATCTTGGGCAGGTAGGCCGGGTCTACCCCGCGCAGTTGCGGAAACTCTACGTCTATAATCAGGTCTGTCACCTCGTTTATCCGAGAGTAATAGAGCGAGGGCATCTCGTTGTAGAAAGGATAATAGCCGTATTTCAGATAGTTGTCGAAGTGTGCCAGCACTTTAACCTGTTCCAGGATGCCGGCCGCCAGTTCCACGTGATGTTCCAAAATGTCGGAAAGCATGGCCTTTGGCAGTGACAGGCCAAGGTTCCTGTTCAGATATTCACGGAAGGAAAACCCTTGCATGTCATATACTGCTGCCCTCCGGCTAAGGTCGGCACGAGCGTTCAGAATTTCAAGCATCGACGAGCCGGTGAACACCACATTCAGCGTGGGTATGTCATCGTAAATGTTCTTCAGTTCCTGTGTCCAGTTGGGATACTTGTGTACCTCGTCAAGATAGAGGTAGCGTCCGCCACGTTTTGCAAAATCGGACGCAAGGTCATAGAGCCGGTGGTCGCTGAACCAGATATTGTCAAGAGAGGCATAAAGCGTGGAGCCGTCGAAGGCATTGCGATGAAGCTTGACGTGCTGTAACAGAAGTGTCGTTTTGCCCACCCCCCGTGCTCCCCTGATTCCTACAAGGCGTGCTTCCCATTCCGTCGCTTCCATCTGGCTGCGCACAAAATCTGTATTGGTCTGTGCCAGACGCTGTCTGAAAACCTCAAATAATCGTTCCATATCTTCTGAATTAGTTCGCAATCAGGGTGCAAAGATACAAATAATTGTTGAGAGAAGAAAACAATATCCGCAAAAAATGTTGACCGTAATAAACAATCAGACGTTTTTCGGCCTCACACCATAAATTGCTTTGCGGATGGCCTGGATATATCCGTGCCCGAACTTCTGGTCGGGTTCCACGTAATTGCCCTCTCCCCACTCGTTCCAGGCTTTCAGGAAAAGTATCTGGTGCTCGGGCTGTTTGTTCTGAATCAGCCTGATAGCTTCTTCCACCGTGCTCTGGAACTTATCCGGTGTACTGTTGATGAGCGGGTCGGTCTTAATACCAGCCCTTGGCGTGCGGTCCCATTGCGGCATCAGTGTGGGATAGACATTCTCCCAGGCATCTTCAGACACATAGTAATGGCGCATCACCTTGGCGTAATCCGCCCTGAACGACACGGGAAGGAACGTATGGTTGGCGGCAAAGTACAGTGCTTTCCGCCATTTCCCATTGACAATGGTCTGGGCGCGGCCTAAACCAGTGGACATGACGGCATCAAAGCCCAAATCGAGCACTTCCTGATAGCGTTCTGCTGCTTGGTTGGCATCCCACATACTTACATGCCCGTCTTTCGTGGAACGACCTGAAGCGTTTTGGGTGTAGCCCACGAAATGGATGCCCTCCAGACCGTTCTCATGAGCCATCTGCTGCCACAAGTCTACGAACTGTCTACATTCAGGAATAGCTCTTGGCTCCCATACGGCGAAAAGCGGTTTTCCGTCTACCGTGATATAGCGAGAATCGCGGAAAGCAGGCAGCAAGGCCTTGAAATGCCTGATGTGGTCTTCCTTGGAGTAATGCATCTGCATAATCATGCTGTCGCGTCGCAAGTTGTTCCCCTTCTGCCACGTCTTGTTCGTCCAGTCGTGGTTGGCCCAGCAGAGGCAGAAGGGGAAGTCGGGCTTGCCGCTGGCCACCACCTCGTTAAAAGGCCGTTCCAGCAACTGCCTGCCGTTGCCGAACCAGTAGTGGTAGTAGCAGAAGCCCTCCAGCCCGGCCTCGCGGGCCAGCTCTGCCTGCTGCTCGCGCACCTCCGGCAGGCGCAGGTCGTAGAAGCCAAGGTCGGCAGGGATTCGCGGCTGGTAGTGTCCTTTAAACAGCGGCTTCGCCTTGGCCACGTTGGTCCACTCTGTAAAGCCCTTGCCCCACCACTTGTCGTTCTCGGGGATGGGGTGATATTGTGGAAGGTATAATCCTATGACTCTTACCTTCATAATATTAATGTATTAGTATTCGAACTTCATTTTTGTAAATGCGTCACGTCAACATCTTTATGGTTAGACTGCAGACTGGTTAATCCATAACGCAAAGAATGGGTCATAAACCATGTATACTCCCTTGTCAGAAGTAATCAAATCCTTGTCAAGCAAACTACGAACAGCAGCGGTGATTACACTGACAGTCTGGAGATGATACTTCTTGATAAAGGCTTTGCCTGTAATGGATTTTGCCTTGCCTTCCTTGGCTATGGCCATAAAGACTTCACGTTGTTTTTCGGGTATTTTGTCAAGCAAATCTTTATAGGTTTCAGAGAACATGTCAAGGATATATGCTATAGCACCGTCGACCATGTCTAAGGTACAACACTGCCCAAGGAGAGTCTTCATAAAAAGAACATTTAATACTCGCTGTACACATGAAGTAACGGCATCGAATCGCTGATAGATGTTTTCTACAACATCACTTTCTATGGATTTCCCGTATTGTTGAAACTGGTACTGGGCAAAGTCGACGTATTTCTCAACGGGTATTGGACGGAGATTCATAATCAGTACAGACTGATAGAACGGTCTTGACGGAGAGGTGAAAATCTCGCCCATCAGGTGACGCTTTGAACCTGAGAAGATGAATGTGGCATTAACGCATTTTTGAATATAGGTTCGAAGGATAGCCTCCATATTGGGAGAGTCGGAGTAGTTGGTAATCTGTTGGAATTCGTCAATAGCAACCAAGCAGGGCTTGTTAGCTTTATTGAGGTACTCGAATATTTCGTCAAGTGTAGTAGCCGGATACTCTATGTCGCCAAGACCTAAACTCCATGTCGGAAAATTGTTGATATCGTAAGTAATCTCTGAACGAAGTGAGCGGAGTATGCTAAGAAATCCTTCCCAAGCGGCTTTCCCTTTAGGCTTCAGTTCATCTAGAATGGCTCTGCCAAAGACGTTGACAAAATCACGCAGGCTTGTCGTGGCATAGATGTCAATATGGAAAGTATAGTACTTGTCAATAATGTCCTGCTGTTGAAAACAATGATGTATCAAATCCGTTTTTCCTACTCGGCGAGGGGATATCAACGCCATGTTGTTGCCATTAGTGGTTAGTTCCACTAATCGCTTTGTTTCTTCTACTCTGTCGCAGAAGTATTCCGCTCCTGCATAGCCTTTTGTTACGAATGGATTATCCATAAGTCTCCGATTTTGGTGCAAAGATAGCAGTATTAATAGAATTATCCAAATTAGAATAATCCTATTTAGGATAATTTATGAAAAACGGCAATATTTGTCTGTGTATTTATGTATTGTTTTGAGCCGTTGTCGATGACGATAGCCGTTGTGGGAGCGGTGCTTTCAGCCAAACTTTTCAGACAGCGGTCTATCCAGCCTCGCTGCATGGCATTATATGTGACGATAATGGTGAATATGGTCATAGTCTTATCTTATATTTGTCAAGCAGCATTATTGCGCACACGAGAAGTATCATAAACGTTGACGGCATGCTCATAAACCGATAGTAGTAAATGCCGAATATCGGAATAATGGACAGAGTGAAAAATGCAAGCAGGTCGCCGACGGACAGTTCTTCTCTATGCGGACGCTTGAAGATGAAGCAGCAGATGAAAAAGAATGCACCAGCCCATATAAACATGCCCACGGGAGTGAGGTCAAGCAGGACGTCGCCGATGTAGGTGGCAAAGACGCTCATAAAGAAGCCCTGTTGTCCGGAGCGCATCTCTCTGCGGCTGTCGTCATTGTCTATATGGAAGGCATAGTGCGCAATGAGCGGAAATTCTCTTTCGGCGGCAATGTAGTCAGTGTTTCCTTTCTCCCAGAAGAAGCAGAAGTTGAGATAGCCTTGGCCTGCATATTGCACGGCTCTGGCTTCTGCACCTCCCTCTTCTTTGTTAAATCGAGCATCGGAAACTACGATAAAGTATACAAGAGCGGCTATCGCTACAGGTATAGTCCCGATGCGCATTGCCCGTTTCATCTTCTTTGAAAAATGAGGCGAGAAGAGTATCAGACATGCCACGAACATCATTCCGTAGAATACTATTTCCGTGCGGTCGGCACTCTGTATGCCTGCAAGAGGCATGCTGAACGATGTGAAAAACAGTATCAGCACAACCCACCACTGGCTTTTCCTGAAACACATGTAGTAGAAAGCCAGCGGCAGAGCCAGCAGAGTAGAGACATTGAAGTAGTAGAGAAACCGCAGTATGAACGGCAGGCTTTCAGATTTCACCTGTGCCGGCGACTCAATGCCTTTGTAGTGGTCGGATCTTACGCTCGACAGATCACCCGACAGAATTTCCACGGTAGAGTCGGCGATAAGATACAGATTAAGCAGTGCAACGGCAAAGAGTAACGCGCTCAAGGCATGTATGATGAGAGGATTGTTGGTCGTTATGTCGCGAATATCCTTCTTGTAAATCATGGAAAAAGGCAGCATGCCGAGAGTGAGGAGTGCACAGTAGAGAATGGTTGGAACGACGTTGAGTTCCAAATCGTAGTTGTCAAACAGTATGCCGCCCGCGTCAAGCATCTCTCCTGCAACAATGATAATTGCCAGCAGCGATGTCAGGGCGTAGAGAGCCGACATATATACGCAGACGTCAAAGCCCTGATGCTTGTACCACCAGTATATTGTCAGAAGCGTGAAGAACAGGAACGGGACAATTATCATTTGTTGGCAATGACTGATTTGAGGTGTATTATGTCGTGCCATCCGAAGAGCAGCGCTTTCGTCTGGCTGACGAAAAGGTGGCGGTATGCCGGAATGAACGCATCGGCCAGATAGCCAGCGGCAACATTGCTGGCTATTGCGACGAATGCCGCGGCCACGATGCCATAACGAGGCAGCAATATGTAGTTGAGCGCAACGCAGACAATGCATCCAAATCCGTCACGCAGTATGGCAAATCGCTGCAAGCCTTCCGTTACGAGCATAGTACCGGCAGTGTTCGACAGAGCCACGCTTGCCGTCTTGAAAGCCATTATCTGCAACACGGCAACAGCAGGAAGATAGGCCGTTCCGAACGTGTAGCGTATCAGCCAATAGGCAATAGCCGACGTCACTGCAGAAATGAAGATCGACAGCCACAGCGAGAGATTCATAAACTGCTGGCTCTTTGCGGAGTAGCGGTTTGTGTGGTTATGGCTGTCCTCTTCGCGTATGCGTACAAGCACTGGTGTGATAGTCTGAGCCAGCATTATGGGTATAAACGCCAGCAACTCCACGAAGCGCGATGCCACGGCAAAGTAGCCAACCGACCGATTGTCTATCATCTGGCCTATCATAACCTGGTCAATGCGTTGGTAGACGATGACGGCGGCGTTGGTAAGCAGCAGAGGAAACGATTCCCTGAGCAGAAAGCGTGCATATTCCGGGTCGAAACGCCACTGGCGCATGCTGCCAATCTGTGAGCGATAGGATATGCAGTAGCCGCTGGCCAGCAGAAGGAAGTCGAACATGTAGGCGGCAAGAAACCATGTCAGCGAAGCATGCATCAGCAGCAGGGCTATCTTTATGACGATGCCTATCAGCGTGCGGCTTATCTCTGCCTGCACGATATATTTGTTCTTAACTATGGCTGTGAAATAGTTGCGTACTACGGAAAAAGAGTTGAGCACGATGGTCAGCGAGTAGATGGCTACGAGCAGTGTGGTGTAGCCGTCGGCTTCCATGGCCCACGACGTCGCTATGACGAGCACCATAAACAGCAGTCCGAAGGCGGCTTTCAGTCCGAAGGCAGTGCCTATCACCGTGGTGTATGGCACCTGCTGGCGTGCTTCCTCCCTTATTTCTATGGCATCAAGGCCAAACGAGGCAAATGTCATGAATAGGAACACGTAACTGATGACGTAGTTCAGCAGCCCGTAGTGCTCCGGCCCAAGATAGCGCGCCACGATGATGCCTACCAGCAGTCCGCTCAGCATGCTGACCACCTTGCCTGCTATTGACCACAGCAGGTTCTGCATTATTGCCTTTTTTGTAGACGATATCTGCAGCCAGCCCGATATGTGTGTGCGTAGCGACACTATTCAGAAGGGTGTTAGAAAGTGAAATGCAGTTCTTTCCTTGCCAGATACAGCGAGGTTATGAAGAAGGCAAGGAAGAGCATGGAGGCTACGAATATCATGCGCTTTGGGCTGCTGGCTTTCACGGGCACTGCAGCACCTTGCAGTACGGTGAAGGCAGGTGTGCGCTCCTGCACTTTGGCCTTGGCTGCCTGCATCTGACTGCTGATGGTGGTATAGGTGTTGAATTTCAGTTGCATGTCGTTTTCCATGTCCTCCATCATCAGTTCCACGCTTTTCAGAGCCACGCGAGTGTTGGCGTCCGACGTGCTGGCATAGCGCTGGCGCGCCCTTTCGTAGTCCTGCTTGGCCTCGCGCGTCAGTTCCTTGTAGTATTCATAGTCGTTGCGTGCCTTCTTGGTGCGGTAGTCGGTGATGAATGTCTGCAGTCGGCCGCAGAGCGAGTCGGCTATGGTTTTGCATATCAGCGCGTCTTGGGCCTTCGTCGTGATGGTAATGACGCCGGTCTTCTTGTCGACGCTGAGTTTTATGCACGACTTGACGGAGCCTGCAATCTCATTGTCTTTCTTCGACAGATAGTAAGGGTCGAATCCCTTGCTGCTGCCCGTTGCCTTCGCATCGTCGCTGTTGAGAAGTTTTCGTATCTTCGTGATGGGAATAAGCCAGATATTGGGCTTTTGTTTTGTTTTGAGGTAGTCGTAGTACGACGTGTTTATCTCGCCGTCAGCCGACACTACTTTTATATTGAAGAGACTTGTCACGAAGCCGTTGTCGTCCATTAGGTCGGGGTAGAGCAGCGGCGTGATGGCGTCGGAGGTTTGCATCTCGTCTATGTCGAAGCCGAATGATGCTGCAAGGGAGCCAAGGGTTCCGCCTGAAAGCGAATTGCCCATCTCCGGTGCGAGTTTTGCCTGAGTGCTATAGGTTCTTGGCATGCCTAAAATAAAAATGCACGACAGTACAAAGACTATTGGCAGCACCTTGTAGAAGACCTTGCGGTTGTCCCAAATCTTTCTTGCCACCACTCGCAGTTCTATGACGTCAGTGTTCTTTATCTTGTTCTCTTCCATATTTTTCTTTTTTCTTCTTATAACGTATGGATGCCCCTGTTTATTGTGGAGAATGGCAGAAGTATTGTCTCGCAGGTCGCGTGGCATCCTATACGGCAGTGCTTCTCTGCCTCACAGCCTCGAAAAGCAGTATTGCGGTGCTTACTGAGACATTCAGCGAGTCGAGCCGCCCCTGCATCGGAATGTGAATGTGGGCGTCGGCAGCGTTGCGCCATGCGTTGGTAAGGCCAGTGGCTTCCGTGCCCATCACGATGGCAGTGGGGCGGCGCATGTCGGTGGAGTAGTAGGGGTGGGAGTCTTGCAGTTGTGCAGTGAGGATGCTGATGCCGTGGGCTTTCAGGAATGATATGCACTCTTCTGTGGAACATGCCACTGTCGGCACGGTGAACAGCGCTCCTATGCTGCTGCGGATAAGGTTGGGATTGTACAGGTCGGAAAGCGGGTCGCACACCACAACTGCCGTGGCTGCCGCCGCATCGGCCGAGCGAAGTATGGCGCCAAGGTTGCCGGGCTTCTCAACGCTTTCGACGACCACTATTAGCGGGTTTTCGCCGAGGGAAATGTCCGAAAGTGAAGTCTGGCGCGCCTTTACCTGTGCTATGATGCCTTCTGTTGTTCCTCTATAGGCTATTCGCTGATATACTTCGCTGCTAACCTCTATCACATTGTCTGCCTCTGGCAGCGGCTGATTGCCGTAGAGTTGCGTGCAGACGTATATGGTGTCGGCCTCGTAGCCTGCTGCGATGCAGTGACCCAGTTCGCGCTGTCCCTCGACGACGAATCGTCCCGTTTTCCTGCGTTCCGACGATTTCTGCTGCAGCAGCATCAGTTGTCTGATGCGTGGGTTTTGTAAACTTGTGATTGTCATCAGCGGGCAAAAGTAGTCAAAAAATGGGTTTTTGCAAAATAAAAGGAGGAAAGAAACGTTTATAAATGAAGAATAGAGTAAAGGGAATGAAGCATATTGTTTTCTCGATATTGATGCTGCTGTCTGCGCTGAGCGCCGCTGCCCAGACGTTCACGCTGTCAGGCCGCGTGAGCGACGAGGAAGGCAATGCCGTGGAACTTGCCACCGTTAGTTGCAGCGAGCAGAAGGCTTTCACTGTCTGTTCGCTGAAGGGCGAATACTCTATGCAGTTGAAGAGTGCCGACTCGGTGGTAATACGTTTCTCGATGGTCGGCTACCAGACGCTGACGCGTGTGCTGCGTTCGCCAAAGAGTAATCAGCGGTTGCTCGTCACGCTGCACCCGATGCAGGCCCTCGACGAGGTGGTGGTGACTGAGCGCCGCCGACAGGTGACAGCCACGGAGCAACTCGATATCAAGTCGGCGCGGCTCTCGCCCTCTGCTACCGGCAATGCCGTGGAAGACCTGATACAGCAGCAGGCTGGCGTGTCGACCCACAACGAACTGTCGAGCCAGTACAACGTACGTGGCGGTTCGTTCGACGAGAACGTGGTATATATCAATGGCGTAGAGGTGTATCGCCCGTTGCTTATACGCAGCGGCCAGCAAGAGGGGCTTTCGGTCATCAACAGCGACATGGTCGAGAAGATAGGTTTCTCGTCGGGCGGATATGAGGCAAGATACGGCGACCGCATGTCGTCGGCGCTCGACATACAGTACCGTCGGCCTACGCGACTTGAGGGCAATGCCCAGGCGTCGCTGCTCGGCTCCAGCGTCTTTCTGGGCTACGGCAACAAGCATTTCTCCATGAGCCACGGTCTGCGCTACAAGACCACGCGCTATCTGCTCGGCTCGCTTGAGACGAAAGGCGAATACAACCCGAACTTCCTTGACTACCAGACCTACATTACATATCAGCCAAGCAAGCGGTGGAGTCTGGAATTTATCGGAAACATTTCCGAAAACCACTATCGGTTCAAGCCAAGTGACCGCGAGACATCGTTTGGCACGCTGGAGCAGGTACAAAACTTCAAGGTGTATTTCGACGGACAGGAGCGCGACGTCTTCCGTACGCTTTTCGGCACCGTCTCCCTCTCTTCGCACGTCACCGACAAGACTGTCGTCCGGCTTCTCGCCTCGGCTTTCCATACCAAAGAGCAAGAGACATACGACATACAGGGTCAGTACTGGCTCGACGACACTCAGACGCAGGAAACGCTGGGCGTTGGCACTTACATGGAGCATGCCCGCAATTATCTGACGGCCGATGTGCAAAGTCTGAAACTCATGGTGCAGCATCGCACGCGCCGCCATGAATGGGAGGCGGCTCTCACGCACAAATGGGAGCGTATTGACGAAAACTCGCGCGAGTATGAGATGCGCGACTCAAGCGGCTACTCCATTCCGCACAGTGCCGACCGGCTCGACCTCATCTATTCTCTCTCGTCGCGCAATGCCATGGACAGCCATCGCACCGAGGCGTACGTGCAGGACACGTATCGCTTCCAGACAGGAACCGAGGGCCGTCAGTCATTTTTCACTCTGTGCTACGGACTGCGCCTTGCCCACTGGTCGCTAAACGGCGAGACTCTGCTGTCGCCGCGAGTGTCGATAGCCGTAGTGCCGCGATGGAACGAGCGCCTCACTCTGCGGCTTGCAACAGGCGTGTACTATCAGGCACCGTTCTACAAGGAATTGCGCGATACTATCACGACAAGCAGCGGCACGCAGGTATGGCTAAACCGCGACCTGAAGAGTCAGCGCTCGCTGCATTTCGTGGCGGCTGCCGACTATCGGTTCAGCATGGCTGAGCGTCCATTCCGCTTCACAGCCGAAGCCTACTATAAGGCGCTGTCGCGACTTGTGCCATACAACGTGCAGAACATGAAAGTGGTCTACTATGGCGAAAATCTCGCGTCGGGACATATTGCAGGACTCGACCTGAAACTCTTTGGCGAGTTTGTGCCAGGCACAGACTCGTGGATAACTTTCTCTTTGATGTCGGCGCGGCAGAAACTGAACGGACAGACAATTCCACTGCCCACGGACCAGCGCTGGGGAGTCAATCTACACTTCACGGATTACTTCCCAGGCACAGAAAGATGGAAGATGACGCTGCGCCTTGCCTTTGCCGACGGTCTTCCCTTCGGCGCGCCCCACCGCGGACTGGAATATCAGCAGTTTCGCGCGCCAGCCTACCGGCGTGCCGACATTGGTATGAACTATCTGCTGATGAAGGGCGGAGAGGGGCAGCCCACTCTGCGACGTCCGCGTGTTTGGCTCGGAGTTGACGGCCTTAATGTTTTCGGTCTGTCGAATGTCAATTCCTATTACTGGGTTACTGACGTTACCAATCAGCAATATGCAGTACCCAATTATCTCACGGGGCGTCAGATAAACGTGCGTTTGAGCGTCGAATTCTGAGCGCCCGGAAAGCCTTTGCCTGCTGCTGATTTCAAAACAGCTGTTTTAATTTTTGCCAGCGCTGTTTTAATTTTTGCCAGCGCTGTTTTAATTTTTAAAAACACTGCTGTAATTTTT
>FLNZ01004401.1_pt1 | contig 103265 bp, 82 predicted proteins | sample 1140391 | NCBI WGS metagenome assembly FLNZ01 (sample SAMEA3878171, study PRJEB12797) | bioreactor metagenome | biome: Moose rumen | place: Sweden | collected 2011-10 | reverse complement strand
GTTTGGCGAGCGCCTGCTCATCTATCACAGCAAGTTCAGCGACAACGAGCGGGTTGACATCTGGAAGAAGCTGCTCACCTCGAGTGAGCCGTGCGTGATAATTGGCGTGCGGTCGAGTGTGTTCCTGCCTTACAGCAATTTGGGCATGGTCATTATCGATGAGGAGCACGACACCAGCTACAAGCAGCAAGACCCCGCACCGCGCTACAACGGCCGCGACACCGCCATTATGCTGGCGCACATGCACGGTGCAAAAACGGTGCTCGGTTCGGCGACTCCTGCCATCGACACCTACTACAAAGCCCTCAACGGCCGCTACGGACTTGTGGAGCTTACCACGCGCTATGAGGACATAGAGATGCCACTGGTGCAGACCATCGACCTCAAGAAGGCGTGGAAGAAGCATGAGATAAAAGGAATGTTCTCGATGGAGCTTGTGAGCGAGTGCCGCAAGGCGTTGGATGCCAATGAGCAGGTGATTCTGTTCCAGAACCGTCGCGGATATGCCCCGATGGTGCGCTGCAAGCAATGCGCGTGGGTGCCTACCTGCGTGAACTGCGACGTGTCGCTCACCTATCACCGCCATGTGGAGACTCTTACTTGCCACTACTGCGGTCACACCATCACGTTGCCCACCGTGTGCCCTGCCTGCGGCAACCCGTCAATCGAGATTGTGGGCTACGGCACCGAGCGCATCGAGGAGGAGATTGATGACGTGTTCCCTGGCGAGAAAATTTCGCGCATGGACCTCGACACCACTCGCAGCAAGAACAGCTACGACCGCATCATCGATGAGTTCTCGCAGCACAAGACCAACATCTTGGTTGGCACGCAGATGGTGACGAAGGGTCTTGACTTCGACGCGGTGAGCATCGTGGGAATTCTCAACGCCGACACCATGATTCACTTCCCCGACTTCCGCAGCCACGAGCGGGCGTTCAACATGCTTGAGCAGGTGGCGGGACGTGCCGGGCGCAAGAACAAGCAGGGCAAGGTGATTATCCAGACTAGCAACCCCTCTCATCCCGTCATCGAGCGGGTGGTGGAGCACGACTACAAGGGCTTCTACAACCAGGAGATTGCCGAGCGGCAGCAGTATGGCTACCCGCCGTTCACCAAAATCATAAACATCTACCTCAAGCACAAGCAAGATGATGTGGTGGTGGAGATGGCGGTGCGCTACAGCAACCTGCTAAGGCAAGTCTTTGGCAAACGCGTTCTTGGTCCCGAGGCGCCGATGGTGGCAAGGGTGCAGACTTTCTACATCCGCCAGATAGTCCTCAAGATGGAGCTTGCCGCCTCAATGACCAAGGTGAAGAAAATCCTGCGTGACCTCTATGAGCAACTCCTAGCCGCCGACTCCCGCATGCGCTCCACACGGCTCTATTTCGATGTCGATCCCTCTTAATTTAATAACGCACCAAGCAATTGTTGCTTGATGCGTTGTGAAATTTTAGATTTTTGGTTTTTGATTTTCGATTGCTCGATTATTCGAGTGTTTGATCATTCGAGTGCTCGAGAAACCAATAATCAATAATCAATAACCCCATTATCACATATTCATTCCGCCATCTACTTGGATGACTTGGCCTGTGACGTAGCTTGCCATGTCGCTGGCGAGGAAGGTGGCTACGTTGGCGATGTCGTCAACAGTGCCTCCGCGGCGCATAGGAATCCTCTGTGCCCACTCTTTGCGCACCTCCTCGGGGAGGGCGGCGGTCATGGCGGTCTCGATGAAGCCTGGAGCGATGGCGTTGGCGCGGATGCCACGGCTGCCCATCTCCTGGGCTATGCTCTTGGCGAGGGCGATGAGGCCCGCCTTGCTGGCGGCGTAGTTGCTCTGCCCGGCGTTGCCGTGAACGCCAACCACCGATGCCATGTTGATGATTGAGCCGCCACGCTGGCGCATCATGATGGGTGTGAGGGCGTGGATAAAGTTGAACGCGCTCTTAAGGTTCACGGCGATGACGGCATCCCACTGTGCCTCGGTCATGCGCAGCATGAGACCATCTTTTGTGATGCCGGCGTTGTTGACGAGGATGTCGATTTTGCCAAACTCCTCATGAATCTGTTTCACCACTTCTTCGGTCTGGGCGAAGTCGGCGGCATTGCTGGCATATCCTTTGGCCTTCACGCCCAGGGCAGCAATCTCCTGCTCGGTCTCTTTTCCGCTCTCGTCAATCACGAGGTCGGTGAATGCGATGTCAGCGCCTTCGCTGGCAAACTTCAAGGCTATAGCCTTGCCTATTCCACGTGCGGCACCAGTAATCAGCGCCACTTTTCCTTCTAATAACTTCATTTAATCTTCTGTTTTATTTGTTTTTGTATAGCAAACAAGCTAACGAGCTGACAAGCTAACAAGACAATAGTATTGTCGCGACAAATACTTCCCTGCCGTTAGTTTTCGGCTGCAAAAGTAGTGATAATTCCTGAAACGTGGAAAGATGTAGTGGTAAAAAACGTCAATGGAGGTGTCAGTACACGATTTCGGAGATGCATGGGGCGCTCTCGTTGTTGCAGCGGTCGAGGGCGGTAACGATGTACATTGTGCCTTGCGGTCTGCGTTTTGATTTGCCCAGCGGCTTGAGTCCTAGAGGATTGGGCACGGTGACTGACGTTTGGTTGGTGACCTTTACTATTGCCCAAGGGTCGTTCATGTCGATGTCGAAATCGTAACTCCCCTGGAATTCATAGACCACATATCTCACGGCCTCTTGCATAGGGTCGGAGGTCGCGGGAGCGTCCCAGGTGAGCATTGTCACATCTTTCTTCCTATCGACGCGCAGGTTGGAGACGGCGGGGGGTGGCACATCGTCAATCCACGTGACGGCAGGGCACAGCGCCTTAGTGTGCATCTGGTGGTTGCTCAACGAGTCGAGCACGCCCTTATAGTTCTCGCTTACAGAATATCCGGGCCACCAGGTGACGCCATGCACGTTGGGCAGCGAGCGCATCAGCTCAATCTTATGGTTGAGCTGTGTGGGGTTGAGGGTGTCGGGGATGTCGCGGTGGTTCATCACGTTGCGCACCGCCTGGCCGTAGTACATGTGGCGGCCGTTGGCGTGGTCGTTCCACCAGTAGCTGAGCACGAGGTCGCTCGCCGCCTTGTGTTCCAGTTCCCAGTAGAGCTGCGGCACCATGTAATCGACCCATCCCATCGCCGTCCATTTAGGGCAGTCGGCATAGAGCGCGTCGTAGCACTCGAGGCCGTTGGTCTCGCTGCCGTTGCGGTCGCTCTTCTTGTTGCGCCAGATGCCGAAGGGACTGATACCCAGTCGCACCCACGGCTTGGTGCTCTGGATGGTGTTGTGCAACTGCTCGATGAGCAGATCTACATTGTGCCGTCGCCAGTCGCCTTTGTCGCCCCAGCCCTTGCCATATTTCTCAAAGGAGGTGGTGTCGGGGAACTCCGCGCCTTTCACGGGATAGGGGTAGAAATAGTCGTCCATGTGGATGGCGTCGAGGTCGTAGCGCGTAATCATGTCGCGCACCACGAGGTTGATGAAGTCGCGGCTCTCGGGCAACGCCGGGTCAAAGTATATCTTGCCGTCGGCATACTTGAGGAACCACTCTGGATGCTCGTAGTAGATGTGCCCTGGCGCGGGCTGGTCTTTTTCGCCGCTGGTGACGCGGTAGGGGTTGATCCATGCGTGCAGCTCCATGCCGCGGCTATGGCACTCGTCAATCATGAACTGCAGTGGGTCCCATACGGGGTCTGGAGCCTTGCCTGCCTCGCCGGTGAGCCACCGCGACCAGGGCTCGAGGTCGCTGATGTAGGCGGCGTCGGCTTGCGGGCGCACCTGCCAGATGACGGCGTTCACGCCAGCCTGGTCGAGCTTGTTGAGCTGGTCACGAAGGTATTCCTGAGTCTGCTGAGGGGTCATCTTGGCATACTGCCCTTGCCCTATGATATGCAACCACGCCCCTCGGAACTCGCGCTTGGGAGCGTCTTTCGCACTCGCCATCATCGCAACAAGCACGGCAAGAACAACTGCTATTTTTCTAAATGATTTCATGTTAATTAACAAAATAGAGTTAAACATTCTGCATTCCGCATTCCGCATTCCGCATTTTGCATTCCGCATTCAGCATTCTGCATTATAATAAGGGTCCAAAGAGGCGCACCACGCTTTCCACGGCCTTTTGCCACACTGGGCGCTTGCGCCAGGTGCGCAGGTTGATGCGAGTGCATTGTTTCATGTCGGCAATCATCACATCACGCATGCGCTGGTTGAACTCCTGGCTGTAGAGCAGCACGTTGCACTCGAAGTTGTACTCAAAGCTGCGGAAGTCGAAATTGGTGGAGCCGGTAGTGACGAAGTCGTCGTCAATCACCACCACCTTAGAGTGCAGCATGCCTGGCTCATAGAAGTAAATCTTGATGCCGGCGGTGAGGCACTGCTTGACGTAGGAATAGGAGGCGTAGCGTAGCAATATGCTGTCGGGCTTGCGAGGAATCATCAGGCGCACGTCAACCTTGCTAAGAGCAGCCACCTGAAGGGCCTTGAGCAAGGAGTCGCTGGGCAGGAAATAGGGAGTCTGGATATACACGCATTTGCGGGCGCTGTCGATGGCTTTCTGGAACACAAACGCCATGTTCACCCACTGGCTGGTGGGACCACCAGTGACCAGCTGCATACCTATGGGGTTGGCGATGCTGCCAGGCTCCACCATCTCTACCGGCTCCTCGATGAGCTCGCGCTTCATGAAGTTCCAGTCGATGGCAAACGACACCTGCAGTGCCGCCACTATGTCGCCTCTCACACGCAGGTGTGTGTCGCGCCAGTGCTTCATCTTGCCGCCGTCGATATACCGGTCGGCGATGTTCATGCCGCCTATGTATCCCGTCTTGCCGTCGATGACCACTATCTTGCGGTGGTTGCGCCAGTTGATGCGGTTGGCAAACTCAGGGAAGGTGATCTGCATGAAGGGATACACCTCCACTCCTTCCTTGCGCAGCTTCTTGAAATAGGACATGTCGAAGTGGAACGACCCCACGTGGTCATAGAGCACGCGCACCTTCACGCCCTCTTTGACCTTGGCCTTGAGGATGTCGCCTATCTCGTTGCCTATCTTGTCGTTCTCTATGATGTAGTACTGGATGTGGATATACTTCTCGGCTGCCAGCAGGTCACGCTTGAAAGCGTCAAACTTATCCTTGCCGTTGGTGAAAATCTCCACCTCGTTGTTGGCAAGCAGCGGAGAGCCTTGCATACTGCCCACTAGGTTTATCATCTGCTGGCGCTCGCTCTTGATGGTGTCGTAGTGAATCACCTGTTGCGAACGCATCAGGTGCTTGATGTCGTCGCGGTTGGTGAGACGCTGACGCTTCTTGCGCGAGATCATGCGCACATGGCGCAAGCTGCGGCCAAAGAAGATGTACAGGATGATACCCACCACAGGCAGCAGAATAAGCACCGTGATCCATGCCAGAGTCTTCACGGGATTGCGGTTCTCACTCACCACCACCCCGATAATCGCCACCGCCGTGATACCATACAAAATGGTAAATATCAAGCGAGAATATGGAAACAACTCAGCAAGGATCATAACAGTTATCTCTCTTTTTAGCTCGCTAAGTTAATGATTTTGTGGGAAACAAAGCAGGTTATAACATTTTTTAATAGTTTGAGCAAGGTGAAATAGTCAAGAGTGTTGCGTGCTAGCCTTCCTCGCGTGTGTTGAGTGTTTGCTGCATCGCGTGGCACCGCCATGTGAGAGGATAGTTGAGTGCCTCGAGTGTCAGCCTGTATCGCATGGCACCGCCATGTGGGGGAGAGGATACTAGTTGTGTGCCTCGAGTGTCAGCCTGCATCGCATGGCACCGCCATGTGAGAGATTATCTCACCACTTTCACTGCGCTGCGGCTGCCGTCGCTGTAGTGAGTCACCACAATGTTGATGCCAGGATGAGGCACCTCGCTCTTCACGCCCATCAGGTTATAGTAAGTCACGCGGGTGGCAACCTTGCCGTTACCTATGTTCTCGATAGCGGTGGGCGTGTCGTTATTCCACTCTAGTGGATATACTGTCCAGGCACTACTGTTGCCTTCAGCCTTTGGCGCTGGGGCATTGCTTTGAGAAGAAGTCTCGGTGACCTTTATAAGCGCGGGGAAATGATAGCCATAACCATCTTGTGGCTCTGGGTTTTCTACATTCTCAAGCATTGAGAAGTCGGGCAGGAAAGAGCCTTGTAATCCCGAGCCTGAGGCGGCATTTGGCATGACAAACAAGCCGCTCTCCTCATCCCACATCGCCCATTCCACCTGTGCAATCTCCATTGGCTTGGGAGCGACAAAGAACACATCCTTCTCCTCGCCATTCACAACACCCGTTTGGTGCTCGCCCGAGAAGTTACAGGTTATATAGGTGTTCTCGTCGTATTGGTTCTTATCGCCAGCGGTTGGCATCAAAGATGCGTTAAACTCGGGGTTCACCTTGCTCTTCAAGTTGCCAACCACGTTATTCAAGCGATGGTCGAAAATAGCTTCCATATAATCGGTTGTCATACTACTACCCTCGGGAAGATTGATGGCGATCCAGTTACTCTGGTCCCAATCTCCATGATGGAATCCTGTAGCCTCGTTTATGTAGTCAATCTCTCCAGCTTCCTTAACGCTCTTGTTTAATGCTTTGTCGTCGTCCTTGCAGTAGAGCACGTTGCCTTGAATATATACACAAGTGAGGTCAGTGATTTTGTAGTTTGGACCAATCTTGCCATTCTCAAGCAAGTTAGCCAGAGTTGTCTCGGTAAGAACTGGCTGCAAGTCCACCTCATTAGCGACACACAGATAAGCCTCATTGCCGTTTACTTTGGACAACGAAGCACCGCCGAAGGCGAGTTGGCCATTAGCGTTTACCATGAGAGGTTTGTAGTTAGCACTTGTGGAAACGGTTTGGTTCGGGAAATATTTCTCGCTGCACTGAAGCATGTTAGTAGCAGGCTTAGTTCCTGTAAAGGCTGTTGTGGTTGGCACCATGCGATTTTCGAGAACCACATTGCTCTTGGTCTCTATAATTACCGGAGTGCCAGCAGGAATGATATTGCCTGTTATAGGCTCCATCTCAAAGGTTCCAGCTGTTTCATCAACTGCAGTAACTACATAAGGAGTCATCTGCTCAGGATTGAACAATATGTTCCACGACGTGCGCAATGTGGTATAATACTTGCCATCCACCTCAACCAACTTCTCAGGGTCAAGAGAGAAGTAGTTCTCGGCAGTCTCGAGGTCCTTGTCGATACATTCTATGTACCAATGAACAAAATCATTTCCTATGGCACCATTGATAGTTATGCTTTCTTCTCCTTCATCTGCCATATACATAACTTGTGAATTGGGATGAATAACCCATGTCAGATCTTCGACATTTCTATCCATGGTCAAATATCTGGCTGAGCCAACTGTAAAATCATATAATCCGTGAGTGTCAAATCCCTGTGTTATAAAATCATGTGGATAACCTCCCGTTACTTTATATGAATTAATTTGGAAAACAGAACCTGCATTAATCAGTCTTTTGTCATAATCTACAAGCAAATGCAAAGAGCATCAGTAGAAATAATATTTTTAAATTCTTTAATTTAAACATCGCTTTTGTTTTTTGTTTTTTTAGTCTTTATTGTTTTGACGACAGTTTGTTTTTTACCATCGTAATAATTATATAGACAGCGAACTAGCAGTGTCGCTGTGATAAACTGATGTGGCAAGTCTAGCTGTTGGCTCAGTGGTGTGGCGAGGATAAAGAGTGCCAGCACTACTGTGTAGAAAAGATAGACCTTATATAACCCTTTGCGCTTGTGCCATAGCAGCCAGATGATGAACGGCAGCGGGTTGAAGGGTATCAAATACCAGTTCCAGTGTTTGCCAAAGAGCCCTGACACAAAGCTGGTGTATATCAGCATCAATCCTGCTAGTGTGACACAGGTCATCAGCAAGAAATCTAGCACCTTTGGCAGCCATTTCAGTTTCCACTTGAGGCTGGCAAGGGTGATGAGGACTGTGAAAAGCAGCAGTGTGCCTAACACCCAAGTTGGTGTCACTGGCGAGGCCTTATAAGCATTTACCAGTGGCAACAACTCTTTCTCGCCTGTCACCAAAGGACGACTTGAACCGTCTTCTGCGACTATCGTAGCTTTCTTGAGAACTTGTGGCAATAATTCTGGCGCCACCTGTTGCTCGTGGGGCCAATACTCATCACTCTCTGTTCCCAAAAATGTCATGTTCCAGAACTCAAGCCAGGGAGAAAATCTTGACAAATATCTAACCCCAGCGCCATTAATCATCTTGAACTGTTCGGGCCAGCCGTTGAAGTCTAAGGTCTCATCAACCACCACATTCTCGACTGCCATTAGCGATACCGATGAACAGTTGTTTTGCAGGAAATTGAAATGCCGCAGGTTTTCGTCAACATAGTCGTTGTCGAGCAACCGCCATAGCTCTTGCTTCTCGTGGAGAGTGAGGTTCAGGGTGTATTGCTTAACTTGCCTGCCATCAAGCTTATAGCCTTTTAAGAATTCAGCTGTGGGAACTGCCATCATGTGGGCATCGGTCTTGCCCATGAAAAACTTGATAATGCCTCCCATGCCAGGCTCTTCCTCAAAGCTGAAGCAGTAGTCAAGATTGTGAACAGGGCACTCCATCCTGATTACGCCATGTCCCAGCTGGGAGTATATGGCCTCGCCTGGCGACATCACAAGCATACTTGCAGTGACGAAGTTGCTGCTGTCGGGCAGTAGTGGTCCGCCATTGGTCCACGGCACTGCTACTGAGTCACGAGGAATGGCACTTGCGACGAGAGCGATACTCGCCGCAAGCGTCATTATCCATATCTTCAGAGCATTACCTGCCATTTTCTAACCAATTAGTTCTAATTAGTCTAATTAGTGTACCTAATAAAACCGCCGCGTCAGCCCAATTGAGCATTCTGCATTCCGCATTCTGCATTGTGCATTATGCATTCCGCATTGTGCATTATTAAAATACCACTTTCTTGCCGTTTTGGATGCGATAAACGCCCTGGTCGGGAAGGGGCGTGATGGCACTGGCGCTTGTGGTCCCCATCAGGATGGACGCAAGCAAAAATGCGTAGATAAACTTTTTCATTTCTTATTTTAGTTTTATAATTAAAATATAAGAAATAACAAACCTACAAATATAGTTAATATATTAATAATGAGACTCCTTTTTTATTTTTTTAACAATAAAATTTGTGTTTTCCAACACCTCCGGTTTTATTTCCTCCACCAGTTGGTCTTTATCAGGGTGTTGGAGACTTGCCAGGCGTCGTTCTGGTGACGGAAAAGTGGTGACGAGATGTCGCCAGCGGTCTCTCCTGGGGCGGGCACTGCCGAGCGCACCTCGTTGCGCAGCAAGCTGTGGCCTAGACCCTTCCACCAATAGGCGTTTGCGCCCATGATGTCGAGCAGAGTGGGGTAGATGTCGATTTGTCCCACAGGCCCCTCGATGCGCTGCCCAGGCAGTCCCGAGTTGAGAATGACAAACACGCACTCAATGCCGCGCTTCGAGAGTGAGGCTCTGCCGTCAGGGTCGTCGTCGATAAAGTCGCTGTGGTCGCTGGCGACGATTATCACGGTGTTGTCGTAGAGGCTGTCATCCTTGAGCCGCTGAAGGAACGTCCCCAGCTGTCGGTCAAAGAACGCCACCTTCTCAAGGTAGTTGCGCACGTTCACGGTATATTGTTTTGACTGCGAGATCCATGTGGGTTTCACGTCCTCGAGTTTGTTGTAAGGCACATGGGTGGTGCCAGTGAATATCATGGCGTAGAACGGCGCCTTTTGCGAAGCGAGTTTGCCGCTAGAAAACTCCAGCAGAGCTTTGTCGATCGACTCCCCCGACTTCTTGTAGGCCTTACGGTAGCAGTCTTGCAGGCATAGCTCGTCGAAGCCATAGCAGCGGGCGGTGTTCTCCACATTCCACATCCCTGTGCGGTCAACGGTGATTTCGATGGAGTGGTATTGAGGGTTGGTCGCCTTGAGTGCCTTGGCGAGCGACGGATATTCGTTCTCGCCATAGTCCATCGCCACCGACTGTGTGGTCAGGGGCAGCTGACCGGTGTTGTAGATAAACATTCCATCGCTCGAACGGCCGTTCTTCACCTGCGCCATCATCTGGGTGCAGGAGATTGACGCGCTGTCGCCAACGAGGCTGTTGAGCACGGGGCACACCTCGCGACCGTCAATTTTTAAATCTACCACCCAAGCGTTGAGCGACTCCACCATTATCAGCACCAGGTTGCGTGAGAGCGTGACGCAGTAAGGGTTGTCGGTATATTTCGGTACTTCATTGTCGATAAACTGCTGCGCCTGCTGGCGTTGCTCGGTGGTGATGCCGGTGAATGACTTGGCGATGGTGTAAATCACATACGCCACATTGCCGTTCTTGACGGGATATACCTTGTTGTTGAAGTTTACTAGGGAGTAATATTTCTCTGGAAAATACTCTTTCAGGCTGGTTTTGCTGTGAATGCTCTCCTGAGCCAGAACGGCAAACTGCGACAAAGCCCATAGCCCAATTGCCGCAAGGGTGAGCACCCATCCTCGGCTGCCACTCGTTTTGTGAGCTGCCACTCGCTTGCGCAATTTCCACAGATACACGCCCAGCAGGAGCAGCGGCAGCACAAGCACCCACACCGCCTCAGGCGTGATGGTGCCCAGGATGCTGTCGAAGACCACGCCGCCCAGATTGCTCACATAGAGCCACGACGAGAACGGCATCATGTCGTGGTAGGTCTCGTTGTAGGTGATTTGGGCAAAGCACCACACGGTCACGATGCCCACCATGAGCCACAACCACCCCTTGCGCCGTGCCGGCAGCAGCCAGTAGAACGCGGTGAGCAGCAGTGCGTCGCCCAGGTGGTTCAGGATGAGTGTGCGCATCAGTGGCATGGGGTAGAATGCGCCCTCAGCGAGACGGTGGGAGGTGATGACCATTAGGGCGGTCATCACTATGACCGCCAAGGCATAAAAAATAAAAGAGGAATCTTTAGAATACCCCTTTAATTTAGCGAAAAAACGCTGGCACAAGTCTTTCATGATCACTTGACAACCACTTTGCGAGACCAGCGGCCAGAGCACTTCACGATGTAGAACCCTTTGGGAACATCGATGGTGACCTTGGTGCCGGCTGTCACGCGCACGCTCTTGATGAGCTGACCTGTGATAGAGTAGATGTTGAAAGTGGCGTCGCTCTCACCAGCTACCATAGCGATGGTGCCCTTGCCGCCAATAGCTGTGGTCTCGTCACTAGAGACCTGCTCGACACGAGGCTCGGCAAAGGCGTTAACACTCACTGCTCCAACAGCAAGCGCCACGCACAGGGTGAATATGTATAGCAAACGTCTCATTTCAACTTGCAAAAATACTACATTTTTTCAAAAAAACAACACTAACGACACAATTTTTTTAAATTTTTCACGTTAGGATTGCTCTCTTAATATTATGACATTTAAATCGCGCAAGAGTTTAACGGCTTTGCGCTTTTCTTTTTTGTGTTTTGTTGTTTTTTGTCCTAGTGTGCGCCGCGCATACGGCGCAATACACCAACACCTTCCCACACGGCTTTTAATTCTGCTACTAGAAAACTTTGCTGCTGCTAGAAAGCTCTTTTTATTCCTCTTCGGCTTCCTCTTCGGTAGTTTCTTCCTCGATTGTTTCTTCTTCTGGCTCAACGGTTTGCTTGATTGGTGCCACGATGTCGCTGCCGTCGTCTTCGCCCGTGAGCAGGCGCAGCAGGGCTTCGGCGAGGAGGCTGCCTTGCAGGTGATAGCCGTCATTGCCCAGGTGCAGATGGTCGGTCTTCATGTAGCGCGCGCTTAGCCATCGGTTGGCGGCCCCGGCACCTCCTGCCACCTGGTAGAAGTCCCACACTGGCACGTGGTGGCTCTTGCCGTAGGCGAGGATGAGGTCGCGCACCTCGGCGACATTGCTTTGGATATGGTAGCCGCGGCTGCCTCGCTTCTGTGTCTCCATGGGCGTGGTGAGCAGGAATTTCACACGTGGGCACACTCGCCTGATGTCGGTGAGCATCTGGTCGATGTTGGAAGTTATGTTGCCAAATGAGCCGTAAGCCTCATTTGTGCCCAGCGAGATTATCACTAGCTGCGGCTCCAGATCGCTGAGTTGTAGTGCGAAATTGTCGATGTTCAGGTAGCTGCGGTATGTCGCTCCGTTGTTGCCTATGCAGTCAACCACCACACCCCGCTTGCCATTTAGAAGACGCACTCCAAAGAGCGCACCGCTGCCGGTGAGACGCAAGTTGGCGGTGTCGGTCTCGGTGTCAAGCACATAGTCGGTGGCATAGCGGCTTCGCTGCTTGCCTTTCACTCTTGTGCCGCTCTGCTCCACATCAAAGGGGGTGGAGTGGGAGTGGTAAATGGTGATGCGGTAGAACTCGTCGCCTTGATGTTTCGCTTTGATGCTCAGCGTGGTGCTCGCGCCGCCAAATTTCACCGCTACTCCCGTCATGCCCATGCCGGCGGGCTTTGACGAGGACAGCAGTCGGCTCGATGCTGAGATTGAGGATGAGGACTTGAGCAGGTAGTCGTTGGGTTCGTTGGTGCCTGCCAGTGCCAGCGGACTGATCAGCCCCCGTCCGCCGTTGCCAAAGCGCTCTTGCAGAATCCTTCTCACCTCGTCGCTGACGATGCCTGGCTGGATGTGTGAGTCGCCGAGGTGTAAGATGGTGAACTTGTAGTTGTGACGGCGAGGGTTGTTGAGATAAGCAATGATGTCGTCCCAGTTGTCGCCGTTGAGCACGATGTGGTTAGCCCACGTATTGATGCCCGTGGGTTGTGCCATTGCCGTCGCGCCAGTAAGAAGCGCCAAAGCTAGTAGTATGTGCCTGATCTTAGCCATCTTATGTTCGTAAACTAGAGTCATCACCAATCTCTAATCTCTAATCGTGCGAAGCACAACTAATCCTTAATCGGCGCGCAGCGCCAAAATCGGCTGCAAAGTTAGTTAAAAAACATCTTTCAACGAGGATTTATTATTAATATTGTGTGCAATTTTGATTTTTTTCGTGTTTTTCTTTGAAAATATAAAAAATATTTGTACCTTGTGGCGATTTTTTAAAGCTTATGGCAAAATTACACATAATAGAGGACTGGTGGACGGCACCAAGCGAAGACAGCGAAGGACGCACGGTGCTGGTCACTGGGCGGCGCGCCCTCGACAATGTGATTGCCACTGGACGTTACCGCTACCGCATCGAGATGACGTGGCTCTATGAGCCCGACACAGGGGGAATGCCCGACTACCAGACCTCCCGCACTATGGAGCTGGTGACCGATGCGCTGCAAGAGTCGCTGCGCTGCGACCCGGTTGCGGTGATGACAGGCATCTACACGGGCGCCGGCGAGCGCAACTGGGTGTTTTATGCTGTCACCCTAAAGGCATTCCAAGCGATGCTAAACCAGGCATTGAGGACTATCGAGGAGCAGCTTCCACTCACCTTCCACGCCGAGGAAGACGCCGACTGGGAAGAATACCGCGAGATGTGCCAGTGCGAGATAGCACGCGAGGAGTAGGTGATTAGTGTTAAGTGGCAAGTGATAAGTGTTAAGTGATAAGTGTTAAGTGGCAAGTGTTAAGTGTTAAGTGTTAAGTGGCAAGTGTTAAGTATCTGGAAAAATAGAAAAAACTAAGAATAAAAACTATATACTATCAACTTTTAACTATTAACTTTTAATTAACAAAGATTATGGGGTCAATTGGACTTTATGCACTGCTAGCACTAGGCATTGGCTTGGTTTGTGGCCTTGTAACCAATGTCATCGTCAAGCTTGTGCGCCGTCGCAGTGCCAGCGCAGCTAATGTGGCTGACGATTTTGACGAGGAGGACTACAGCAGTCACTTCCTCATGTTCAGTCTCGGGTTTACACTCGTGTCTTTCATCGTGATCTGCTTTGTGAGCGGAGTATTTGACCAAATCGGTTACTAACATTAAAACCACACTGCCTATAGGACATCATTACTCTTTTTGAAGTACGAAAATATTATAGTAAGACGGCAGGACCGTCTGCTCGACGAAGCAAGGGCGCACGAAATCCTTGCACATACTTTATTTGTGTAATATTTTAAGTTTAAGGCATCTAGAACTTTTAGAATTTCTAGGAAATCTAGATATAGAAAATACTTATGTCTAAACAAAACTGGAGACCTGGAACAATGATTTATCCGCTGCCGGCGGTGCTGGTGTCGTGCGGTGCAACCCCCGAGGAGTATAACCTCTTTACTGCTGCTTGGACGGGAACCATCTGCAGCGACCCCGCTCTGTGCTATGTGTCGATAAGGCAGGAGCGCCACAGCCACGACATCATTGAACGCAACATGGCGTTCACCATCAACCTCACCAACGAGGAGCTGGCACGTGCCACCGACTGGTGCGGCGTGCGCTCGGGACGAGACTTCGACAAATGGAAGGAGATGGGTATCACACCTGTCAAGGGAGTGAAAGTGGCAGCACCCTACATCGAGGAGGCACCCGTGAGCATTGAGTGCCTGGTCAAGGACATCATGCGGCTGGGCACGCACGACATGTTCATCGCCGAGGTGCTTAACGTCATCGCCGATGACCGATTCATCGACCCTGCTACTGGCGCCCTCGACCTAAAAGAGGCAGGTCTCATCACTTACTGCCACGGCCATTACTACAAGCTAGGCGAAGAGATAGGCCACTTCGGCTGGACAGTGCGCAAGAAGGCGAAATAATAAAATCTCAAGGATAATTTTTTAAACTCAAAACCCAATAAATTATGAAAAAAACATCATTAGCAATCATTTTTGCCTGCTTTGCGCTGGCGCTGGCGGCACAGGACGGCATCAAAGTGAAGTATCAAGGTTCAAAACCCACTATCAGCGATTTTGCCTGGAGCTATCTCTCGGTTGCGGCGCTCGACGATGACGGCTGCATCAACGAGGCCGACCATGCCTTCAAGCAGGCGTGGGTCAAGCAGCGCAACGGGAAAAAACTCGACAAGGGCGAAACACTCACCATCGACAAGAGTAACGGCTATGTGTGCTTTGAGTCAAGACACGAGGAGCACAGGCTCAAGATTGAGATGTGCTACTGGAACGAGAGCGACGGCAAGCACAAGCTCGTTGCCTACAACGTGTTGAGCTTCCGCGACGGCAATTACGAGCCAGGACAATATGACGGCATCGTGTTCTACCGCTACAACAATGCCACCAAGAAGATGACAATGTGTAGCGTGCCAGGCTTTAATAGGGTTTATGACGTGGAAGATGGAGCTACCATCTACTTTGACTTGCCACGCACTGGCAAGGACATCACAGTCAACTACATGAACTACAACACCAAGAAAGTTAAGCCCAAAACCCTCAAGTGGACCGGCCGCAAGTTCACCTTCTGAAAAAATAGCTCACCCCAGGGTGGGCTTTTTTTTATGAGAAATAACACAAAAAACTACTTGACGATAACCGATAACTGAAAACTTTTCACTACCTTTGTGGCTTGAAAGCAAAAAACATTTTTAGATTGATCTATATAAACAACATTAACATTATTCTTTAAAAGATGAAGAGAGACGATTTACTGTTCAGCATCATTGAGCGTGAACACCAGCGTCAACAGCGTGGCATTGAGCTCATTGCCAGCGAGAATTTCGTGAGTGAACAAGTTATGCAAGCTATGGGTAGCTGCCTGACCAACAAGTATGCCGAGGGTTATCCTGGACACCGCTACTATGGCGGTTGCCAAGTGGTAGATGAGGCCGAGACTCTGGCTCAGGAGCGCATCAAGCAGCTATTTGGAGCAGAGTATGCCAACGTGCAACCCCACAGCGGTGCGCAGGCCAACATGGCAGTGTTCATGGCATGCCTCAAGCCCGGCGACAAGTTCATGGGTCTGAACCTGGCTCATGGCGGTCACCTCTCACACGGAAGCCCAGTGAACTTCTCGGGCCTCGTGTTCCAGCAGTGCGAGTATAATGTGACCCCCGACACTAACATCGTTGACTACGACATGATGGAGGAGGTGGCTCTGCGTGAGCAACCCAAGCTCATTGTGGGTGGCGCCAGCGCCTACAGCCGCGAGTGGGACTACGAGCGCATGCGCAACATCGCCGACAAGGTGGGTGCCATCCTCATGATTGACATGGCTCACCCTGCGGGTCTCATCGCTGCCGGCTTGCTCAACAACCCATTGAAGTGGGCTCACATCGTGACCAGCACCACCCACAAGACCCTGCGTGGTCCACGTGGTGGCATCATCCTGATGGGCAAAGATTTCGAGAATCCTTGGGGTAAGACCACCAAGAAGGGCGTAGTGCGCATGATGTCGTCGCTGCTCGACTCTGCCGTGTTCCCAGGCGTTCAGGGCGGTCCTCTCGAGCATGTCATCGCCGCTAAGGCTGTCGCCTTTGGCGAGGCTCTCCAACCCGAGTTCAAGGCTTACCAGATGCAAGTTAAGGCCAATGCTCAGGCAATGGCTAAGGCTCTGCTCGACAAGGGTTACAAGATTGCCAGTGGCGGCACCGACAACCACTGCATCCTCCTCGACCTGCGTCCCAAGTATCCAGACCTGACCGGTAAGGTTGCCGAGAACGCTCTCGTGGCTGCCGACATCACCGTGAACAAGAACATGGTTCCCTTCGACGACCGCAGCGCATTCCAGACCAGCGGTATCCGCCTCGGTACTCCCGCCATCACCACACGTGGCGCTAAGGAAGACATGATGGGCGAGATCGTTGAGCTTATCGACACCGTGCTCCAGAAACCCGAGGACGAGGCAACCATCACCGCCGTCCGCGAGAAAGTCAACCTCATGATGAAAGACTTCCCAATGTTCGCCTGGTAATAACCACCGCAACACATAATAACACAACTGAGGGCAGCCACATTCGGCTGCCCTACTTTTTAGTTGATTTCTAAAAAATACAACAAAAAATGCCACTTTAAGGTGGAAAAAGTTTGTGTAGTTAAAAAAAAGTGCTACCTTTGCAAAAAAATAAGCTATGGAAATAACAATTGAACAAGTTCGGGCATTTTTGAATGAGTTTAAGATTAAGGCAAAAGCTTTTGGCATTATTTATCGCGATGACCGTGATAAAAATGATATCAATTCCCTTTTGAAACTCGGTATTAACAATATCATTCGTGAAGAGATTATTTTCTCTTTGGAGGATATTGATTACTCCGAAGGTCCAATTATTGATACTCTTAATAAAGGCGCTGATATGTGGGTTTTTGGCAAAGATTATAATGATACCGATATTTACATAAAGATTTCGGTGAGCAATAGAGCCCTGTGCATTTCTTTTCACGAGGCGGAATATCCATTAAATTTCCCTTTTAAAACACAGGCATTATGAAAAGTCCATTCGCCGATTGCGAGGCTGTTCTTATTAAGGAGCCTGCAATAGCCACCTTTAGAGGTGAGCAATACCACTACACTTATTGTTGTTATGAATGTGAGAAAACCAAAGAGCGTTTTACAACTGGTGAACTTGCCGAAGAAAATGTCTCTCAAATCTACAATCAATATAGAAAAAAGTATAATATTCCTTCTCCATCTGAGATTGAACAACTGATGGAGCAGTATGGAATATCTATTGCAAAAATGACAACAATTCTGGGCTTTGGAGAAAATCAAATATCACGATATATCAAAGGTGAAGTTCCCAACAGGGCCAATGGTACAACGCTTAGCGTGATTAAAAACATAGATGTTTTTGAGCAATATGTCAATAATGCTAAAATATTGCTTGGCGATAAAGCTTATTCTAAAATAATAGAGAATATCGCTAAAGTGCGTATCAAAGATAATGCGATGGCTGTGGCTGAACCTGAAGTGAATTACGGTTCTAACAATGATTCGCTTAAAATAAAGGCCATGCAAACTATTATGAAAATTGATGACAATAAGGCACTTTGCGACATAAATAGTTATTTAGATTCTTTTTCTAGATAAAGTGTTGCATCTTTTATTTTAATGTATTATCTTTGCAACGGTGTTCAGAAGAACACTCGTTTTAAATTTGCTCAATAGCTCTCGAATCACCACCTCGCAGAAACAACGAGCAAAAAATCACACATTGAAATCATGCCTTATTTGGCGTGGATTTCTGCATAGTGTGATTTGGCTTGTGGTGAGCCCGAGAGCGTATGACGGAAGTCTGCGTTCTCCTATCGCGCAGCTGGTCAGTATTGTGTCTTTCCGATGACCGAGAACAGGGAAAAAGAGCTGGAGCAGCTGGCAAATCAGGAAGAATCCCAGGTTAAGAATGTTGGTGGATTTTTCTTGGTGACTCGAGACCATAATTTCATCACTGCCGACGATTTCACTAGTGAGCGCTATTTTGCAGGCTATTATTATGACTATAATACTCAATCATCTCATGATTATGTTGTCGTTTGTCCAATGATAGGTGTGTGTGTTTACAATACCGAAACCAAGGATAAAATCTTGAAGGATTATAGGGGTAAGCTGACATTGGCCAATCATGAACAAGGGGAGAAAACAGTTGACGACTGTTATATTTACTATTTTGACTGCCACCTCGGCACCTCAGAGCAAGTGTTGAATTTGAGCAATAAGATATATTTGCGAAATGATGTGAAATGGGCACAGCCAGATATTTATGCCCCCTTTCATTTAAGCAATTAGCATCATTTCAAAGAAACATAAAAAGAAAATGATATGAAAAAGATTATTATCGCACTCATGTGCCTGATTATCGCTACTGGCACTGCCATGGCGCAGAACGAAGCAAAACAGTTTTCTATCAAGCCATACGCTGGTTTTAGTGGTTCAATGTTTTGGGGTGAAAATGCTCACCACTACGATCCTCGATATGGCTTTCATGTGGGCGTGGAAGGCGAGTATCAGTTTGCGCCCAAATGGAGCGTGGCAGCAGGAGTAGCATACTCTACAGGTGGTGCGAAAATTGGTTATAGTGATTTCTATGGCGAGCGCACTAAAACAGAGACCTTCAAGAACGACAGGATATATGTGCCAGTTGTTGCTCGCTGGTATGCTTGGCGCGGACTGTCGATAAATGTAGGTTTAGCTCCAGCATTTGTAGTTAATACTGGTGATACACATTTGGGTAATACTAAGTCAAGCAGGGAGCGGAAATTTGATTTGACCATCCCCTTAGGCATCTCCTACGAGTTAAAAAATCACATCGTTTTCGGTATCGAGGGATTTTTAGGACTGTTGAAGATATACCCCAACAATACCACTTATACCGTGGAAGGAGTGGGCGGTGTCACCACCAATGATTTAGGAAAACTATATAAATTATATCATTACAACGGTTTTGTCTCGATAGGCTACAAGTTCAGGATAAAGTGATAAGTCTTTAATATGAGAAAGATTCTCTCAATAATGATATTGCTTGCTGTGCCCGCTGTGCTGTGGGCGCAGGGCGAGGATATTGTCTCGACAAGTTCACCTCTCGACGTGGAGAAGGGCACGTTTCGCCTAACTTTGGAGGACGATTTTACAGGAATCGCATACACCAAACTTGGGATCCATGATGATTATGAAGGAACTATGTATTTTCTCTATAACCTTGGAGTAGGTCTTGAGTATGCCTATGCCAGGAACAGAACGATTGAAGTCAATGTGCATCCTGCTATCTTGTTTTCTGCTATGGACTGGGAAAGGTACAATTTAGCCGTTATGAATGTTACTTCTAGCGTTATGCACCGTTGGTATCATGGGCGTTGGACTTTGGGCGCTGGTTTGTCGTTTGAATACCGCAAAGCGAAATATCTTGTAGACCGCTATGAAAACGAACCTATCGAATATCAGGATTTTTATTATGGCGACAACGAGTTTGAGGAAAAGCATTACAACATTGGTGCCGACTTGATGGCAGGCTGGGGCAAGCGCAAATGGTGGATTGGTATAAGATACTCGCCCAGGCTCATTGTCAAGGATGTTTTCCGATATAAAGAAGACCTGTTCCCGCAATTGCCAGTGACAAACCGCGCCGGAAATGTAGATCACCAGGTGGGATTCGTCATCCGAATGGCATTTAAAGTGGGGAAGATAAAGAAATAAGGCTGTTATAGATCATAGTAGATATTTGATGTGGTGCTGGTGAAGCTCATTGGCTCGCCTGTGATGGGGTGAGCGAAGCTTAGCGTCATGGCATGAAGGCAGAGACGGTCACTGGCAGTGCCGTAGAGCATATCGCCTGTGATGGGGCAGTTGAGACCCTGTGGATGCGAGGCGTGGACTCGGAGTTGGTGGGTGCGGCCAGTCATCGGCGTGAACTCAACCAGTGTTTTCTCACCGCGATACTCCAGCACCCTGTATTTTGTGATAGCCTGCTTGCCGTTTTCCATATCTACCACCTGCCTTGGCCGGTCGTCAAGATTGGGGCGCAGAGACAGGTTGATGGTTCCTTCTTTCTTGGGCGGCACGCCATCGAGCAGTGCGAGGTAGGTCTTGCTTACCGAGCGCTGTTCAAACTGCTGGCGCAAAAGTTTCTGTACTTCATGCGTCTTGGCAAAGACCACCAGTCCGCTCGTCGCCTGGTCGAGACGATGAACCTCAAAGGCACCTTCGGTGCGGGGAACGAGAATCGAGGAACGAGAATCGGTTTCTGCTCTCGTTTTTTCATTTTTTTGCATTCCGCTCACAATCTCTAAAGCCGAGACAGCCTCTTTGTCCTTTCCCGGCACGGTGAGCATCCCGGCGGGTTTGTCAATGACTATCAGCCACTGGTCTTCGTAGATGACGTTCACTTCTTTGTCACTGTGCTTGGTGATTAGAGAATTGTCCTCCACGTCAAGACCTTGCAGCATAAATTCCATGAGAGGCAGGCACTTGCTGCGGCAGGCAGGGTAGTAGTGGCCGTGGTGGCGCACCTCGCCTTGCGGCGAATGTCCCACCCAGAACTCTGCCATGCACACTGGCTTCAAGTCGTGAAGAAACGCGTATTGCAGCAGCTTGGGCGCGCAGCACTCTCCAGTGCCGCCAGGTGGCAGACGGTTGAGGCGTCGCTCAAAGATGGTTGCCACATCCCTGCTCTCGCCCAGCGCGTTACGCACCACAAAGAGGCGGAACAGCTGCCGTTGCAGCTTCTCACTCATGGTTTTGCGTTCGGCTTTGAGGTGGGCGACAGTTGAGTCTTGGTCACTAATGCGCTGGTCAATCAACTCCAATTCCATGCGGTGGCGCTTCTTGAGGCGACGCAGTTCGGCTTTCTGGAACTGGCTCTCCTTGATAAGTTTCTGCTCCTGCTCGGGAGTGAGATTTCCTGTAGCTCGCAGCTCATCGCGCCGTGCTTTGGCATCTTCGTGAGCCGCAATCATCGCGCCCACTTCATTTCTTTGGTTCGTTATTGTGGCATGGCGCAGATTTTCAAGTTCTTTCTTCTTGGTCGAGTTCTCCAGCGCCTCGATGCGGTGGTTTATCTCGGAGATTTCGGCTTCGCCAGTGCGAAACAGTCCCTGTGGCTCAAGCAGGTTGTAGATATGTGGCACGAAGTAGGGGTTGTTGCCGTTGTGGGCAAGGTTGCCCGAGTAGGCGGCGAGGTAGCCCAACTCATCGTTGTTGTCCTTCACCACAAGCACGCCAAGCATCTTGCCGGCAAGGAGCTCGCCGCGCCACAGCTCTTGGCTCAAGGCGTAGTCCATCACCTCCTGAGCCGCAATCTTGCACAGCTCGTGCGGCACATAATGCATGGGATAGGTAAACCGCGCAGGTAGCTCCACGCCATTCACGTCATGCAAGAACCTATGTAACTTGTCATCACCCATAATCACGCCACAAAGTTACAAAAAAAGTTGTATATGTTGTTTCGATGTTGTTATTGTTGTTTGATATGACTGTGTCGCGGATGTATTATGCGTATTAATAAACTATAAAAAGAATATATAGTATAATAATAAAGTGAAAACTATTTTGTAACTTTGCAAGTTGAGACTCGAGCGACTGCAAGGGCTATTGTCTTGTCAGCTCGATAGCTCGTTTACTTGTTTACTTTAAAAATAATGGCTCAAGAATTAGAATTACAAGATAACCAACAGCAGGGTAGCGACTTTGGTGGCTACGATGAACTTGTGACGCTCGACCCGCGTGAGCACATCAGGCTGCGTCCGGGCATGTACATTGGCAAGCTGGGCGACGGCTCGCAGAGCGACGACGGCATCTATGTGCTTATGAAGGAGGTGATTGACAACTCCATCGATGAGTTCAACACCGGCTTCGCCAAGCCACGCATCGACATCACGATGGTGGACGGCAAGGTAACCATCCGCGACTACGGCCGAGGCATCCCCCTCAACCAGGTGAAGGACGCTTCGAGCAAGATGAACACTGGCGCTAAGTACGACACCAAGAACTACAAGCGCTCCGTTGGTCTCAACGGAGTGGGCATCAAGGCGGTGAACGCCCTGTCGTCGCATTTCTTCATCCGCTCGGTGCGCGATGGGCAGTGCTCGGCAGTGACCTACAAGGAAGGGCTTGTCGAGAATGAGACCGGCATTATCGCTGCTCAGCCCGATGACGAGAACGGCACCGTTGTGGAGTTCACCCCCGACAACACCATCTTCAAGAATTACGAGTACCGCGAGGACATCATCGAGGTAATGATTAAGAACTACTCGTTCCTCAACACCGGTCTCTCGATATACTATAATGGCAAGCGCTACCACTCACGCAACGGCCTGAGCGACCTGGTGAACGAGAATATGACCAACGACCCGCTCTATCCGCTCATCCACTTAACCGACAACGATATAGAGGTCGTTATCACCCATGCGGCGCAGATGGGAGAGGAGTTCTACTCCTTTGTCAACGGTCAGCACACCACACAGGGCGGCACGCACCAGAGCGCGTTCCGCGAGGCGTTGTCGCGCACCATCAAGGACTTCTACGGCAAGAACTTCGAGTACAGCGACATTCGCAACGGCATCGTCGCAGCAATCAGCATCAAGGTTGAGGAGCCGGTGTTTGAGTCGCAGACCAAAATCAAGCTCGGCTCGAGCGTGATGTGGAAAGACGGTCCCACGATTTATAAGTTCATCAACGACTTCATCAAGAAGGAGCTCGACAACTTTCTGCACAAGACTCCTGCCACCGCCGACGTGCTGCTCAAGAAGATTCAGGAGAACGAGAAGGAGCGAAAGGCGATTGCCGGCGTGACCAAGGTGACCCGCGAGCGCATGAAGAAAGCTGCACTGCACAACGACAAGCTGCGCGACTGCCGCGTGCATTACAACGACAACCGTGGCGACCGACGCGAGGAGACCTGCCTCTTCATTACCGAGGGACTCTCGGCGAGCGGCTCCATCACCAAGATTCGTGACGTGCAGACCCAGGCAGTGTTCTCATTGCGAGGCAAGCCGCTTAACACCTTTGGCGTGGCACCAGCTGAGGTTTATAAGAATGTGGAATTCGGACTGCTGCAAGCCGCGCTCAACATCGAGGACGGCATGGAGGGACTGCGTTACAACAAGGTGATTATCGCCACCGATGCCGATGTCGATGGCATGCACATACGTCTGCTGCTGCTCACCTATTTCTTGCAGTTCTATCCCGAGCTTGTCAAGAGCGGTCACCTCTACATCTTACAGACTCCGCTCTTCCGTGTGCTCAACCGCAAGGATGCCAAGCGCAAGAACCGCAGCGCCGGACGCGAAGCAAAGAAGAACAAGGTGGAGACCTACTACTGCTACACCGACGAGGAGCGCATCGCCGCCATCAACAAACTTGGCGACAACGCCGAGATAACACGATTTAAAGGTCTGGGAGAAATCTCGCCCGAGGAGTTTGTGGATTTCATAGGTCCCGAGATGCGTCTCGACAAGGTGAAACTGCGCAAGGAGGACAACGTGAAGCAGCTGCTCACCTTCTTCATGGGCAAGAACACGATGGAACGCCAGAACTTTATTATTGACAACCTAGTAATTGAAGACGATGAAGACATCACAGTGCATTAATGGCAAGCGTGTTGCCATGTTTCAGGGGTCGTTCGACCCGTTCACCCGCGGCCATGAGTCGATAGTTCGCAGGGCGTTGCCGCTCTTCGACGAGATAGTGGTGGCGGTGGTGAGCAACATCGCCAAGAAGCCGTTTATGAGTCTCGACAACCGCCTGGAGTTTATCAAGCAGGTGTTCAAAGATGAGCCACGGGTGCGTGTGGTGGCAAGCGACGGACTCACCGTCGATGTCGCCCGCGAGGTGGGTGCCACCTGCCTGTTGCGCGGCGTGCGCATGATTCAGGACTTCGAGAACGAGATGCACATGGCAGAGATCAACCGCCGCTTGGGCGGCATCGAGACTGTGCTGCTCTACACCTTGCCCGAGTTTAGCCACATCAGCTCGACCATCGTGCGCGAACTTTACAACTATCACCAGGATGCGAGTGAATATCTGCCCGAAGGCGCACCTCTCTCGTTGCTTGGAAAATGAATTTATGAACTTAGGTTGACCTTCAAGCGAGTATCAACTTTTGCAATGTCTTGTTAGCTTGTTTGCTCGTCAGCTTGTTTGCTATAAAAATATGAAAAAAATTGCAATTACATTAGTTTTATTTGTGGGTGCTGTCGCTATCATGGGAGCGCAGTTTGGACGTGGTGGCTCGATGCAGAAACTGCTTAACGCCCAGTATGCCATCAACAACTTTTATGTTGATACCGTCAACGAGGATAAACTCATTGAGGAGGCTATCAAAGGCATGCTCGAGAGCCTCGACCCACATTCCACCTATACCGACGCCAAAGAGACCAAAGAGCTTGAGGAGCCTCTGCAAGGAGAGTTCAGCGGCATTGGCATCCAGTTTAACATGAAACAAGACACGCTTTATGTGATTCAGACCATCGTTGGTGGACCCTCCGAGAAGGTGGGCATCATGGCGGGTGACCGCATAATCACCGTCAACGACACCACCATCGCAGGAGTGAAGATGAAGAACAGCGACATCATGAAACGCTTGCGTGGCAAGAAGGGCACCAAAGTAACGGTGCAGGTGAAGCGTGGCAACAGCCCCGAACTCATCACCTTTCGCATTACCCGCGACAAAATTCCTCTCTACAGCGTGGACGCCACCTATATGATTGACGACAAGACCGGTTATATCCAGATTTCACGCTTTGGCGCCAAGACTCACGAGGAGATGGTTGAGGCTATCCAGAAACTCGAGAAGCAGGGCATGAAGCAGCTTATCATCGACTTGGGTGACAATGGCGGAGGCTATCTCAATGCCGCTATCGACATGTGCAACGAGTTCTTGCAGCGACGTCAGCTCATCGTCTATACCCAAGGCAACAACTCGCCACGTCAGGAGGGCAACGCCGACGGCTCAGGGCGTTACAAAGACCTGAAACTCGTGGTGCTCGTTGACCAGTTCTCGGCGTCGGCAAGTGAGATTTTCTCTGGTGCCATGCAAGACTGGGACCGTGCGGTAATTGTGGGTCGCCGCACCTACGGCAAGGGATTGGTACAACGTCCGTTCCGCTTCGACGACGGCTCGATGATGCGCCTCACGGTGGCGCGCTACTATACCCCCTCGGGTCGCTGCATCCAGAAACCCTACACCAAGGGCGACAAGAAGCAGTATGAGGAAGACCTGCTCGACCGCTCTAAGGAGGGCGAATACTACCACCTCGACAGCATCCAGTTCAACGACTCGCTGAGCTACAAAACTTTGAAGAATGGCCGCACTATCTACGGCGGTGGAGGCATCATGCCCGACGTGTTTGTGCCCCTCGACACCACCGAGAACAGCAAGTATTACCGTGACATGATGGCTAAAGGCATCATAAACCAGTTTGCCGTTGATTACGTCGATAAGCACCGCGCCGAGATTAAGAGTACCTACAAGGATGTCCATGACTACGACAAGCATTTCAATCTCACCGATGCCGACCTGAAGGCATTTGTCGCTATGGGTGAGAAAGATAGCGTGAAGTACAACGAGAAGGACTACGCCACCAGCGAGAACCTCTTCAAGGCAGTGCTCAAGGGACTCATCGCCCGCGACGTGTATGCCGACCCGGGAGCTTACACCATCATCATCAACCACCGCAACAAGGATGTGCAAGAGGCTCTGAGGGTAATCAACGACGACAAACTTTTCAACTCCCTGCTCACACGAGGCAACCCCGAATACGACCGCTTAGCACGTGAGCACAAGGAAAAGAAGAGCAAGAAATAACTTGAATCTCTAGAACCTCTAGAAAAAACTATGAACTCTAAACTATAAACTATAAACCACTATGGCTGGCATGGGACCTGGCATGGGACCAGGAATGAGGGGCGGTGGCGGACGCCGCAACCAGGGGACAGTGAAGATGCCTCCTGGAGGATTGAAGACCGCAGCGAGAATGTTTAAGATGCTGCTAAGCTCTTACAAGTGGTCGCTGTTGCTGGTGGCGGTGTGTATTCTTGTCACCACAGCTACCACGCTCACCTCTACGCTTTTCACGCGCACCCTCATTGACGATTACATCGCTCCCCTGAGTGCGTCAGCCAATCCTGACTTCGGCCCGTTGGCTGTCACACTCTTTAAACTCGCCGCCGTGTTGCTGGTTGGTGTGGGCTGTTCCTACCTCAACAGCCGCCTGATGATTAATGTGAGTCAGGGCATGCTGCTCAAGTTGCGTGAAGGCCTCTTTGAACACATGGAGTCGCTGCCAGTCAAGTTCTTTGACCAGAACTCGCACGGCGACGTGATGAGCGTATATACCAATGATGTCGATTCCTTGCGCCAGATGGTGGGTAATAGCCTGCCCAATGTGTTCAGCTCGCTCATAACCATCGTTGCCACGCTCACCAGCATGATAGTCCTGTGCTGGCAGCTCACCTTGCTCACCATCGTGCTCACAGGAGTCATGGTGTTCACCACCAAGTGGCTTGGAGGACGCTCGGCGACCTATTTCCGCCGTCAGCAGAATGCCATGGGCACCATGAACGGCTTTGTAGAGGAGATGCTCACTGGCCAAAAGGTGGTCAAGACTTTCTGCCATGAGGATGAGGCGATCGAGGAGTTTGAGAAACTCAACGAGGACCTGCGCGACAGTTCCTGCAACGCCAATAAGGTCGCCAACATCGTCATGCCCATCAACGGCAACCTCTCCAACCTCATCTATGTGACCTGTGCCGCGGTGGGTGCTATGGTGGCGCTCAGTGGGGGAGGACTCACCGTGGGAACGCTGGTGTCGTTCCTCACACTCATCAAGAACTTCACACAGCCAGTGTCGCAAATCAGCAATCAGGTCAACAGCGTGGTGGCATCGCTGGCTGGTGCCGAGCGCGTGTTCAATATTATGGACCAAGAGACTGAAATCGACGACTCGGCAACAGTCCATCTCGTCAATGTGCAGGAAAATGCCGACGGCACCCTCAATGAGACACCGCAAGTCACCCGCCAGTGGGCATGGAAAAAGCCAGTGGGTGATGGCTATGAGCTGGTGAAGCAGCAGGGCGAAGTGGATTTCTCGCAAGTTGATTTCAGCTATGTGCCCGAGAAGCAGGTGCTCTTCGACATCGACCTCGACACCGAGGCGGGGCAGAAGGTGGCGCTCGTGGGCGGCACAGGAGCCGGCAAGACCACTATCACCAACCTTATCAACCGCTTCTACGAAATCCAGGACGGAACGATTACTTACGACAATATCCCCATAACCTCAATCTGCAAGTCCGACCTCCGCCGAAGCCTCGGCATGGTGCTGCAAGAGACGCATCTGTTCACAGGCACGGTTATGGAAAACATTCGTTACGGACGCCTCAACGCTACCGATGAGGAGTGTATAGAGGCCGCCAAGCTAGTTCATGCCCACGACTTTATTTCTCGCTTGGAGTTGGGGTATAACACCATGCTCAATGCCGACGGCGGCAACCTCTCGCAGGGTGAGCGACAGCTAATCGCCATTGCGCGAGCGGCAGTTGCCAGCCCTCCAGCCCTTATCCTCGACGAGGCGACGAGCAACATCGACACACGCACCGAGCGACTCATCCAGCAAGGCATGGACTCGCTGATGAACGGCCGCTCCACCTTCGTCATCGCTCACCGCCTCAGCACCGTGCGCAATGCCGACATCATCGTCGTCATGGAGCGCGGACGCATCATCGAGCAAGGCACTCACGACGAGCTTATCGCTCAACAAGGACGATACTACCAGCTTTATACTGGTAACGGAATCACCGATTAAAGATTTTAATTTTCAATAACAACCATAAATCATAAAGAACAATGTCTAAGAAAATTACCGAAAAAGTGACTTGGGTGGGTAAAGTTGACTGGGAACTCACTCATTTCCATGGCGACGAGTTATCAACCTTTAAGGGGTCAAGCTATAATTCCTATCTAATTAAGGACAAGAAAACTGTCCTCATCGACACCGTGTGGGGACCTTACGACCGTGAGTTTGTGGCGCGACTGAAAGAGGTGGTTGACCTCAAGACCATCGACGCCATCATCATGCAGCACAACGAGAGCGACCACAGCGGCGCGTTGCCCGAGCTGATGCGCGAGATTCCCGATGTGCCCATCTACTGCACCGCCAAGGGCAAGGCCATTATCCAGGGGCACTACCATCAGGACTGGAACTTCGTGACCGTGAAGACTGGCGACAAACTCGAGATAGGCGAAAGCGCGCTTACCTTTATCGAGGCTCCCATGCTGCACTGGCCCGACACGATGTTCACCTACATGGACGGCGAGAACATCCTATTCTCCAATGACGGCTTCGGCCAGCACTACGCCACCGAGTCGCTCTACGACGACCGTGTGGATATGGCGGAGATGCTCTATGAGGCAAAGAAATACTATGCCAACATCCTCGCACCGTTCAGCATGATGGTGACTCGCAAAGTGAAGGAAATCCTTGCCATGAACCTGCCGCTCAACATGGTGTGCCCGAGCCACGGCGTGATTTGGCGCAAGAACATTGGCATGATAATCGAGAAATACCAAGAATGGGCTGCAAGCTATCAAGAGAACATGGTGACTATCGTCTATGACACAATGTGGAACAGCACCCGCACCATGGCGCAGGAGATAGCGCGAGGCATTCAGGAGGCTGACCCAGAGGTGGAGGTGAAGATTTACAATGCGGCTAAGGAGGACAAGAACGACGTCCTCACCGACATCTTCGCCTCGAAGGCGGTGCTCGTGGGCTCGCCAACCATCAACAATGGCTTGGCTCATGCCGTCACCGGGCTGCTCGAGATGGCTAAAGGCATGAAGCTCAAAAACAAGAAAGCGGCGGCATTCGGTAGCTTCGGATGGAGCGGTGAGGGCGTGAAGCTGCTCAACGGACTGCTCGAAGGTTGCGGCTTTGAGCTCATCAACGACGGCATCCGCATCCAGTGGGTTCCCGACCAGGCTGCTATCGAGCAATGCCGCAGCTACGGCCGCGAGCTCGCCAAGGAACTGTAAAATCGTCAATAATTTAAGTGGACTCTAATGCGAGTTTCATCGACTTTTATTGCCTTGTTGCTCGTTGACATGTCTGCTTGTTAGCTAAAATACTATGGATCTATTACTTCCCAACAAGATTACTGGTAAAAAGGGCGAAATCCTCAGGGATGTGCGTCAGGTGACCATTATTGGTGCCAATGGTGCGGGTAAGACACGCTTCTGCAACAAGCTCGTGGAGCAGTGTGGAGAGCAGGCTTATCGCATCTCGGCGTTGCGCGCCATTTTCCCTGTCGAAGACAACCGACCGCAGCTCAAAGGCTCGATAGAGGAACGTTTCGACAAGCTAAACCAGAACATGCAGCAGGTGGTGAACACTGCCAGGAGCGAGTTCGACAAGCTGAGTTATGTGATGCTCATTGATGAGTTCCGCGACCTGATGAACTTTAAGGCTCACCAGCTGATGGGCGAGGCGATAGAGCTTCCCAAGACCAAGCTCGACAAAGTGGTGAAGATGTGGCAGGAAGTGTTCCCAAAAAACAAGGTGCTGCGTGAGAACGGTAAGATACTGTTTACCACCGAGGGGCAGAGCGACAAATATTCGTCGTTGCGACTTAGCGATGGAGAGAAGGCGGTGCTCTACTACCTGGGAGCCGTGCTATATGCCATGGAAGACGCCGTGATCTTTGTTGACGACCCCGAGACATTCATCCACCCATCAATCATGCACACTCTGTGGAACGTGATTGAGGAGATGCGACCCGACTGCACCTTTGTATATAGCACCCACGATGTGGATTTCGCCAGTTCGCGTGTCGATAACAAATGTGTGTGGGTCAAGGATTTCAACCCCGAGATGGAGACTTGGGACTATGAGGTCTTGAACTCGAGTAGCAATCTAAGCGACAGCCTCTACATCGACCTCCTGGGCACGCGCAAACCGGTGCTCTTTGTCGAGGGCGACGACGAGCACAGCATCGACTCCAGGCTCTACTCGCTGGTGTTCCCCGAATATACCGTCAAGGCATTGGGCAGTTGCAACAAGGTGATAGAGAGTGTGCGCTCATTCAACGGGTTGGAGGCTCTGCATCACCTCGATAGCTGGGGCATCGTTGACCGCGACCGTCGCGATGAGAAAGAGGTGGAATATCTGCGCAAGAAAAAGATTCTCGTGCCTAACGTTGCCGAGATTGAGAACATCCTCATGCTCGAGGGCGTGGTGCGCGCCGTGGCTAAATATCGCCACAAGAATGAGAACGACGTGTTTGCCAGCGTGAGTCGTGCGGTTATCAAGAACTTCGACAACGAGATTAAGCAGCAGGCGCTCATGCACACCCGCCACCGCGTGAAGCACGATATCGAGATTAGGGTTGACATGAAGTTCCGCAACATCAGCGCACTAGAGGACCACATGATTGACCTCGTCAACGAGATAAATCCGCGAGGCATCTACGAGATGCTATGTCGCGAGTTCCATGTGTATGTCCAGAAGAAGGATTACGAAAAGGTGCTCATGGTCTATAACCAGAAACTTATGCTCACGCAGAGCGGAGTGGCAGGGCTGTGCGGACTCAAGAGCCGAGAGGAGTATATCAAGATAGTACTCAAAATCCTCAAGGGTAATGGACGCGAGGCGACAGCCATCAGGAAAGCCATCAAGCAATGTTTCGGCCTCGATGAGATAGTTTCCGAGAAAGGTGCCGCCGAGAGAATTAAAATGCATCTTTAACCGAGATCGGTTAAACAAAATAACTGCGGCCGGCAATCATTGTTGTCGGCCGCTGCATTCATTTTACTCGTTTATTGCGTTTATCTTGATTTCTTCAATTCCGTCGAGGAGTGAGAGCTCTGGTTCGGCGGGTTGTATCACTCGGCAGGCACCGCGGTAGCGAGCTCGGTAATAGCTGTCGCTTGAGTGGTTCACGGTGATGCCGTTGCGTGTTGAGGCGTGGATGAAGTGGAAGTCGTGACCGTTGGCGTCAACTTCGGTGATGATGCCCACATGGCCTATGCCGCCGCGGTTGCTGCGTCCGCCAAAGAACACCAGGTCGCCAGGCTGCAGGTTTCCGCGCTCCACTCTCTTGCCGTTGTGAACTTGCAGGCTGGCACGGCGAGCGAGTTTGTATCCAAATGCTTTAAACACATAGCTGGTGAAACCCGAGCAGTCAAAGCGGTGAGGACCGTTTGCGCCCAAGCGGTAGGGAACGCCTTTAAATCTGTAAGCAAAATTGAGGAGGTTCTCAATCTGTAGGGTGTTTTCTTTGTTGATTTTAGATGACTCCTTAATGCCCTTAGTTTGGCTGGGCTCTGGTTCGGCAGCGGTAGCTGAGATATTAATGAATAAAACTGATACTAATGTGAAAATAAAATACTTTGAAAATAACTTCATTACTCTAATTATTTGTTATACATTGACTTTGAGATGTGTAACAATACAGGCTCACAAGTCTTTAATTCTTGATTTTATGGCACAAAATTACAAATGGCTGCCCACATGGGCAACCATCCTTTACGTTCTGTAACATTTACGTTTGTAAACTGATTTTATGTGTTTTACTCCGCTTTTACCACCATTGCGGTGCTTACAATCTGTAACCTCTACTCAAAAACTAAACCCAAAAATTGAAGGAAAAAACATATTTTAACTTAAAATGGGATATATTAAAGGGTTTGTGCCGCTCGCGTTGCTCGCTGGTTCTTCAAGAATATCTAGATTATCTAGAATGTCTAGAATGTCTAGAATTTCTAGAATTTCTAGACACTTATCACTTATCACTTATCACTTAAGCTTTATATCCACTATCGCAGGTCCTATGTTATCTACAATATCGCTGGCAATGAGGCTTTGTTCGCCTTGCTTAGTGGCTGCCAGGTCGCCGGCGTGACCGTGGATGAAGACGCCCATCCACACGCTGCTGTCGGGGGAGTAGCCTTGTGATATGAGTCCCGAGATGATGCCTGTTAGCACGTCGCCGCTGCCTGCTGTCGCCATGCCAGGGTTGCCGCTGCTGTTGATATACACCTTGCCGTCGGGGCGCACCGTCATAGTGTAGTGCCCCTTGAGAACAACGGTGATATTGTGGTTTCGCGACACGTTGATGGCACGCTTGAGGCGGGCCTCATCGGTGATGTTGCGCTCGTTGGAGTTCTGGAATAGGCGGTCAAACTCTCCTGAGTGAGGCGTGATGATTGAGCCTTTGGGGATGCTGCGCAATAGCATGGGGCGGGCGGCTATGCAGTTGAGGGCGTCGGCATCGAGCAGGCACGGTTTGCGGTAGTTCTTCAAGAAATGGTCAACAGCATCGATAGTCTCGTCGTTGGTGCCCATACCAGGACCCAGTGCCACCACGCTATAGCGGCGCTTGATGTTGATGTTGGTTGTGCAGATGTCGCTGCTGTCCGACTCAAAGAGGGCCTCGGGGCAGGCGGTCTGCATGATGGTGTTGGCAGTGGCTGGACCATGCACGGTCACCAGCCCGGCACCAATGCGTAGCGCTCCGCGTGCCGCGAGTATGGCAGCACCCATCATGCCGTAGCTGCCGGCAACGAGGTATAGAGTGCCGTTGTCATATTTGTTGATGAACGGGTCAAGAGGCTGTAGCTTCTCGCGCACATCCTCTTTCTCGATGAGGTAGAAGTCGGCTGGTGTGGCGGCGATGGCGGTAGGGCTGAGGTCGATGTCGAGCACCACACATTCTCCTATGCACTCGGCGTTCTCGCTGAAGAAGAACGACAGCTTCTTTGCGCCAAAAGTCAGGGTGAGGTCAGCGCGGATGATGTTGCGGCGATCGATGCCCTCGTTCCACTCGCAAAACAGGCCCGAAGGCATATCGATGGCGACAATGAAAGCCTCGCTGTTATTGATATACTGCACTAGCGAGGTGTAGCCGCCCCTGAGTGGACTGTGGAGACCCGAGCCAAAGAGACCGTCGATAACCACATCGTTGGGACCCAGCTCAGGAGGGTTGAAGTTGTCGATAATCTCGGTGAAGTCGATGTCGGCCATCTCCAGCAGGCGCTCACGGTTAGCTGCGCAGCACTCGCTCAGATGCGACGAACGTATGTTAAACAAGAACACCTCAGGGTGATAGCCCTGTTCATAGAGCATGCGTGCCACTGCCAACGCGTCGCCGCCATTGTTGCCAGGACCAGCAAAGATGATGATGCGCTTGTTGGTGCGCCACCGCGACATAATCTCGTAGGTCACTGCCGATGCTGCGCGCTCCATCAGCTCCAGCTCGGTGATGCCTTCGTTAGCTATAGTCTCTCTATCTATTTTCTTGATAGCCTCATTGGTGAAAATCTTCATATCAAATTACTCGTTTTGTCGTTATGCAACAGCCATTTTCGCATAAAATATCTCATAAAAAAGAAAAATGGCCCACTTTTTCATTTCAAACCACAAAGTTACACAAAAATCATTTCATAACAACCATTATCCCAAGAAAAAATATTTTTTTCTGAAAAAATGTGGAAAACACAACCAAATAGTAGGCGTCAAAGTATTGCGAGCGTCAGTCTCGCAATCACCCAAGCAGTCATGCTGTCCAGAGTAATCGGTGACATTGTCGCCGAAACTGAGAAAATAGAAAAAAACACAAAACTGTCCCAAAGCAGTCCTTAAGCATAAAAACATCCCCAAAGGATGGCCTCTGGAGATGTGGATGATAGTTTTGTTATAGTTGTCAATCTATAATAGAAGACGAGTGTTATTTCTCGGCGACGATTTTGCAGATTTCCACTACTGTCATCATGGCTTTTTCCATGGCTTGGATTGAGACGTACTCGTAGCGGCCGTGCATGTTCATTCCTCCGGCGAAGATGTTGGGGCAGGGGAGGTTCTTGAACGAGAGCTGTGCTCCGTCGGTGCCGCCGCGTATGGGCTGCACTTTGGGCTTCACGCCGGCGCGCTCCATGGCTTGCTCGGCAGTCTCGATGATGTGCATCACCGGCTCAATCTTCTCGCGCATGTTGTAATACTGGTCTTTGAGCTCTACAGTAGCGATGTCGCCATAGGTGCCGTTGATGAACGCCACGATGCGCTCCACCTCGGCTTTGCGCTCCTCGAAGCGCTTGCGGTCGTGGTCACGGATGATGTAGGTGAGTTTGCACTCCTCAACTGTTCCCTCGATGCCCACGATGTGGTAGAAGCCCTCATATTTCTCGGTGGTGGCGGGAGTCTGGCTCTCGGGCAGCAGCGACATGAGTTTGTTGCCAACGAGGATGGCGTTTATCATCTTGTTCTTCGCCATTCCAGGATGCACATTGAGACCTTTGATGGTGATTCTGGCGCTGGCGGCGTTGAAGTTCTCATACTCCAGCTCGCCCTCGGCACCGCCATCCATAGTATATGCCCAGTCGCAGCCGAATTTCTCCACGTCAAACTTGTGGGCACCGAGTCCAATTTCCTCGTCGGGGTTGAAGCCTATGCGTATCTTGCCGTGCTTCACCTCGGGGTGCTGCTGGAACCACTCGATGGCAGTGACAATCTCGGCGATACCAGCCTTGTCATCGGCACCGAGCAGGGTAGTGCCGTCGGTGACGATAAGGTCCTGGCCAATGTGGTCGTCGAGTTCGGGGAACTGCACCGGGTCGAGCACGATGCCTTGCTCCTCGTTGAGTGTGATTGCTCCGCCAGCATATTTCTCGATGATGCGCGGCTTCACGTCACGGCCGCTCATGTCGGGGGCGGTGTCCATGTGTGCGATAAAGCCTAAGGTGGGAATGGGCTTGTCGGTGTTGGCGGGCAAGGTAGCATAGAGGTAGCCGTTGTCGTCGAGCACCACCTCGCTAAGCCCCATCTCCTCCAGGTCTTTCTTCAGCTCTTTGGCGAAGACCATTTGAGTTGGGGTAGAGGGTGTTACGCCAGAGTTCTCATCACTAGTGGTTTCAAACTTCACATACTTGATAAAACGTTCAATTAATGGTGTCATAGTTGTATTTTTAGTTAATGATTTGTTTCGTTTTTTTTCTTGCAAAAATACAACAAAAAGCGCAAACTGATTACATTTGTAGTAGTTTTTTATCGTTTTTGGCCGTTTGATAGCAATTTTGGTGAGGCGAGTAGAGGGTAATGTGAGGAAATTTACATTCATTATAGATTATTTTCTATTTTTTTGTGTTTGTTAGAAAAAAATGTATTACCTTTGTATGTGATTATTAGCATTCAATAGGAAAACATGTTAACCCAGATTTACAACGGTCAGATTCTCACCCCGTCGGGGTGGATTAATGGTGGCTCGCTGCTCTTTGAGGACTCACGCATAGTGGAGATACGCAAGAACAGCCACATCGAGCCACGCGCCGATACTGCCATCAACGCTCTGGGCATGCATGTGGTTCCTGGCGGCATAGAGCTTCACTGCCACGGTGGTGGCGGCCACGACTTCATGGAAGGCACCGAAGAAGCTTTCCGTACTGCCGTGATGGCTCACCGCAAGCATGGCACTACCGCGATCTTCCCCACCTTGTCGTCGGCGTCCCTGCCGATGATAGAGGCTGCGGCACAGACCTGCGACGAGCTTATCGAAGACCCGTTCAGTGGCGTGCTGGGCCTTCACCTCGAGGGACCATATTTCAACCCCCTCAAGGCTGGCGCCCAGATGCCTGAGCTTATCCGCTTGCCCGACCCTAACGAGTATGAGCATGTGGTGGAGGACTATAACTGCATCAAGCGTTGGGACTCGGCTCCCGAGCTGCCTGGCGTGATAGAGATGGGCAAGTATCTTACCGACAAGGACGTGTTGCCGTCAATCGCTCACACCGCCGCCGAGTATGACCATGTGAAGGCCGCTTACGAGGCTGGCTATACCCATGCCACGCATTTCTACAACGGCATGCCAGGATTTCACAATGTGCGTGAGTTCAAGCACGCGGGCACTGTCGAGGCTGTATATCTGATGGAAAATATGACCGTGGAGATGATTGCCGACGGCATACATGTGCCCCCCACACTGCTCAAACTGGTGTATCACACTAAGGGCGTGGAGCGCACGGCGATGGTCACCGATGCCCTTGCCGTGGCTGCCAGCGACAGCAACAAGGCATTTGACCCACGTGTTATCATTGAGGATGGGGTGTGCAAACTCGCCGACCGCTCAGCGCTTGCCGGCAGCATCGCCACTATGGACCGCCTGATAGCAACCGCCGTCCACATGGCAGATATCCCGTTGCAAGACGCTTGCCGCATGGTAGCCGAGACACCGGCAAGGATTATGGGCGTGTATGACCGCAAAGGGTCGCTGCAACGCGGCAAGGATGCCGACATATTAATTCTCGACAAAGACATAAAGCTGCATGCTGTCTATTGCATGGGACAGCGGGTAAATCTTGATGACAAAATCTAATCCTATTTATAAAACTGCGAAGAAAAAATGGTGAAAACCTGAAAAAACTTCGGCCAAGTGTTGCACAGAACAAAAAAAACGCTTACCTTTGCAGTCGCAATTGAAAAATGCGATTAAGCGAGCAAAGAACTGAGCCTCTGCGCAAGTTATTTCGAGCGTGAGCATTTTTCTAAACAACACGGTGGAATTAGCTCAGCTGGTTAGAGCGTCGGATTGTGGTTCCGAAGGTCGTGGGTTCGAACCCCATATTCCACCCTACAAAAAGACTCCCATTTTCTGGGAGTCTTTTTTTGTTTTTTGCGAGACTGACGCTCGCAAATCTCGGTGTGTGCCATTGAAGAAGTGTTTTTTGCCAGTAAGGTTAGTACTTGCGGTGCTTTCTAGGTTTTCCTGGTTTTCCTGGCTTTCCTGGCTTCTTGTGATGCCCACGGGAGTATTTCTTGTTGGGTTTCACATATTGCTGAATCGCGTCACGCCAGATGAGGTAGCCAGGTCCTAGGAGGTGGAGACCGTCGTTGGTGAGGTCTTCTCGGAGCTTGCCGTTCTTGTCCACGAAGAGCGGGTAGAGGTTAATCCAAGTGACGCCTTGTCGCTTGCACGCTTCCTCCATAGCTCGGTTGCCGTCGATTACCACCTGCTCGCGGTCTTTAAGGAGTTTCCACATCTGCACGTCGGTGTTGAACGGCAGCATCGACTGGACGTAGATTTCGGTGCGTGGCGAGCGTTCCTTGATTAGGATGATGAGCTTCTCCATCACTCGCCCAATGCTGTCGCCATCCACTCCGTGCGACACGTCGTTGACGCCGCTGAGGATGAAAATCTTGCGTGGTTTGCCTTGGAGTATCGGCTCCATGCGCTCATAAAGTCCTTGAATAATGTCGCCAATGATGCCTCGGTTCTTCACGTGCGGGTTGCGGAGCAGCTCGTTCCACTCGGCGCCGTCGGTGAGGCTGTTGCCCAGCATGATGATGTCTTTCTTATGCACCGGCAGGTCGTCGAAGTGAGTTGCCCTGCGCACGTAGTACCTGTCCTGATTGGCGGTGCGCTCGGGTGGCTGTGCCTGCAGTGCGGTGACAGCCGCCACCGCTGTAATCATGATTAAGATAAAACGTTTCATAATTGCATTATTTTGTTGTGGAGAAATTTATTCGGTGCTGCCGCGATAGGCGTCGCAGGCTTTTTTTACGCTGCCGTGGAGGAGCAGTAGTCGCTTAGCTTCGTCGTAGCTGAGGCCTAGCTCCTCGACCACCATGCGTGTGCCGCGGTCCACTAGTTTCTTGTTGGTGAGCTGCATGTTCACCATCTTGTTGCCTTTCACTCGTCCCATCTGAATCATGACGCTGGTCGAAATCATGTTGCAGATGAGCTTCTGGCCTGTGCCGCTCTTCATGCGGCTGCTGCCAGTAACGTATTCGGGGCCCACAATCATCTCGATAGGAATCTCGGCGGCTTCGCTCACGGGGGCGTCGGGGTTGCTGGTGATGGCAGCGGTGAGGCAGCCATGAGCACGCGCGTCACGCAGGGCACCAATCACGTAGGGTGTAGTGCCGCTGGCAGCGATACCGATGACGGTGTCGTTGCGGGTGATGTTGTGCTCTTGTAGGTCTTTCCAGCCTTGCGACTCATCGTCCTCGGCATTCTCCACGGCGTTGCGCAGAGCATAGTCGCCGCCAGCGATAAGGCCGATAATCCACCCAGGGTCCATGCCGAAGGTGGGTGGGATTTCGCTGGCGTCAAGCACGCCGAGGCGTCCGCTGGTGCCGGCTCCCATGTAGAAGATGCGCCCGCCCCGCTTCATGCGCTCGACGATGCCCGTGACGAGACGCTCGATTTGCGGTATCGCCTTCTGCACGGCATCGGCCACCTTGTGGTCCTCCTGGTTCATCTCGGTGAGGAGCTCATGCACGCTCTTCTTCTCGAGGTCGTTGTAGAGAGAGGGCTGTTCGCTAATCTTTATAAAAGCCATAACTTATTTAAATTTTTAGAAGGAGTGGATAGGAGTAGCTAGGAATAGCTAGGAATAGCTAGGATTTCCTACTTCCTACTTTCTACTTTCTACTTCCTACTTTAGTTAGAGTGGTACTTGATGAGGCCTTCCATTGGGGCTTGGATGATGTTGCCAATGGTGATGCCGAGGCGGCTGGCAGCCTCCACGAGTACGTCTTTCTGCAACAGGGCGATGGACCCCACGAAGTTGCAAGGCAACTCTTTGTAGTTGGGATAGTTTGCCACGTTACGCACGAAGAAGTCGGTGAACGAGCGCATTACTATGGCCTTGATAGAAGGCTCGTTGATGTTGTGCTCGAGGAATGGTGCGAACTGTGCCAGAAAGCGGTTGGCGGCAGGTTTGCGATAAACCCGGTCGATGATGGTGTTGCGGTCGAGGTTGTACTCCTTGAGGAACTTCTCGCACAGGTGTTCGGGGAGCTGTTTCTTGAGCACGTCGCCCACGAGCAGCTTGCCCAGCACCGCGCCGCTGCCCTCGTCGCCGAGTATGTATCCAAGTGGCGACACGTTGTCAACCACTTTCTCGCCGTCGTAGTAGCAACTGTTGCTGCCAGTACCGAGTATGCAGGCGATGCCTGGCTCACGCTGGCACAGCGCCCGAGCTGCGCCGAGCAGGTCGGTATCGACCTCAATCTTAGTCACGTTAGGCATATTGCGCTTGAGAGCGTTGATGACCTGATTCTTGATCTCGTCGCTGATGATGCCAGCGCCATAGTAATAAATCTCGGTTACATCATATCCTCTGAGACTTGGCATGAGTTCGTTCATGATGCACTCAGCCATTTCTTCCTCGGTCATGAGCAGGGCGTTCATGCCAGTGGTGAAGATTTGAGCAACTTTCTTTTTTCCGTTTAGCAGACACCAGTCAATCTTGGTGGAGCCGCTGTCAGCAATTAAAATCATAATAGTAGAATTTTTTGTTATATTTTCATATATATTTTTTTCTTATAGAGGATGTAGCCAAAGCACCATGTGATGAGCACAAAGGTGATGGCATAGAGGCAAGATGCCGCTTCGGGAGTGGTGGTGACGGCACTCCAGCCTTCGTAGATAAGTGAGTGGATGGTGACAGTGTCGCCAGCGGCGTTGGTGCCGAAGCGCACAGCTCCAAACACTATAGAGAGGATGGTTCCCACCAAATAGCAGAACAATGGGTTGATGCCAAACGCTTGGAAGAATCGGCACCAACGGTTGTGGTCCTTGATGTCGATGGCGTAGATGAGCATCGCCAGGATGCACGACGCCATGCCGCAGGTGATGAGCACATAGCTTGATGTCCACGCCTTTTTGCTGCACGGGATGCCATATTGCAACAGCCATCCCACAAGGAGCATCAAAGCTCCCCACACGGCAATCTCAACGATGCGGTCGCGGTTGTTCTTAACGGTGCTTATGCACTTGCCCATCATGAAGCCTATGAGCACGTGGGCGACACATGCGATGGTGCTTAGTATCCCCTCTGGGTCAAGAGCGAGGCTGATACCGTAAGCTTCCTCGTGATACATGTGGTCTTCGCCCAGCACAGCGCAATCGACCCTCGACAGGATGTTGTCGAGCGAGAACTCATAACCGTTGCCAAAGCCGAGAATGAAGGCGTAAGCAACGAGCAGCAAGCCGATAATCCAGGGGATGAACTTGGTCTTGAACAGCACGGCAATCATTGAGCCGAAGAAATAGACGAGCGCCAGTCGTTGGAACACACCTAGAATGCGCAGATTGCCAAACATCTTAGTGAAGAAGTGCGACTCGGGGTCGTAGAGTCCTCTGAGCCACATCCCGAACCATTGCACCATCCAACCGATGAGGAAGAGGATGACGGTACGCTTCAAAATCTTGAGAAAGACTTTGCTGCTGAACTCGAAATTGAATTTGCTCAACGAGAAATACATCGACACACCCATCACAAACATGAAGAACGGGAACACGAGGTCGGTGGGCGTGAGTCCTATCCACTCGGCGTGCTCTAGTGGGGCGTAAATGTGGCTCCAAGTGCCAGGATTGTTCACTAAGAGCATGCCGGCTATTGTGATGCCTCGCAGTATGTCGAGTGAGAGGAGTCGTTTGTTTTCTTTTGCCATATAAGAAACGTTTATCGTTGTTAGTTTGTCATTTATGGAAACTATAATCTGTGCTATTGTCTTGTTAGCTTGTTTGCTAGTTGGCTTGTCAGCTTGTTTGTCACTTCATCGATTAAGTAGATTAGCGACTGGTAGGGGATGCCGCTGTGGGTGGTGAGGCCTATCTCGCAGGTGCGGCTGTTGCTGAAGCCGCGGCTTATGCCTGCCGCCTCGATTTGTGGACGCAGCTTGCGCAGGGCGTAGGCGTTTAGCTCGGGATGCGTGAATCCCTTGTCGCCGGCGAAGCCACAGCAGCCCACTCCCTCGGGGATGAGCACGCTAGTTGAGCATCGCTTGGCGAGGTCGAGAATCTTGTCGTCAATCTTCATCAGTCGTGTGGAGCAGGTGAGATGCAGTGCGATGGGCTCATCGGTGGGCGTGAACTCCAAGTCTTGCGCCACATAGTCGTGAATGAACTCCATAAGTTCCAATGGCTTCACTTGTTTCATGTGCTCACGCATGTGGTGTAGGCAAGGACTCTGGTCGCACATCACGGGATATTTGCCGTCATCGCTTGCCTTGAGCAGAGCCTGCTCGAGTTCGTTGGTCTTCTGCTGGGCGATGTCGGGCATTCCCTTGCTGTTCCAAATCATGCCGCAGCACAGGTTGTTCATATTCTCGGGATAGATGACTTCCCACCCAGCCTTGTTGAGGAATGCCACCACCTTATCTACGAGGTCGATTTCGCCGCAGTTCTTTCCCTTGCCGAGTGCCTGGTTGAGGCAGCTGGGGAAATATACCACCTTTTTGTCGCTGGCAGTTTGGTGGAGGGCTTTCATCTTGTGTGGCTTTGGAGTGGCGGGAGTCCAGAGTGGCGCTCCAATGGCATGCATAGCTTTGCCCACAGCCTTCACGCCGCTGTCGCCTATTACCGAATGTGCTGCATTGGCGACATAGAGCAGTGATTTTAGGCTGCCTTTAGTCGTTGCGAAATGTCGTGACACATAGTCGCCGATGCTGTGAGCCATAGTGCCCTTGCCATGTTGCTCGGCACGCAGGTCGTGGGTGAGTTCGCCCACGTTGATGCCCATAGGGCATGATGTGGCGCAGAGCCCGTCGGCGGCGCAGGTGGCTTCACCGTAGTATTTGTATTGTTTCTCGAGGCGTTTCAAGCGTTTGGGGTCATCGCCAGTCTCTTTAAGTCGTGAAATCTCACGCTGCACGATGATGCGCTGTCGCGACGAGAGGGTTAGTCCGCTGCTCACGCAGTTCACCTCGCAGAATCCGCACTCGATGCACTTGTTCACGTTGTCGTTGGTCAAGGGCATGGGTTTGAGGTTCTTGATGAAGCACTCGGGGTCGTCGTTGAAAATCACGCCTGGGTTAAGAATGCCTTTGGGATCGAAGAGCTGCTTCACGTCGAGCATCACCTGATAGGCCTTCTCGCCCCATTCCTTCTTGACAAAAGGCGCCATGTTGCGACCTGTGCCATGCTCCGCCTTGAGCGAACCGTCATATTTGTCTATAACAAGCTCCACCACTGCCCGCATCAGCTTCTCGTAGCGGGAAATCTCCTCTTGCGTGTCGAAACTTTGCGAAATGATGAAGTGGTAGTTGCCCTCAAGAGCATGGCCGTAGATGCAGCTGTCGTCGTAGCCGTAGTCGATAAGCATCTGCGCCAAGTCAACGGTGGCGTCGGGCAAATCTTCGATGTGGAACGCCACATCCTCGATAAGGACTGTGGTGCCTAGCGGACGGGTGCCGCCCACGCTGGGGAAGATGCCCGAGCGTATCGCCCAGTATTTGCCATAGATTTTCGGGTCGTCGGTGAAGACAGCAGGAACATAGAGGTGGAACGGCTCAAGGATGGTCATTATCTCGTTGATGTTGCTCTGAAGCTCTTCCTTGCTGTCGGCAAAAGTTTGGATGAGAACTGCGGTAAGGTTCTCGCCGGTGTTGTCGTCAACGCTGGCAAGCGATTTCTTGTCGAGAATCTCGGCACAGTGCACAGGACCTTTCTTCATTGCCACTACCGCTTCGCACGACTCGCGCATATCCTGGAAATAGAGCATTGCGCTGGCGCGGCAGGGGTAGAGATGGCCAGTCTTCATCGTGAACTCGCTGGCAAAGGCGAGAGTGCCCTCGCTGCCCACGATGAGGTGTGTGATGATGTCGAAGGGGTCGTTATAAAGCACAAACGGCGAGATGTTGAGACCAGTGACATTCTTGATGGAATACTTGCGTCGAATGCGCTCGGTGAGCTCGTCATCGGCCATCACTCGGTTGCGAATCTCCTCGATGCGCTTGATGAATTGTGGATGAGACAAAGTGAAGGCTTCGCGACTGCGCTTGTCGCCAGTATCGAGCACGGTGCCGTCGGCTAGGACGATGCGCATCGAGAGCATCATGCGGTCGCTGTTGGCGTGCGTGCCGCAGCTCATGCCGCTGGCGTTGTTGATGACGATGCCTCCCACCATCGCCGAATTCTTGCTGGCAGGGTCGGGGGTGAAGCTGCGGTTGTGGCGCGCGAGAATCTTATCGACCTCGCTGCCTACGAGTCCTGGTTGCAGCTTGATGTAGCTGGCATCGGGCGCAACTTCATAGTTTTCCCAGTTCTTGCCGGCTACGATGAGGATGGAGTCGGTGTTGGTCTGTCCACTCAGACTGGTGCCCGCAGCACGGAAGGTCACCGGCAGCTGCATCTCGTTGGCGATGGCAAGAAGTTGCGACACTTCCTGCTCATTCTTTGAGCGTACCACCACTTGCGGGATGTTGCGGTAAAAGCCAGCATCGGTGCCCCACGCCAGGCAGTGCAGGTCGTCGGTGTAGATGCGGTCTTTAGGTATGAAATCCCTGATGCGCTTGAGATATTGTTGATGTTTAGTATCCATCTTTTACTAGAATGTCTAGAAATTCTAGATTAGTGATAGAGGTAATATTTTGAGGACTTGGCTTTGAACGTCTCGTTGTCTTTGTTGAAGTAGTCGATGATGTCTTCCACTTTGTAGCGACGGCAGAAACGCTCACGTATCTCCTTAGTGCCGCACACCTTGTCGAACATGGCGTAGCGCTTGGGGTTCTGCTCAAAGAGCTGTTGCTCGGGGTACATCTCGTGGATAACTTGCAGGAAGTAGAACTGAGTTAGCACGAGATTGGCCTTGTCGAGGTCGGTGATGTAAATCTGCACTCCGTGAACCTCTTGCAACGACTTGTCAACCGCCACGCTTAGGGCGAAGAACGGTTTGTAGTTGATGGGGCGGAAGTGCATTCCCGGCAGGTTGAGGGCGTTCATGTTCTTGGCAAGGGCCTCGGCGTCAATCCACGAGGCGGCGAAGCACTCAAACGGCAAGGTGTAGCCAATGCCGGTGTTGAAGATGTAGAGCTCGCCCAGGATGCCGCTCACGGGATAGAAAAACGCGTTCTCGGGTGCGGGAATCTGTGGCGATGGCAACACCCAGGGCATGCCGGTGTCGCGGAACTTCATGTCGCGAGTCCAACCTTCCATGGGGATGACGGTGAGCTTGCACTTCTTGCCGGTTTTAGAGCCTTTGGCGATGATGCCTTCTTCGTTGAGGTATTGGGCTAGTTCGCCGGGAGTCAAGCCATAGAGGTAAGGGATGGCATATTTGCTCACAAAGGAGAAATATCCGTCTTCCACGAGGTTGCCCTCCACTTTGTTGCCACCAAGTGGATTGGGACGGTCAAGGACCATAAACTCCTTATTATGTTTGGCGCACGCCTCCATGCACACTCCCATTGTGGCGTAGAACGTGTAGCTGCGGCAGCCAATGTCCTGGATGTCATAGATCAGCACGTCGATGTCGCGCAGCATCTCGGCGGTGGGCTCGTGGGTCTTGCCAAAGAGGGAGTACATCTTCACACCAGTAGCGGGATCAATTGCGTCGCCAACGGCATCGCCGGCATGGGCATTGCCCCGCACGCCATGCTCGGGACCGAACAGCGCCACCAATTTCACGCCAGGTGCCTCGTTGAGAATATCGACGGTTGATTTAAGGTTGTTGTCGATACCGCTGGGATTGGTAACCAGTCCCACGCGCTTGCCTTGCAGCTCCTTAAAGCCGCCATCGCGCAGCACCTCGATGCCCGGTTTCACCACTGCGCTGGCCATAAACGCCACCAGCGCCAGAGCTATTAATATAATGTGTCGTTTCATTGTGTTATTGTTTTTTGTTTTTGCGTTTAATCGTGTGTTTCAGTTTCAATACTGCAAAATTCAATTCAATCTCTGTCTCTGTATCACTGGTTTCCATATCTTTGCCAAACAAGTCTTCGATAATTTCACCGCTCTTTTGCATAAGGGATTTTTATTTGAACTCATCAGGATTATTTGACATCTCGTTGATTGTGCGCGACAATTCTCGGAGTTTGGCAAAAGCTTCAATGATTGCGATAGTGGTTTGAACTGCCTTTTCCCCTTTCAGAATAGTGGCAAGCATGTATAGGCCTTTTTCGGTGAAGGCTTTTGGTAAAGTGCGACTTTTGGGGTTGTTTGCGATCAAAAATTTTGACCGCAAAATTGCAAATTCTTTATTATCAATGCTTAAAACATATCCTTTTGGAAATTTTAAAGGATTGTTTTTTACTGCTTGATTAATTTCTCTGGTTTCAACACCATAAAGTTCTGCGACAGCAAAGTCAAGGATTACATCTTCACCATGCAGTTTGATTATTTTGTCGCTAACGGACTCATATTTAATTATGTCACTCATATTTTAATTTTGAGTTAAGAGTTTTCAATTTGTAATTGAAATAATCTACAGTAAATAATTACTTGAGTCCGTAGTCGGGGTCGATTTTGCGGTCGGCGAGGAAGGTTACTGCGATTGTGGCGATGCTGCAAGCAAATGCCATCCAGAAGAATGCCGAGTAACCCATCGATTCCTGCAAGAAGCCAGCAAACATGCCAGGAATCATCATGCTGAGCGACATGAATGCCGTGCAGATGGCGTAGTGAGATGTTTTGAACTCGCCTTCAGAGAAGAACATCATGTAGAGCATATAGGCGGTAAATCCGAATCCGTAACCAAACTGCTCAATCACGATACAAGTGCTGATGATAAAGAAGTTGGTGGGTTGAGCCATCGAGAGATAGACAAAGGTTAAGCATGGCAATGTCATACATGCTGCCATGAGCCAGATGGCTTTCTTCAAACCCACTTTTGATGAAAAGATACCTCCAAGAATGCCACCTGCCAGCAATGCTGCCACACCAATTGTGCCATAGGCAAGTCCCACATCTTGTGTGGTCATTGCCAGACCTCCCTTGTCGGTTGGGTCGAGCATGAAAGGCTTGCACATCTTGAGCAGGAACGCTTCGGGCAATCGATAAAGCAGCATGAAGATGATGGCAATCCACACGCCAGGCTTTTTAAAATATGTCACGACAGTTCGTCCAAACTCCGCCATTACTTTCGAACTGTTGTTTTTGAACTCCCCTTCTAGCGAGGACTTGTCGCTGTCGGGACGAGGAATGAAGAACAGATGGTAGATGTAGAATAAGCATAGGATAGCCGATGCAATTCCCATAGTAATCTTCCAAGCGGCGGGGATTGAGGTTTTGGTCTCTAGATAACCGGCAATCCACACCAGCACGCCATTACCGAAGATGTTGGCAAGGCGATAGAACGTGGAGCGTACTCCCACGAATGCCGACTGGTTTTTCTGAGTCAAAGCCAACATATAGAATCCGTCGGCTGCGATGTCGTGAGTTGCAGAGGCAAATGCTGTGATAACGAAGAAAATCAGTGTTACGGTAAACATACTCATTGGTGTAGTTCCCGCTTTAATCATTTCCTCGCCAGGAGACGGCAGTGTTACAGTGAGCAATATGAGAGTCACTGCCATGAGAGCTTGCATCATGACAATCCACCATCGTTTTTTCTTGATGATGTCAACAAACGGACTCCACAAAGGCTTTATTACCCAGGGGAGATATATAAGGCTGGTGAATAATGCCATTTGCCCATTAGGCACACCCATTTTCTTGAAAAGAATCACTGAGATTTCATTTACAAGGAAATATGGGATGCCTTCAATGAAATAGAGTGTAGAAACCCAAGCCCAGGGCGATTGTTTGAATTTAGTTAATGCGTTCATTGCTATATAGTTTTAGTTAGTGGCGTGATTAGTATATCGTTTTTATTTGTGCGTCGATGAAGTAGTGGAGGAGGATTTGCTGGTAGTTGTAGCCTTTTGCGCCCATTACTGCGGCACCTATTTGGCAAAGGCCTACTCCGTGTCCCCATCCAGCCCCTCGCAAGATAAATTTCTCGGGGAACTCATCGTTGCCTTCTTCAATCTTCTCCACGATGAACGCCGAGCTGTAGAGACACGACGGCGAGAGGGCGTAGCGTATAGACAACTCTTTGCCAATGGTCTTGGTCATCCTCTCGCCCACGATGCGGAGTTTATAAAGGCGTCCGCTTGTGCCGCGTGCCACTGGCTCAAGGTCGATGATGCGTCCGTAATCGTCGCCGGTGCGCTCCTTGATGAGCTTGCTTAGCTCCTCTTGAGTGTATTCCACCCGCCAGCGGTAGAAGTCGGTAGTCTCTTGGTCGTAGTCGTTAAGCACCTGTGAGAGGATTTCCTTGTCGGTGGTGTTGCAGTGTGCATGCGGTGACGAGAGTATCCAGTCGGCGGCATTGTCCTCACGTGTAAGGTCGGGGAAGTTCATCTCGTCGTCATCGTCACGGCGAGCCACCAGATAGGGGTGGTGATCATCTTGCCAGCAGTTTTCAAACTGCTCATACACGCCGCCGCACGACTTGGAGAATCGCGCGTCGCAGAGTTCGCCGCCATACATCAGCACCTGTCCCCAGGTAGCTTCGATGGCTTGCCTCACGGTCTCGGTTGAGGCACGTGTGATGCCCTGATATCGCTGGCAGTGGTCGTCGGCGCACACGTCGAAATTCACGTGGTCGTCACGGTCCCACCATTTTATCTCCTCATCGTCGCTGCTTGCTGCAAATTCTTGATGCAGACCAGGCTCGGCAGCTGTGGCAACGCTGTCTTTGTGAATTTGTGCCAACAGCCAGCTGCGGGAAATTACAGCGTGAGCCTTGAGCAGTTCGAGCGAAGCTGTGGCGCTCATCTCGCTTGAAATCACGCTCAGCAGGTATTCCTCCACCGAGAGGATGTTGATGGTGGTAATGCCATCATTCTCGACAATGAGGTGCAGTGCGCCACGGAAAGTCTGGTTTTCCTTGCGTTTCCAGTGGAAGCTGACCCCGATAGTCACATTCTCGAGCGTGAACGAGTCGCTATCAACGTTGATAGGCTCAAAAAGCAAGTCGTGGTATCGCTTGCCGTTCCATTCTACCATGCCATCGACGCATTGCGCCAGTTGATTGCCGGTCACCTTCTCGCCATTGACAAGATAGTCGCCGTTGAGTTCAAACTCTATCATAGGCTCAGTCATGATGCCTACTCTCACTTGCGGAACTTGTGCCATATTATTATACGTTATTTATAAAATAGTCTAATATATATTCTTTATCGTCTTCGCTTATAGTTACTTCTTCACTGACAGATTGAAGCAATGAGGGTGTAATGCGATTGAAGTCAATCTCCCTTGCGATGGGCCATATTCCTGTCATTTCAACAGATGCTGGACTCAATAGAAATTGGTCTTCACCTTCTCCATAGCAATCAGGTCGATGCTTAGAGCGTGGAATTATGATGATATGCCATTCTTTCTTGGTTTTCCAGCATAGCACATTTTGTGGATGTTCGCTGTTTCCCTCGCTTATTTCTTGCAAGCCCTCTTCAAAGACATGGAACCAGTGTTTTGCTTCGGTAGCTTTTTTCCTGATAATATAAAAGAAAGGGAAATAAACGCTCAGGTCACAATCGTCATGGATAGCTTCTCGGCATAGAGGCAATTCATCAAATGGAACTGCTTGAAAATGCAGGTGGTCGGGAGCCGAAGCCCCACATTGAGGTCCATTATAGAGAAGCACATAACCTGGCAGTTTTGCCGCCATCTGCATCATGTCGTCAATGAAGGGCTCAATAGCCTGAGGTTGATGCTTGATAGAACTCAGTGTGAGGTGCCTATTGAAGATTGGGTAAGGGTTAATTTGAATCTTATATGAGTCTTGCCACAAGATTGTTTCTTGTTCGATAGGTTGGTGCTCAGAGCAGAGAAAGCACTCTCGCTTGCTAAGCGACAATGAGTCAACTTTTGCGGCTGCCGAGTTGTAGCGGCAAGGGTTAAACTGTACTACTATCTCACGACCATTGTAGTTGAACTTTTTGATGTTCATGTGAGATAGTGCGTCATAGTTTTCCCTTGCCAGCCCCCAAACTTTCAGTTGGCGAGAGTAGAGTGCTTCTATTTCAAAGATTAGACTCATAAATAGGTGTTTATTTGCAACAACAGCAGCAGCTCTTCTTGTTCATCGCGATGCGTGCCATGAGTTCCCAAGTGCGCATGCGGTCTTTGTAGAGGTTATTGTTGTTCATCTTAACCACATCGACGTTGGCGTCGCTGTTGTCGTCCCAACGGCGGCACAGGTACACTGGCTCATAGACTCGACCAATCTGGTAGGTTCGCGAGATGTTAAGCCCCAGAGCGTAGTCCTCGCCGTAGCTCACGTTAGGAAGCATCACCTCGCGGAGCACTGGAGTGTAGAAAGCGCGTGGCGCGCCGAGACCGTTGATGCGCAGAGCGTTGTTGCGGCCGTTCTCGGGAGTCCACTCCTTGTGGTCGATTACGCCAGGAGGAATGGGGTTGCAGTGGATGTCGGTCATCAGGTAGGTGCCTACCACCATTGCCACGTTCTGCTCGTAGAAGGCGTTTACCATAGTTTGCAGCGTGTTCTCGTCTTTGTACATGTCGTCGCTGTCGAGCTGAACGATGAACTTGCCAGCCTTAGAGTGGTGAGCTGCGAGGTTCCAGTAGCCGCCGATGCCCATGTCGTAATAGTCGGCGATGATGTGGATGAGGCGTGGGTCGTTATATTCGGCAATAGCCTCGCGTGTGCCGTCGGTCGAGAAATTGTCAACCACCATGAGGTTGAACTTGAAGTTTGTCTTTTGACAAAGGACGCTGTCGATGGCGTCGCGGATGGTGCGGATGCGGTTGCGCACAGGAATCATCACTGTGGCCTCCACCTCAAACTTGTCGTGGTCAAACTCGATGTGCTTGAAGTTGGGCACTTCCTTGCCGTCAATCACCTTAACTGGTGGCAGATAGCCGTCAATTTCTTTGAGATGCTCGGTGCATGCTGCTTCCATCTCGATTTGGCGGCCGCGGTTGCGTGGGTCAACGTAGTCGAAAATCTTCTCGCCGCTCTTGCGGGTGTCAAGCTCCACGTCGCTGTAGAGATATTCGTTGATGTGGGTTAGAAGGTTGTATTGCGAGAGTTTGAGGCGCAGGTCATAGAGGCCGGCAAACTCGTAGGTCGCCTTCATGGCAGCGGCAGCTTTCTTGAAGCAGTCGGCGCAGAACACGAGCACTGAACCAAAGTCGAAGTCGTCGCGCAGCGAGCCAATCTGATAGTCGATTACTGGAGCCTTAACTGCGCCCTTGTCAGTCACGTTATAGTGGTCGGCATAAACCATGCCGCTCTGTGTGTCGGCAAGAACTTTCACGAAGCGCTCAATAGCGTAAGGCGCGAACTTCAACGTCACATACTTTGTGTAAAGCAAAGTTACGCATGCATCACTACGCTCGGCGATAGCCTTGATTGTGGCAGTAGAGGTGAGGTTGTTCACCTTTAGCATCTCGCATCCGTCGATTGAGCCTTGAGCCTCCTCGCCCACGAGCAAATAGATTTTGTTCACTAATGGGCTGGCTTTCAGTCCATCGACAGTAGCCTGTGCCTGCTCGGCGTTGGCAAAAGGAATAAAGCAATTGATTTTTGTCATGTCTTTTATGTTTTAGTGTTATTTATTCTCAAAGAAGTTGAGCACTCGGCTCATGAATGTGTTGCGCTCGGCTTCGCTCTTGATGGTCTCGAAGGGGAAACCAACAACGACAGTCTTGTAGCCATATCGGCTTGAGGCGATGCCGGCGGGGATGTTGTTCTCGCTGTAGCGCAGAATGGTAGCGCCGCAGTCGTCGCTCGCCTTGATAGCGTCGGGCGACTCCACGGCATAGAAGTCGCTGTTGAGGGTGTTATAGAACGAGAGTCGTCCCATGCCGTCGCTCATCTTGAGGGTGCTGGGTACGCTATAGACCTCGCCGAGGAGAGTGGCGCGACCATCTACCCAGGTGTAGCCCATCACGTTCTTGGCGAAGTTCATCTCGTTTTGCGCTGGGCTGTCTTTGTCCCAGATGTCGCTTCCCACGTAGGCACCTGTCATCAGCACATTGCCGCCGTTGCGGGTGTAAGAAGTGATGGCGCTCATCAGTCCGCTGGTGAGAGCTTTGTAGCGCGAGGGCATTGCTCCACGTCCTGTGGGAATCTCCTTCTGCTTGCCCATTATGATGTCGAGGGCGCAGTAGTCAGTAGGGTTAATCTCTCCATTCTCCACTGCCTTAGCACTTGTTGAGACAAAGGAGTAGCCCGCTTGCATGATGGCTTTACCATGCAGAGTGGGATAGTTGAAGGTGTTGCCGGCAATATTCTCTGTCTCGTGGTTGCTGCGGCAAGCGCCGAAGCCTGGTGCGTCGTCGTCGCGCCAGGGCAGGTTGCGTCGGAACTCAAACTGCGAGCCGAGGAAGTTGATTTGCTCCATGTAAGGCACGCCGTGGTCTTTGTTGTCGTAGAAGCCAGCCATGTTGCCGCTCTCGAACCAGTCGGGGCCGCTGATGCGTGTGAAGTCGTTAACCACCATCACTGTGCCTTTGCTGTTCTTGGCGGCCCCCAGCGACAGTGTCTCGCTCGGGAAGCTGCGTCCGCCCTCGTTCATAGCAATGATTTTGTAGCTGTGAATCTCGTTGTCGGTGATGTGGACCGAATAGTGTGGCTCGTCAACGATTTCAATCTCTTTAAATCCGCCGTCGCCCACTTGTTCCAGGACGATATATTTCTTAGCTACCGCACTGGCGCACAAGGGGTCGGGAGTTGGCTCCCAGTTCAGCATGTAGAGCGACTCGCTCACCTTGTTGATGGCAAAGGCGCTGACGGGCAGTGGCTGGATGACGCATTCGCGGTGGTCGCGCTTGGCGATGAACTTGGCGATGCCCTTGTAGATGGCGCGGCTCACGTCGAAACGGAACTGCGGGTCGAGGCCATATTTCATGTCGGCGAAGTTCTGGTGCGACAGCAGCTCCATGAGCAGAGCTGGCACCTCGGGCACGCGTGCCTCGTAGTAGCTCTTGTCCCACATGCCTCGTCGGGTCCAGTTGGGTTCGTACTTGGCGCGTATGTCGTTAACGACCTCAGTAGAGACAATGTTGGCAAACTGTCGCGAGAGTTCGCGTGGTGTGCCGTTCTCATATTTTCCGAACTGCTTTCCGTTCTTGGTGGTGCAGTAGATGAGCAGAGTGCCTATGATGTCGTCGTTTTTGGTGGTGCCAGCGTCGGTGTGCAGGCAAAACGACACATCCACAGGCACTTTGAGACCTGGCTTGCCTGGCAACACGTCGCTGCCTCCGGCGAGCCAGTTGACCCACTCGCCACGGCTGCGGTAGTCGTCAACATAGTCGTTGATGCCGTCGCTGGTGGAATACACCTTGTGTGGAAATCCCGACCATTGCAGGAAGTAGCGCGAGCCCAGGTGGAACCAGGGGTGCTCACCGCTGCCCACATACTGGTAGTCGATGCCTTCCTTGCCCAAGTATTTCATGTCGTCGTTCTTCTCGGCGATGGCACGGTTCTCGGGGGTGGGTAGCGCCACACGTCGCACGATATTGCCCTTGCCGCCGCCCACCTTGATGGCGTCGGCTGTGATGACCGCCTTTTTGTCGCTGCTGAGGTTGCTCAGCGTCACCACGTTCTTGTTCATGCCCTTTGCGAGCTCGAATGAACCAAGATATACCCATACTCCTCCTGCCATGCTCTGGTCAACCTTGAACTGGTGGCTGCCTTCCTGTGAGTTAATGGTGTAGGTGGCGTCGTGTGCGCTATTGGGCAGTGACTTGTAGCTCACATAGATGGCAAAAGTGCCAGCCTCGGGCATTTCCACGTCCCATGATGCGGTCGCTTCCTTCTTCTTGTCTTTCTCGGCTTCTATCATGCGGTAGGTGCCTTCCTCGAAGGGGTTCTCGAAGTCTTTGTACTGGTCACGGAGGTAGGCGAAGCCGCTGCCATCGCCGTTTTTCCATTTCTTGCCGCCATTGGTCTCGTGATATCCGCTTTGTGCGTTGCCGCCGTCGTTATCTACCACTGCTCCGAAGTTGTGGGTGTCGCGCTCGCGGGCGTCCCACACGTATGCCCCCGCATTCTCAAGCATGGGCATGATGAACGGTATCATATAGCTGTGGGTGTACATGTCCTCCACGGTCTGGAACATGCGTGCGCGCTGCCACTCCCAGCGGTTGAGGTAAGGCTCGAAATACCAGCCGTGGCTGGGCCACACCGCCACGATGTTTCCGCTCAGGCCTTTCTTATAGTGGCGGCTCTCATCCACAGGGGTGACGAAGGCGTTGTGCTTGCGCTTATAGGAGTTCTCGAACTCGGAGAAATAGTTCTCGATGTCGTTGCCGGCGATGCTGATCGCCACCTTGTGGTTGCGGTACTGCTCTGAGAGGACCTGCGAGATGTCGTCTTTGAGCTGCTTGATGCTCTCCTGGGTGAAGGGCACGTCGCCAAAGTTCTCGCTCAGGTCAATTTTCACTGAGTCATTGGCTATGTCAATTGATTTCACTTTTAGTTGCCCTATTCCCATGTGCTCGGGCAGGGTGGAAGTGATGATTTGCTGAACTTTACTTGTCTCGTCCTCGGTTAATGCCTGGCCACGCATCGTCAAGGATGACAATATTAGCATGACAGTAACCACAATAAAAATTGATGTTTTTCTGTTAAATGCCATAGTTATAGATGTTTGCGCTTTGCGCAGTTAGCCGTTTCACTAGTTTGCCGCTCGCTTTGCTCGCTAGTTTGCCGTTTCACTAGTTTGCTGCGCTTCGCGCTAGCTAGCTGCGCTTTGCGTAGTTTAGAGTTATCAGTTCTCAGTTGTCAGTTCCCCGATCCCCGATCCACGATCTTCGATAAGATGCTCCACTAATTTAGATTACAAAAATACAACAAACTTTCGGAATAAAAAACAAAAAAAGTGTGCATTTTTCTTAAAGGCGTTTTATTTATAGATTATAAACAGATTTTTAGGATAATTTACACAATAATCAACGATTAAAGAAGCTCACACGCCGACAGCCCCCCTCCCAAACAAGGACACCGTTATAAAAAACAACAAAAACAACAAGTTAACAACAAGCACAACAATAATTTTTTGTTGTTCAAGTCGTTGGAAAGTTGTGAATGTTGTTTGATATAACTGTGTCTTTGTTTGAGGAAAAAGTGTCAGCTTGTGAGCTTGTCAGCTTGTTTGATATTTCACTCTGTTTTTCTTCCTACTGAGTGATAGACCACGAGTCCTGGCATTGACTCGCTGACTATTTTCTTGACGTTTACGTTGTAGCTGTAGGCCACTTGCAGGAGTATCTCGCTGTAGCGTGTGGCTACAGAGCCCACGAAGCACACGGGGTAGTCTTTGTAGTCGTACTGGCAGATGTTTCGGTCGAAGAACCGCTTTATCTCGCGTGTGACGAGCTCGTGGCAATACTCGTTGTCGAGGTGGTCGGCAAGGAAGAAGGAGTAGTTGTGCAGGTTGTTGTTGGCGTGAGGGTTGTTATAGACGGCATCCATAATATTGGCTTTTGTGATTTTGTTCACGGCATAGAACTCTTCAATCAGTTCTTTGGGAGCCAAGTTTTTGAGCACGTCGCTCAGGAAGATGCGTCCCATCGCCGAGCCGCTGCCCTCATCGCCGAGGATGAAGCCGCCAGAGGTGACGCTCTTGGTGATGCGCTCGCCATCGTAGAAGCACGAGTTTGAGCCGTTGCCGAGGATGCACGCCAGGCCAGCCTCGTTTTGCAGCAGTCCGTGTGCGGCCCCCACGAGGTCGCTCTCTACAACGACCGGAGTCTTGAACTGCGCCACGAGCGAGAGTTCCACAATCTTGTTGCGCTCGGGGTTGGAGCATCCCGCGCCATAGAAATAAACTTTGTCCCAGCGTCGCTTGAAGAACTCGCGGGGCAATTCAAGGCGGATGATGTGGCTTATTTCCCTGCGTGTCAAGAAATAAGGGTTGATACCTGAGATCACTGCGTGTGCCACCACATTGTTGCCGTCAACCAAGCTCCACTCGGAGCGTGTTGACGAACTCTCGGCAATTACTTTAGCAAATTGACTTGCAGCCATTTATAGTTTGTTTTTAGCTAACGAGCTGACGAGCAGACGAGCGAACGAGACAAGTGTAATGTTGCGACAACTACCATTGCCTTGTCAGCTTGTTCCTTGTCAGCTTGTTAGCTTCTATGTAAATAAATAATTTCGGCTGCAAAATTATAAAAGATTATTCTAATAAATATTAAATAAAGAATGTTTAACTAAAAGACACAGTTATTAACTATTGCACAGTCGAAGTGTTAAGGCATTTTAATAGTTGTCAGTTTTCAGTGAGTTTGCCGCTCGCGTTGCTCGCTAGTCTGTCGCAAGTTGCGCTTGCTAGTTTATCGCTTTGCTAGTTTGGACTCCTAGACTCATAAACTAGCTCAGCTTGCTGAGCGGCAAACTAGTGAAACGGCTAACTGCGCAAAGCGCATTTACTTGTTATTTTCGCTGTAGAAGTCTGATTGTCTCGCCCACCCAGAGAATTATCGAAGTTGCGGCAACGATAATCACCCAATCGGTAAAATTAAGGTGAGTGACATTAAACATTTTTCCGCCGAACTCCACAATGAGGATTTGTCCAAAGAAGATTACCAATGCGATGAGCATGAACCCTCTGCTGTCCTTAATGTTAGCAAAAGCCGATTTACCAGTCATGAACGCCTTAGCGTTGAACATGTTCCAGAACTGCATCATCACAAAGATGGTGAAGAACATGCTTAACTCTTTGGTGCTAAGGCCATCATAATCTCCATAATTGAAGTAGATCAGGTCGTAGATAGACCCGACATCGGAGTGCTGCATGACAAGCAGAATGCCCAGCAGGAAGACAGTGAAAAGCCCTCCCACTCCTATTATGTTCCAATTCATGTATTTGTTGATAATGGAGTCGGTGTGCTTGCGTGGCTGCTCTTGCATGACCTTGTGGCTGGGTGGCAGAGACGCCAGTGCGATGGCAGCGAAGGTGTCCATTATCAAGTTCACCCAAAGCATTTGTGTTACTGTGAGCGGCGATTGTGTGCCAATAAAAGCCCCGACAAGAACGATAAGGCAAGCCACGACGTTTATTGTCATTTGGAACATGATAAAGCGTTGGATGTTCTTATAAAGTGAACGTCCCCACATTACCGCCGAAGCTATGGTGCTGAACGAGTTGTCTTGAATGGTCATGTCGCTGGCTTCCTTGGCGACTGCTGTGCCGTCGCCCATCGAGAGCCCCACGTCGGCAGCGTTAAGTGCTGGCGCATCGTTGGTGCCGTCGCCAGTCACCGCAACCACGTGCCCTTGTTTCTTGAGGAGCTTGACAAGTCGCTCTTTGTCGTTAGGTTTGGCGCGTGCCACGATTTTCGCACCTTGAAGGCGACTGGCTAGGTCTTCGTCGCTCATTGCTGCAAAGTCGGAGCCTGTTAGTATGTTGCTGTCGTCATCCTCGTTGGTCCACAATCTAATCTGCCGCCCAATCTCCTTGGCAGTGCCTGGGGTGTCGCCGGTGACAATCTTCACTTGAATTCCTGCGTCGATGCACTCTTTGATAGATGCCGGCACGTCGGGGCGCACAGGGTCGGAGATGGCGAAAACGCCAGCAAATTTCAATTTCACGCCTTTTAATTTGCCATTGTTAAAGACGTTATCGTTTTCGTCGAGTTCGAGGTATGCCAGCGCCAGAGTGCGCATTGCCTTGTTTTGATAGTCAATCAGTTGCTGCTCATATTTCTTCTTGTGCTCATCGGTGAGATCAGAGAAAGCGAGGATTATCTCGGGAGCGCCTTTCACATAGAGTACGCGCTTGGCGAGCACCCTGGAATTGGCTATCGTTGCCATGTATTTGTTCTCGGTGGAGAAGGGAAGGCGGTCTATCACTTCTGCTCGTTCTCTGATAGGCAGGTAGTTGATGCCTCGGGCATTGAGCCATAGCAGCATGGCGCCTTCAGTAGGGTTTCCTATGGCTTTAATCGCCGAAGGATTTGAGAAGTCGAGATTGGCAGTGGAGTTGACGGCAATCATCTCTTCAATGAGCTCGGGTTTTATGTCTTCGAGCTTCTCGTCGGCAACCTGCATCTGGTTCTGAGTGAGTGTGCCCGTCTTGTCGGTGCATATAACCGACGTCGCGCCCATCGTCTCGCAAGAATGAATTGTGCGTGGAAGGGTGTTCTCCCTCATCAGTTTGCGCATGCTCAGTGCCAGGCTTAACGTGACGCTCATAGGCAGGCCCTCGGGAACCGCCACCACAATAAGCGTGACGGCTATCATGATGGTGTTGAGAAGGTAGGACGTGAAATCAAGCCAGTCGATACTGTGGTGGAGGCTGATAAAGTAAGTGATTAGTCGTCCAACTATGATGAGTGCTGCAATAATGTAACTTGCTTTGGTTATCAGTTTAGCCAGTTTGTCGAGTTTCTTGCTCAGTGGTGTGGGAGCTCCTTCATCGACCTGTGCCGCCTCAAACACTTTGCCGCTTTCGGTTTTGTCGCCTACGTTAAAGACCTTTGCCGTGCAATATCCTTCAAGGATTATAGTCCCTTTCAAGATGTGGTTAGAGGGATAGGTGGCATCTTTTTCATAGTCTTCTTCATTGGTCGTTTTGATGGCCTGCAGCTCGCCGGTTAGAGACGATTCGTTGACAAGCAGATTGAGCGATTCCAGAAGCTCGCAGTCGGCGGGGACTTCCTCTCCTGTCTCAAGAATGACGATGTCGCCCACCACGATGTCACGGCGTGGCACTTGGCTCACATTGTTGTTCCTCACCACTTTCACCAGCGTGTCGTCGTTGACCTCGTTAAGTGCTTGGAACGTTTTCTCGTTTCTGCGTTCAAGGAAGAACGCTACTCCTGTTGCCAGCAGCAGTGCGACAATAATTCCTATAGGTTCAAAGAAAACCGTATAGGAAGCTCTGCACCACACATGTTCATAAATGGATATTCCCAACGAAAAAACGAAAGCCGCGATAAGGATTCTAAAAAGGGCGTCTTTAAAACCTCCAAAGAATCCCACAAAAATAATCAGAACGGTAGAAATCAGCGCAAGTACAGGTATAGCCCAGAAGTAATTAGAAATACCTTCAAAATATAAGGCCACAACTGAGCAGCAAATGGCAAACGCAATCGTACATAGCGAGATCCAATGGGTGCTGGCCTCTTTAAGGTTATCCCAAAGAGTGGATTTTTTTTGGGGTGTGAAAACATTTGCACCATGTTTCCTTCGGCTCTCAAGCACTTGAGCCTCGGTCAATCCACTGTAATGATGCCATTTAGTCATTTTAGGAGATAGTTTGTAGAACTAAATTTTTTGATGATAGTGTGATTTAGCAGGGCAAAGGTAAGAAAAAAAATCATTGATGAGCACGAATTGTCAAACAATTCTTATTTAGCTGACGAGCTGACGAGCGAACGAGCTGACGAGCGAACGAGCTGACGAGCTGACGAGCGAACGAGCTGACGAGCTGACGAGCGAACGAGACAAGTGATATAAAGTGTTAAGTGTTAGGTTTCAAGTGTTAAGTTGCTGCGCACTCTAACTCTAACTTCTAACCTGCGCAAAGCGCATTGCCTTGTCAGCTTGTTCGCTCGTTAGCTTATTTGCAAAATGTTTTAGTGCTTCACTGCGACGTGGTGGCTTGACACGTCGGTGCCGGTATATACCTTTAATATATAAGGACCATCTTTGACACTCTCCACATTCATGTAGTTGCCGCCGTTGCGTGCCACCAAGTTGCCGCTCATGTCGTAAAGCTCCACGCCCTGGATGTAGCCTGGGGCGCTCGCCATAATGTAGTCGCTTGAAGGCACGGGACCTACTTTCACATTGCTCTTGGGAGCGCACTCTGAAGCTGGCTGAGAGGCTGGAGCTGCGCTGTAGCTCCCGAGCAAGAGGCTGTAAACTGCGGTGACATCGGCTGCTGTGATTTCTCCGTCGCCGTTGAGGTCGCCATTGACGATTTTGCTGCTGTCGTTGTTAAGCAAGAAGTTGTATAGCTCAGTAATGTCGGCTGCTGTGACCTCTCCGTCGCCGTTCACGTCACCATATATCCACGATTTCGGGCTCTTGAGCAGATTGTCGAGCTTGATGGTGGCACTGTTGATTGGGTCATCCTCATCGCTATCGGTTTCTATCATCACTATTTTGTAAGTTTTGTTGGGGTTAAGATTTCCCTTTCCTGTGATGTATCGCCATCCGTGGAAGTCGATTTTGCCGAAATCGATGAAAACGTTATCTTGGCTCTCATCGGTACTCCTGAGGTGCAATCTGAGATATAAGTTACTCATGTCGCCATTCACATGCAGAGAAAGCTCTTCATCTCCATTTACTATGACATCATCAAACGATGTGCTGTAGATGCCTGATTTCAGTGACAATGGGTCGTTAATCTTGATTTGCAACGACTTGCTGCCAAAGAGGCGGTCGGTAGATGCACTCAAAGCAACATCGGTGTTAACCGAGACATCTTCCACCGAGAATGTACTTGCATCCTCAAAGCCTTCAATCACTGTTGCGTCGGGTTTCTCCTCGCCGGCATCTACAGCGGTGAACTTGTGCACGATTGTCTCGGGCAGGTGGATCCCTGCGGTGTCGCTCATCTCACTCAAGATGGTGAGGGTGTATTCCTCGCCAGGAACCATAGTTGAGGCAACAGGGATGCGTATGAAGCCGAATGGGTCGGTGTTCTTGCCTGTCTTAGTGTTGCGGCGGTTATAAGTCAGGAGATTGCCGTCCTTGTCGGTGAGGAGTATCTTGTCGTAGTAGTAGCTATTGTTGAGCATCGAGTCGGTGCGCAGCTCAATGGTGGCAGCCTTGTAATGCACTGGGTCGCCCTCATGCGGGAAGATGTCTAGTACCTCAAGATATTTGCGGTAAGTGGTCATGAACTGGAGCGTAAAAGGCTCTTGGAGTCTCATGCCGCCGCCGTGCTCGGCTGTGGTGTCGAGGGTGACGGTGTAGAGGGTGTTGATGTCGTAGGCATCGTTGGGCTCAAACACCATGCGGTAGTTGCTGTCTTCCCAGCGGAAGTGGCCCTCTACAGCGGGTTCGATGTGGAAGGCATTCTCGGTGACAGCGGTGTTCATGTCCCAGTTGAACTCAAAAATCACGGGGGTGTTGGCTTTGAGAGGCGCGTCGCCCTCGTTCCATACCGGCGAGTAATTGATGATCTCGGGCGGTGTCTCGCGCACTCGCGCGAGGTCGAAGTTGCAGTAGCTCGAGTGGTTGGCTTGAATGGTCACTTGCTTGGTTTGAGAGAAATAGTGCTCTTGCTCCACCTTAATCTTGTAGTTCCCCGGGTCGAGCATCTTGAATGCGTAGATGCCGTTGTAGAGGTCGTCGGTGTAGCAGGTGTCGAGGGGGGTGTCGTCCATGTCGAGGAGGATGACGGTGGCGTTGCACACTGGTTCGCGGTTGTCGTCGCCAAACATGATGAAGTCGTTGAGCACGCGTGGCATGCGGTTGTCGCGGATGTTGCCAGCCACACAGCCTTTGTCAAAGAAGCTGTAGCCGAAGTAGTCATCGGCGCCGAGCGAGAAATTCCAGCCTTCCATCCAGCAGTAGTTATCGTTGAGGAGGCGGTAAGTCTCAGGGATATAGTCGTGGAAAGACCCCTCGCTGAGCATCGACACGGCGTTGTTGCCGCGCAGCACGCCGAGTCCCTGGTTGTTCCAGTCGGGGTAGAAGGTGAAGTCGCCGGCAATCTGGTAGCTACTGGTCCACACCGCCGCCTGGTTCTGTTGCAGTCGCTCCATGAGGGTGCTGGCAAGCACGTCGCTGTTGGCTATTACTGGCGAACCAGTGTAACCTCGGTAGAGACCCAAGATGTGGTTGCGCCGCGCCGGCACGCCAGTGGCGTTGCTGTGGATGGCGTAGAAGATGTCGGCACCGCTGCTGTTGCACAGTGCCACGATGGTCGAGAGTGCGAGGTCGCTGTTGGCGTCATTTGTCACTCGCGACATGCTTGTGGTGTAGCCTTTGGCTCGCAGGCAGCTGTTGAGGGCAAAACCTTTCTTGAGGTTGGAGTTCGACTCCCAGAATCCCGAGGTGTCGCCAGCGGCAAAGGGATATACCACCACGTTGCGGTCGTCACTCTCATGCCCCCCGTGACCAGGGTTGATATATACATGGGGCATATAGTTTCGGTTGGCGGTTGCAAAAACTGCAACGACCATAATCAATGCTATTGGAAATAATATCTTTTTCATATTTTTGTCAAACAATTGCAAACAATTAAAAAACAATTAATAATGAAAAATTAGTGGTTATTGTGGAGTCAAACGACTAGAAACGACCATGCTCTTGTTTTCATTTTTAGACATAAGAACATAAGCTCATATTTTCTGTCCTTTGTACTTTGTACTTAGTCCTTGGTCCTTTGTCCACTAAAACTCTAATCTCTAATCGTGCGGAGCACCAACTAATCGTGCGAAGCACCAACTAACCTTGAGTTAGTTAATGTCTATTGTTATCAACGTGATGTTGCCGTCGATGGTGGTGTAGGCGATCTTGCCGCCGCCGCAGGTGGGCTGCATGGTCATCGACGTCTTGGGGGTGAGCTCGTGGCGGAAGGTGCCGTCGGCTTTGAGGAGCAGGATCTGCGACGAGGTGTACTGGTAGCCGTCGTCGCTGGCGTTCTGGGCAACGAGGTAGTCGTTGTTGTACCAGCAGGGCATCTCGTAGTTGCCGAGCTGGGCGAGCACCTTGCCTTGAAGGTCGGTGACAACGATGCCCTTGCCGGCGGCAAAGAACGCTATCTTGTCGCCTTTAGGCGACACCGACGCCCACAGATATCCGGCGTAGCTCTCAACGGGAGTGTAGCGGTTCTCCTTGCCGTCAATGTTCACCACCAGCTGCGAACCAGTGGTATAGACGCTCACGCCGCGGTTGGGCGCAGTGGCGAAATTGTGCTTCTCGCCGTTCATCGCCATGCCTCTGGTGCCCGCTTCGAGGTGTACGGCACCGTGCTGTGCCTCAAGCACCACGTCGCTGGTGTGGCGTGCCATGTCGTAGCGCATACCGGTGCGCAGCACCAGTCGGCTCAGCTCGTCAACCTTGCTGGTGATGTAATACACGTCGCCGTCGTTACTCCACTTGGCGTCGTAGCCCGCACCGCTGAGGTCGCTGATGGTGGTGATGGTTTGTGTGCTCAAGTCGAGCATCTTGAGTCCGTGAGCGTCGGCGTCGCTGTAGAGCAAGCGGTCGCCGCTGGCGTTCAGAGTGGGGTAGAAGGCGGGCTCCACGCCCCTGAGCAGCGGCGTGCTCGATGTCACCGTCACCTGCTGCGCCCAGCCTGTGAGCACCCACGCTCCCAATAGTAACAGTAAAGTTCTTTTCATTGTCAGTATATTTTAAATGTTAGTATTTTCACTGTTTTTCTCTCAGGGAAAAAATCACACGAATTAAAACGAAATTGTTTATTCTTGCAAATTTAGTGTTTTTTTTCAAACAATTACAAACAATTCTTAGTGAAAATTAGTGCAAATTGGTTGTTGTTGAGTCAAACGACTAGAAACGACCAGAAACAACAAGCACAGAATTGCCTTGAGAACTCATTGAACACGCTTCGCGTGGAAATTCAACAAAATTATAAAATAAAATTACCCAAAATTTTGAATAAAATGCTCACACTCTCAAGACTTTGTGCTTTGTGCAAGCACAAGATTTGTCTCGCTTAATCGCATTTTTGATTAATTTTTTTTCCAAATTTTGTTCAATTTGAGTCAAGCATGATGGCTTCGCCAACGCCACCGCACTTTGTGCGACTTAGCTTCATGCTCTCGTCGAGCTAAAGGTTCTAGGCGAAGCCGATTCTTGCTGCGACAGCAACCATTCCCTTGTCAGCTTGTTCCTTGTCAGCTTGTAAGCTCAATTGTGCTCTAGCTGTTTCGGTATTCCATGGGTGTCATTCCGAGGTGCTCTTTTACGTATTTTCCGAAGAATGAGGTGTTAGAGAATCCCACCTGGTTGCACACTTGCTTGATGCTCAGGTCGGTGTTTTTCAGTAAATATCGGATGTCTTCGAGCACTTGCTCCCTTATCCATGTGCTGGCAGTCTTTCCCGATATTTTCTTGCATATCGAGGTGAGGTGCTTTGGCGAGATGCACAATTCGCTGGCATAATAATCTACGGGTCGATATTTCACATCGCTGTTGTGCAGCAACTCGAGAAATCGCTGGAAGTGGGAGTTCGACAATTTTGTCTCTTCGTTGCGATGTTCATTAGGCAGCATCAGCTTCATCTCCCCGCACAAAGTGAGAATTCCGGTGGTAAGTATCGACTGAATAATCTCAGTTCCGAAAGGGTTCTCTTGAGAGCGTTCCACAGCTCTGTTGAGCATGTCATAAAACATAGGGAAAGTCTCTAAATAATCTTTGTTAAGCGTGATGACATGGTGGTGGTGAATATACATGACATCATTCCATATCGCCATCTTCTCCCTCAGCAGGCTTTGAAGAATGCTATTGTTGAGGAACAGGGCTTTCAGGTTGAAGTCGGGGCTAATCATAATGTCGGTCACCAGCACATTTTGAGGCACTATCGCCACCTGGTTTTTTGTCAAAGAGAGGTGCATGTCGTTCATGCGGGCTTGTATCCTGCCGTTGGTGCAAATCATAATCACATTCATAGCGATGTGTGCGGCATTGATTTCGGCAAACTTCTGAATGCTGTCAACAATCACCATGTCGTTGTCGGAGTAGCCAATTCTCACTTCCTCCCTTTCGGCTAATGACTGAAATGTTATTTCCTCGTTACGGTTCATCTTTTCCTGTTTTTTTAATAAAATGCTCACGCTTGGCAATGTTCAAGCAAGCTTGACGCTGCTCTCGCTTAATCGCATTTTTAATGTGCAAAAGTAATAAAACTTGACAGAATGCGATGTTTTATTTGGCGATAATTTTGTTCTATCCGCTACCTGCGGCAAAATTTTACGCATTTTTGGACAAATATAAGCGACTTCTTGCGTGACCTGCTCATTTCGATGGCTGTCATCATTCTGGTGATGATGATTCTGTTCCCGTTCAGGTCGGCGATAGTGGCTGCGATTACAGTGCCACTAAGCACATTTATCTCGGTGGCTATCATGTATATGGCGGGATTGGAGCTAAACATCGTCACTTTAGCGGCGATGATAGTGGTGCTGGGAATGGTGGTTGACAACGCTATCGTGGTGATTGACGGATATTTAGAATATCTAGGCAAGGGCTACGAGCCCAAGCGTGCCGCCATCGACTCGGCAAAGCAGTATTTCATGCCCATGATGCTTGCCACACTATGCATCAGTGTCATCTTCTTCCCGCTGCTGCTCACCATGCGTGGCGCGTTCCTTGACGCCATTGGCGTGTTCCCGTGGACTATCGCGATAAATCTCATGGTGTCGCTGCTGCTGGCAGTGACGGTTATACCTTTCCTCGAGGTGCTGATTATCAAGCCCAATAAAGTGAGCACCAACGGCAACGTCATCACTCGTGGCGTTCAGAGGTTATATAACCGCGTGCTAGATTTCACCTTCAGCCATCCGTGGCTCACGATAATTGGCGGCATAGTGATAATTTTGATTTCTTCATTAATTATTCCTTCGTTGAAGGTAAGAATGTTCCCCTACGCCGACCGCGACCAGTTTGCCGTTGAGATTTTCCTGCCCGAAGGTAAGAGTCTCGACGACAGCCGTGCTATCGCCGACTCGGTGCGGCAGGTGCTGATGCAGGACAAGGATGTGAAATGCGTCACAAGTTTCATTGGCTGCTCGTCGCCAAGATTTATGACCGCCTACGCTCCGCAGATGGCTGGCAAGAACTTTGCGCAGTTCATTGTGAACACCAAGTCGCAGGAGGCGACCATCGACCTCATCAATAAATATCAGCCCCAACTCTCGGAGCATTACCCAGGAGCCTACGTGCGGTTCAAGCGCATCGATTATCTGGAAGTGCCCGAGCTGGAATATCGGTTCTATGGCGAAGACATCGACTCATTGCACGTGGCTGCCGAACGACTGATGTCACGCATGCGGGATATGCCCGAGCTGGAATGGGTGCATGCCGATTACTTTGAGCCGTCGCCTTACATCAACGTGACGCTCGATCCCGTTGCCTCGGCGCAGTTGGGCATCAGCCGCAGTACCGCCTCACTGGCGATAAGTGCCGCCACTAGCGACTTGCGCGTGGGGCAGATTTGGGAGGGAAACACCGAAGTTCCCATTGTGGTGAAAGACGATGCGGTGTTGAACTACACCAATGTGAAAGATATAGGTGTCGCGACGGCATCGTCGATTCTCGATGGCTCTATCAGTGGCAAGAACACCACCGTTCCGCTGCGTCAGGTGGCTGAGGTGTCGCCAAAATGGGGCGAGACCCGCATCCTGCACCGTGGCGGCGAGCGTTGCCTCACTGTGACGGCACAGCTTGCAAGTGGGGTATATGCCTCACCTGTCGAGCGAAAAGTTGCTGATATTATGGAGAACGAGACAGAGCTTCCCGAAGGTGTGCGCACCGAGGTGGGCGGAGAGATAGAATATGTGAATGATGCCTTTCCTCAAATCTTTGGCGGAGTGGGAATTGCCATGATTATAGTGTTCTTCTTCCTGTTGTTCAACTTCAAGAAGTTTGGTGTCACCACAGTGTGCATGGCGGCTCTTGCATTGATGCTTCCAGGCTCTTTGATAGGACTGAAATTGATGGACAACACATTGGGCTTAACCTCGGTGATGGGTGTTATTACTCTCATGGGAATAATAATGCGCAACGAGATACTAATCTTTGAACATGCTATCGACCTTATAAAGAAATATGTGGAGGAGCATGGCGACTGGACGGTGGACCGCAAGGCCTACAATGCCGCGGTGAAGCAAGCCGCCTACGATGCCGGCAAGCGTCGCATGGTGCCCATCTTCCTTACCACAGCGACCACAGCAGTGGGCGTGGTGCCCATGATTATCGCTCAGTCGTCGTTCTGGATGCCTGTGGGCGTCACCATCTTTGCCGGTGGCATAGGTTCGCTGATTATGGTGGTCACCATGTTGCCCGTGGTTTATTGGAAAGTTTCAACGAAATAAGTTTTTAGTTTTTAACTATATATTATGAGGAGATTTTATTTAGTGATGCTGGTAGTTTCGAGCTTTGCTATAGTGGTGGACGCTCAAAATTGCTACACTTTAGAGCAAATCTGCGACTCGGCATGTCGCAACAATATCGCGATACGCACAGCGCATCACAACATTGAGGCTGCTAAGCTTCAGCGCAAGGAGGCGTTAACGAAGTATTTTCCTGAAGTGAGCGCTACAGGCCTGATGTTCAACTCCAGCAAGAGTTTGATGCAAATGACCCTGGACCCATCAAGTATGATTTCGCCAGAGCTTGGCGCGGCTCTTGCTCAGAGTTTCCCTCCCGAGGCCTTGGCATCGCTGGCTAGCCCTATCAATATATCGATGATGAAAAGCGGCACCATTGCGTCGGTGATGGCGGTTCAGCCCGTGTTTGCTGGCGGTCAAATAGTCAATGGCAACCGTTTGGCGAAGGTGGGTGAGGACGTGAGTCATCTGCAACTCCAACTCTCAGAGAATGAGGTGGAGAAAACCGCCGAGCAATACTTTTGGCAACTTGCCACTTTGCAAGAGAAGATGAAGACTGTGCAAGTGGTGGAGACGTTGCTCAATGACATCTACAAAGACGTGGATGTGGCGGTGCGGGCTGGCGTGGCGATACGCAACGACCTGCTTCAGGTGCAGCTGCGGCAGAACGATGTGGAGAGCCAGAAGCTGAAACTCAGCAACGGCATCGCGTTGGTGCGCATGTTGCTGAGTCAGTATTGCGGACTTCGCGACACGAGTTTTGTCATCACCTACAATGCCGAGACTGTGCCACCAATGGCAATGAAACAAGACCACCACACGGCGGTGCTCCGCACGCCGGAATATAAGCTGCTTGATAAGCAGGTGGAGGCTACGGGATTGCAAGAAAAAATGACATGGGGCAAGAACCTGCCCACTGTGGCGGTGGGGGCAGGATATAACTTCCATAACCTGCTTGACAAGAATCAAACGTTTGGCATGGTATTCGCTACTGTGAGCATCCCCATCTCGGGATGGTGGGGAGGCACACACGCCGTGAGCCGCAGCAAGTTGGAGCACCTGAAGGCTCAAGAGCAGCTTGCCAATAACACCGACTTGCTCATCATAGGCATGCAGAATGCCTGGAACGGTGTGGAAGAGGCTTACAGCCAACTGCAGCTGGCTCAACGGAGCATAGAACAGGCGACAGAAAACCTGCGCGTGAACCGCGACTACTATAATGCTGGGATGTCGAAAATGACTGATTTGCTTGAAGCACAACTGCTCTACCAGCAGGCTTGCGACAAGCGCACCGATGCCTTTGCCGAGTATCAGAACAAACTTTTAGAATACAAGCATGCAATAGGAGAGTAGGGTTTTTCGTTTATTATTTATCATGGACGAGAGGAACTATAAAGCCGAGGAGGTGGTCGCTGTTGTTGACCGTGACCGCTATGTGGAGAAGTTTCGTAATGTCGCGACTTTTGAGGCGTGCTGCCGGCAGTGTCCCAACTATGGGAAGAGGTGGGGCTGCCCGCCGTTTGACCACGACACTCTGCAAGACCTGCTACCCTACGACAAGGTGATGATAATTGGTGTGAAGCTCACTCCCCACGATGCCAGGATGCCGCTGGAGCAGGTCTATGACCTGATGCGTCCCGAGCTGGAGCGGCTCAACCGCCGCCTGCTGGAGCTGGAGCGTGAGAGGCAGGGTTTTGCGCTGGGCTTTGTGGGCAAGTGCGAGCGTTGTGGCGATGCGCCATGCGCCCGCATCGATGGCAAGCCGTGCCGCCATGCCGATGTGGTGCGTCCGTCGCTCGAGGCCTACGGCTTCAACGTGAGCGAGACGGCGCGCCAGCTGCTGGGCATCGACATGGTGTGGAGCAAAGGGAAAAACGTGCCACGCTACCTGACGCTGGTGTGCGCGCTGTTTTTCAATGAATAATGCACAATTGAGCTAACAAGCTGACAAGGAACAAGCTGACAAGGCAATTGTAGTTGTCGCAGCTTTACACTTGTCTCGTTCGTTCGTCAGCTCGTTCGCTCGTCAGCTAAAAACTGAAAACTCATAACTGCGCAAAGCGCAATGACTATCGACGAGAAATATATGATGCGAGCTTTGCAGCTGGCACGGCAGGGTGGGGGTCACGCCTCGCCCAACCCCCTGGTGGGCGCTGTGGTGGTGCATGACGGCAAGATTATTGGTGAGGACTTTCACCGCTGCTACGGTCATGCCCATGCCGAGGTTAATGCCATCGCTGGCGTGCGTGACCATTCACTGCTTCCCATGAGCACCATCTACGTCACCCTTGAGCCGTGTTCGCACTACGGCAAGACTCCGCCGTGCGCTAAGCTGCTGATAGAAAAAGGGATAAAGAAAGTTGTGGTGGGTGTTCTCGACCCCTTTGAGAAGGTGAGCGGCCGCGGCGTGGCGATGCTGCGTGAGGCAGGAATAGAGGTGACAGTTGGCGTGCTCGAGCGTGAATGTCGTGAGCTGAACCGCCGCTTCTTCACTGCCCACACTAGCGGTGTGCCTTGGGTCTTGCTGAAATGGGCTCAGAGCAGCGACGGTTTTCTCGCCAGTGAGACCGGTGCGGTGAGATTCAGCACCCAATTGACTCAGGCGCTCATGCACCGTGAGCGGTCGATGGTCGATGCCATCGTGGTGGGTGCCGGCACGGTGAGAATCGACAACCCGTCGCTCACCGTGCGCCATTGGAGCGGCAACTCGCCCCTGCGTGTGGTGCTTGACCGCAACCTGTCGATGCCACTAGAGTGCCAGTTGCTGACAGATGGAGGCAAAACGTTGATTTATAACGAGAAAAAGCAAGGAATAGAAGGCAATGTGGAATGGGTGAAACTTGACTCGGGGATCGGGGATCGAAATCCCGAATCCTGGCTGCGTGATCTCTACTCACGGGGTGTCACCAGCGTGATGGTGGAAGGCGGCGCCAATGTGCTGCGGCAGATGCTTGACGCTGGCGCGTGGAACGAGCTGCGCATCGAGGTTTCTCCCATCATTTTAGGAAAAGGAATCAAAGCCCCAGTTGTGGATTTGAGTGTCGCAAAGAGGGTGTTGCAAAACATCCACATAATAGAAAACTACGGATTAATCTGATTTTTCTGATTGTTTTATTTGACTGATTCTCAAGAAACTGTGGTTTTTTGTTAATTTCAGATTCTTTGTTGACTTTGTTTGAGAAAAGAGTGCCGAGCGTGAGAAATAATATTTTGTTGTTCAAGTTGTTGGAAAGTTGTGAAAGTTGTTTGATATAACTGTGTCGTTGTTTTTTTCGGGGATCGGGGATCAGGTATCGGGCATTCTGCATTAAAGAAGCCTCTAACCTGTGCGAAGCGCTCTCTAGTCTTCGCGAAGCGCAATGGCTGCTGCGGCGCATTGCTGGCAGAGGGTGCGGTTGTCGTCGGTGACTGGAGCGGTCTCGTATTTTGAGTTGGCCTGCTCAGTTTCGGTGATGTCGTGGGTTGCGGTGTTGCCAACGACGCTCACGCCATAGACTGGGGCGATGAGTGCCTCAAACCAAGTGCATGCCGCCACATATCGCCCCACTCCGAATGCCAGATGCTTGTCGTCGCGCAAGAGTCCGTGAGGGGTGTTAAGTGTTGTCGCTCTGGCATTTTGAATTGCTGTGCCAGTGGGGATAATCATGTCAATGCCGTAATCTATAGTTGATTTCGCTACTTCGCTGATGTTCTGCCAATTATAGATGCTTGTTTGCAAGTGTCCTCCCCAGTAGCTCCACACCTGTTGGAAAGCGATGACAACATCCTTGTTTGGACATAGCTCCCTAATCTCATTAACGAGATAAGGCAGGTAGGGAGACAGACTCGTGGAATCTTGTGCCAGATTAGAGAGCTGCTGCACCGTCACCACATCCCAATCTTGTGCAAGTAGCTCTTTGATAGGTGCTTGGATGATGGGCATGGTGACGAGTCCCGAGCGGCGAGTAATGGTGACTTCATCGCCGTCGTGACAGGTGGTGGCCCAGTATTCAAGCGAGGCTCCACCTTTCACTGCCGTATATAGGCAAAGACTGCTGCGGTCGATGCCCGAAGCCCGCACAATGGCATCGAAGTAGGCAATCGGGTCGTCGGTGAAGGAGTTGCCTATTGCCAGCACTTTGAGAGCGCATTTCCCCACGGGCAATTCGTGCTTGCTCCTGTCAATGACCGTTGGCACCTCAAGCTCTTGTTTAGAGCATTGCGCGCAAACGAGCAACATGACAAAAGCCGCGATGATGTGAAGTAGTGTTGATTTCATGTGGTGCAAGGAATGTGAATGCAAAGTTAGTGTTTTTTTCATATTTATATCAAACCAACCCCACAAAAATGCGATTAAGCGAGGTCACCGTTATAAAAAACAACAAAAACAACGACTTAACAAAAACAAAAACAAAAACAAAAAAAAATATTATTTGTTGTCTTTGTTTTTCTTTGTTGACTTTGTTTGAAAAAAGAGAGCCGTCGCTGTGTTCGTTAAAAAGGTGTAAAAAATGGGCTTTTGCCTTTTATTATCTTAATTAAAGAGTGTGTATTGGTATATAAATACTAATTTTGTTGTAATTTTGCAAGTTATTTTTAATAAAGAAATAAAATGAACAGACACTTTCCATTATACTTGTTGATTTTCATGCTGTTGGCATCTACTGTGGCATCCTGTAACAAGAAGGATGAGCCCGGGACAACTACCGACAATGAATATAGTTCTTATTCCTACACTACAACGCTTGTGTCGGCGTTCTCGCTGCAAGCAAATACCAAGATTTTGAGCGGTCTCGACTCGGTGACATTTGCCATCGACCAAGACAAGGGAGAGATTTATAATGCCGACTCATTGCCCTATGGCACCCGTGTGACAGCGTTGCTCGTGAATGTGACCTGCGCCAGCACAGTGTCGTCGGCGCAATTTATCGTGAAGAATGGAGACGTCCAGCAAGACACCACAATCACCTATAAGAGCAGTAGCACTACCGACTCTATCGACTTCACGGGCGATGTGACGCTTCGAATCACTGCCTATAACAGCGCTTACACTCGTGACTACTCGGTGAAAGTGAATGTTCACCAACAGCAGCCCGACACTATAGTGTGGAATCAGAGCAACCGCCGCGACCTGCCTAATGTGTCGTCAACACTAAAAGCCTCTAAAACCGTTATGCGTGACGACGAGTTCCTGTGCTTGGCAAACGATAACGGCAACTATGTGCTCAGTGCCGCTGCCGACCCACTGGCAGGCTCTTGGAGCAAGACGGTGCTTGCGCTGCCCTTTGTACCCAATGTGTCGAGCTTTACCGCCACCCCCGACGAGCTTTATATCCTTGACGAGACCGGCGAGCTTTACAGCAGCAGCGACATGGGAACCTCTTGGATTCCCTGCGGCGTGGCATGGACCACCATTATTGGCGCATATAACGACCGCGTGCTTGGCGTGAAGCATGACGGCACGACATGGGTTCACGACGAATATCCTCAGCGCGAGGGGTTTGTTTCAACCATAATTGACGACGACTTCCCCGTTAGCGGCATGAGCCAGCTGGTGATGGCGAGCAACGAATGGACCGCCAACCAGCAGGCTATGTGTGTTGGAGGCACGCTTGCCAACGGCGACCTCACCAATGCCGTGTGGGGCTATGATGGCGAGCAGTGGGGCTTGCTGAGCAATAACGACGACGTGCTGCCAGCAATCGGCGAGGCATCGCTCTTTAGCTATTACACTTTCACTCAAGCCTCAGTTTCAGCCACCCCCGTCAAGCGCGTGACCTGGATGGTGATAGGCGGCAAGCTTGCCACTGGCGACCTCAACACCACGACCTATGTCTCTAGGAACCAGGGAATAAACTGGGGTAAGGGCGAGGATGGAGTGCAGCTGCCAACTATTATCCCTGCCTTCAGCGGGGCACAAGTCTTTGTCTTTGACCGCACTCTAAATGCCAGTTCCCAACGCATGATGAGTTATGACCCGGGGCAAGTGACTCCTGTCAACGAGTGGGAGAGCTCATTCCTATATCTCTTTGGCGGCTATGCTGCCAATGGTGGGGCTCTCAACAATGTGTGGGAAGGCGTGTTGCGCCGTTTAACCTACAAACCAGTATTCTAAAGGACGTTATAATACATCCCTAAAAAAGATTAATTAATGGCTTGTTGCTCATTAAAAATATACGTTTTCATCGCTTAATAGCGTTTTCTCTAATATTAATCAAGAAAGAAGATAAGGCAATGATTAGAAAAACCGCTATGATAGTGACACTGATGCTCATGGGAGCTGTGTGCGCCTGGAGCCAGACCTATCGTTATGAGATAGGTCCAGCTGTTGGCGTGACAGGTTACCTGGGCGATGTGAACAAGAGCAACATGTACAAGATGCCGCGAGTGGCAGGTGGTGGCATATTCCGCTACAATCTGAACACCCGCTTTGCTTTCAAGGGCAACTTGCTATATGTGAACCTTGCTGGCGACAGCAAAAATGTTGAGTCGAAGTTCCCCTTTGACCAGCAGTACAGTTTCACTGCTCATGTGCTTGACTTGGCGGGACAGGTGGAGTTCAACTTCTTCCACTTTGGCGACGGACCGCGCTACAAGCACTACAAGCGCATCTCGCCTTACCTCACTGCCGGTCTGGGTGCAGAGTTGTCGTTTGCCAATGGCAACACTAGTTTCGGCATGGTGCTGCCACTAGGCGCAGGAGTGAAGTTTAGGCTGAAAGAGCGCCTAAACTTGGGCTTTGAGTTCACCATGCGCAAGTCGTTCAGCGACAAGGTTGACGGCATTACCGACCTCTATGGCTACAACCACGGCATCGCCAAGAACACCGACTGGTATTCAGTAGCGATGTTCACGGTAACCTACGAGTTCAGCAAGCGCTGTGTGAAATGTCATTATATTGAGTAATCTAACAACAGAGATATGTCATCGATAGAAAAAATAGACCGCACCCGATTGCCAAAGCATGTTGCCATCATTATGGACGGCAACGGGCGATGGGCAAAGCAGCGAGGGCTGATACGCTCTATCGGTCACGAGAACGGTGTGACTACGGTGAGGCAAATTACTGAGATTGCCAGCGAGCTGGGAATAGGCTACTTGACGCTCTACACATTCTCTACCGAGAACTGGAACCGCCCGCAAGACGAGGTTGACGCTCTCATGAACCTGGTTGTGGTCTCCATTGAGCAACAGACGCCCGACCTTATCAAGAACAATGTGCGACTCACTGCTATTGGCGACCTTGAGCGCATGCCCCTCTTTGCCCGTCAGCGTCTCGCCAAGTGCATCGATGACACCTCACACTGCACCGGGCTGGTGCTGTGCTTGGCGTTGAGCTATTCTTCACGCTGGGAAATTGTGGAGGCGTGCAAGACGTTGGCGCGCAAGGCGGTTGCTGGAGAGATTGAAGTGGAGTCGATTAGTGCCGACATGCTGTCGCAGTCGCTGGCTACCAATTTCATGCCCGACCCCGACCTGCTCATTCGCACCGCTGGCGACGAGCGCATCAGCAACTTCCTGTTGTGGCAGATCGCTTACAGCGAACTCTATTTCACCGACAAATTTTGGCCCGATTTCACTAAAGACGATTTCTGCGAGGCGATACTCAGCTATCAGCAGCGTGAGCGCCGTTATGGAAAAACCAGTGAGCAACTGACGGCAAACTAACACGAAATTATACACGAAACAAATATGCGATATATTAAGTTCTTAATAGTCTTTCTATCGGTAATGGCGATAAGCACTGCGCTAAGTAATGCCCAGGAGTCAAATACTGTGAATGATACAATTTACAACCCGAAACTCCTCTTTAATGGCTCACCAACAAAGTATGAGATAGCCGGAATTAAAGTCACGGGTGTTGATAACTACGAGGATTATGTCATTATTGGCTACTCGGGGCTGTCGCTAGGGCAGCGCATTGAGATTCCTGGCAGTGAGCTCAAGAACGCCGCAAAGCGATTCTGGAGGCAGGGCTTGTTCTCGAAGGTGCAGATTAAAGTAGAGAAGATATATGGCAACAAGGCTTGGTTGGAGTTCAACCTGCGCCAGCAGCCGCGCATCTCGAAGGTGAACTTCGTGGGAATGAAGAAGGGCGAGCAGAAAGATATTACTGAGCGACTGGGTAACTTGGTGGGAAGCCAAATTACACCCAATATCTCCAACCGCATAGAGCAAATCATTGAGAAATATTATGCCGCCAAAGGCTTTGAGAAAGCCACCTGCAATGTGCGCCAGCAAGAAGACCTGAGCAAGCAGAACGAGGTGATTGTAGATATCGTGGTCGATAAACACGAGAAAGTGGGCGTGCACAAAATCTATATCGAGGGCAACAAGGTGCTCAGCGACAGTAAGATAAAGCGCACCATGAAGAAGACCAACGAGAGTGGTATTCTTAACGTCTTAAAATGGTTCAGCCAGAAGAAGTTTGTTCGCACCGACTATGAGGAAGACAAGCAGCGCATAATTGACAAATACAATGAGAAAGGCTATCGCGACGCGGTGATAGTGTGGGACAGCGTTGCCAACTATAACGACAAATCGGTTGACGTGTATCTCAAAGTTGATGAGGGCAAGAAATATTATATCTCCAACATCAATTGGGTGGGCAACACCGTTTATCCTACTGCTACTCTTAACGATGTGCTGGGATTTGAGAAAGGAGACGTCTATAACCAGAAACTGCTCAACAAGCGTGTGAGTGAAGACGACGATGCCGTTTCTAACCTCTATATGAACAATGGATACCTCTTCTTCCAGCTCATACCTACCGAGACCAAGATTGAAGGCGACTCTGTTGACCTCGAGATGCGCATCTATGAGGGCAAGCAGGCGCGCATCAACAAGGTGGTCATCAACGGTAACGACCGCCTCTATGAGAAAGTGGTGCGCCGTGAGCTGCGTGTGCGTCCTGGTGAGCTCTTCAGCAAGGAAGACCTGGTGCGCTCGGCGCGTGAGATTGCCCAGACTGGTCACTTCGACCCCGAGAAGATGGACATACGCCCTGAGCCCAACGAAGAAGACGGCACAGTAGATATCATCCTTAATCTGGAGTCTAAAGCCAACGACCAAATCGAGCTTTCGGCAGGTTGGGGACAGACGGGTATCATCGGTAAGGTGACGCTCAAGTTTACCAACTTCTCAATCAAGAACCTGTTCCATCCTTCGTCTTTTAAAGGTATCATCCCTCAGGGCGATGGACAGACGTTCTCAATCAGTGCCCAAACCAACGCCAAGTACTATCAGGCCTATAGCCTCTCGTTCGTGGATCCCTGGTTTGGTGGCAAGCGTCCTAACACTCTGCAAGTGTCGGCATTCTACAGCCGCACTACCGGTATCAACTCGTCGTTCTACAACAGCCAGTACCAGAACTACTATTATAACTACCTGTACAGTGGCATGTATAACGGCTACAACAACTACTATGGCAATTATAGTGGTAACTACTATGAGAATGCCTACGACCCAGGTAAATACCTTCAGATGGCAGGTGTGACAGTGGGATTTGGTAAGCGCTTGAAGTGGCCCGACGACTATTTCACCCTCATGGCAGACCTGAGCTACCAGTGGTACAGCCTCAAGAATTGGGAATACATGTACTACATGAAGAACGGAGTGAGCAACTCGCTCGTGCTGGGATTGACACTCTCGCGCAACAGTATCGATAACCCGCTTTACACACGTCGCGGTAGTTCGTTCACACTTTCGTTCCATGCCACACCTCCTGTAAATCTATTTGGCAAGAAAGACTGGAAGGCTCTGAGTGAGGCAGGCACCGATGCCGCCAAGAAAGACCTCTATCGCTGGATTGAATACTGGAAACTCAAATTCCAGGCAAAGACCTACACTCCACTCACCGACCCCAACGGTCGCTGGACTCTGGTGCTCATGACCCGTGCCGACTTTGGACTGCTCGGCAACTGGACAAAACACGTGAAGTCGCCATTTGAGACCTTCTATGTGGGTGGCGACGGCATGAGCGGCAGCTACACCTACGCCACCGAGACCATCGCCCTGCGTGGTTATGAGAACGGTGCCTTAACGCCTTATGGTCAAGAAGGTTATGCCTACACCCGACTTGCTATGGAGCTTCATTTCCCGCTGATGCTCTCTAACAGCGCCACTATCTATCCTCTCATCTTTGTTGAGGCGGGTAATGCATGGACGAGCGTCAGCAAGTTCAACCCGTTTGACTTGAAGCGCTCGGCAGGTGTTGGCGCTCGCATCTATCTGCCAATGATTGGTATGATGGGTATCGACTGGGGCTACGGCTTCGATAAGGTTTACGGCACTAAGGGAGGCAGCAACTTCCACTTCGTGCTCGGACAGGAATTTTAAACAATGCAGAATGCAGAATGCGGAATGCAGAATATAGAATGCTGAATGCAGAATGCGGAATGCTGAATACAGAATGATTTCTGAAATAATGGACGATTAAACTTTTAACTTAAATATCAGTCAAAGACAAGCGAAATATTAACAATTTTATATACGTAATAGACAACATGAAAAAGTTTGCATTATTGTTAGTGGCAATGGTTGCCTGTATGGCGACTGCCAGTGCTCAGAAGTTTGCTCTTGTTGACATGGAGTATATCCTCAAGAACATACCCGCCTACGAGATGGCCAATGAGCAGTTGAATCAAGTGTCGCAGCGCTGGCAGCGCGAGGTTGACGACCTCAAGAAGGCTGCCGATGCCATGTATAAGAACTATCAGAGCGAGTCGGTGTTCCTGACCGATGACCAGAAGAAGAAGAAGGAGGAAGAGATTGTTGCCAAGGAGAAAGAGGCAATGCAGCTCAACGCCAAGTATTTTGGTCCCCAAGGCGAGCTCTTCAAGAAGCGCCAGTCGCTCATGAAACCCATCCAAGACGATATCTATGCCGCTGTCAAGAAGGTGAGCGAGGAGCGAGGCCTGCAGGTTATCTTTGACCGAGCCTCGTCGCAGAGCATCATCTTTGCCTCACCCAATATCGACATCAGCAACCAGGTGCTCGAGAAGCTGGGATACTCGAAATAGTTAATAGTTTAGCGCTTTGCGCTAGTTAGCCGCTCGCGTTGCTCGCTAGTTTTGCCGCTCGCGTTGCTCGCTAGTTAGCCGCTTCGCTAGTTCTCCGATCCCCGATCTCCGATCCCCGATAACTCAAAACTTTTTTACTAAAAACCATTTTTATTAAATAACCAATTAATTGATTATGTTTAAGAAATTTTTACTTGCAGTCCTCGTGGCTGCCCCTATGTGCCTTAGCGCACAGACTTTGAAGATTGGAGCTGTAAATCCAATGGAGATTTTTAATGTGATGCCCGAAGTGGCTACTGCCAACAACACGCTGAAGGGTGTACAAGATAAATATGCAGCTCAAGCCAAACCCCTCGAGGATGAGTTGCAAAAGAAGCTTAATGAATATGAGGAGCTGGCTAAGAACAAGGCCACCGATGCTCAACTCGAGGCTAAGCAAAAGGAGTTTGAGGACCTGAAGACTCGTTATGACAACTTCATGCAGACTGCTCAGAAAGACCTCCAGCAGCAGCAAGAGACTCTGCTTGCTCCCATCCAGAAGAAACTGATGGATGCCATCACATCGGTAGGTGCTGAGGGTGGCTATGCCGGCATCTTAGACTCTTCCACACTTCTGTACCGCGGCAACAACATCGAAGATGTTTCGGCTAAGGTGAAAGCAAAACTTGGAATTAAATAAAAGTGCATATTTTTATGTTTGACCTGTGATGATTTTCTTCGCAGGTCAATTTTTTTTGCTAAAATGTTTAAAGCACACACAGAAAAGTGTTACCTTTGCGGTACCAGAAAATCAATTAAAGATACATAACATGAAAATCAAACGGATAATGATGCTTGCGCTGGTAGTGCTTCCACTGGCAGTGATGGCACAGATGAAGATTGCCACAGTTGATGTGCAAGCGGTGTTTGACGCTATGCCCGAGAGCCTGAGAGCCAGCGAGCAGCTTGCGAAGGCGTCGCAGCAGTATAAGGCAGAGTATGAGATGCTACAGACGGAGTTTAACGGCAAATATGCCGCCTATCAAGGTCTTGCCGGCGACACTCCGGCTGCCATCCGCGACCGCCGTGTGCGTGAGATACAAGAGAGCAATAACGAGATTGAGGAATTTCTCGCTCGCAGTCAGGCTTCGCTTGCGGCCATGAAGCAAGAGCTTGAGGCCCCCATCTATGCCAAGATTAACGCAGCCATTAAAGAGGTGGGCGATGCTGGCGGGTACACATATATAATAGATGTGTCAAGGACTCCAGTTGTTTATACTGGTGCAGGAGCTATCGACCTCACCAGTCAAGTAAAGAGAGCGCTTGGCATTGATTGAGGCGTGTAAAGAACACAGAAGTTAATGCTCCTAGCCATTCCTACTTATTCCTAGTCATTCCTAGTCATTCCTATCCATTCCTAGTCATTCCTATCAGAGAAAATGGCCGACAAGATGACACCTGAGCAGCGTCACCGCTGCATGAGCAGCATCCGCAGCCGCGACACCAAGCCCGAGATGATAGTGCGTCGATGGCTGTGGCGTCAGGGTTATCGCTATCGTCTCAACGTGAAGGCGCTGCCTGGTCGCCCCGATATTGTGCTGCCCCGTTTCAGCACTGTGATATTTGTCAATGGCTGTTTTTGGCACGCTCATGAGGGCTGCGACAAGTATAGGGTGCCTTTGACCAATGTGGACTTCTGGACTGCGAAGTTTCGCCGCAACCGTGAGCGCGATGAGCGCAACTACCGCCTGTTGCACAAAATGGGGTGGTATGTGCTGGTAGTGTGGGAATGCCAACTCACGAAGGAGAACCGCAGTGCCACGCTGCTGGCTCTGAGTCGCCGCTTGAGTCAGATCTTTCTTGAGACCAAAGGCGCGAAGCTATATACTAATGAAGAAGATACGTCAATACCTCTTGCCGCCGAGCAACTAGAGAGTTACGGGAAATAGCCACCCAAGAAATGTGATTGCCTAATGATAGATTTAGGTTGAAAAACAAGCGAGATGAGCAGTGTCCCTGCTGCCATCTCGCTTTGGTTTTTATGGGTCGGGGTGAAGGTTTCATTTCTTCTTTCCTGACTTGTTGTTCTTGTTGCTTTGCCCAGTATTGGTGGTGTTCTTGCTTTTTTTGCTTTGCCCTTTTGGCTCATCTTGGGCCTTTTGCTTGCCTTGTTTGCTTTGTTTTGGTTGCTCTTTAGGCTGCTCCTTGGCCTTTTGCTTGCCTTGCTTGGACTGCTCTTTAGGCTGTTCCTTAGCTGGCTGCTTAGCTTGAGGATGCTTCTTGGCATATCCCTTCTCGGGGATGGTGAGGTTTTGTCCAATCTCGATGTGGTCGCCGTTTATACTGTTGGCAGCACGCAGGTCTTCTTGGCTTATGCCATACTTGTTGGCGATTTTGGTGATGTTGTCGCCCTCTTTCACATTGTGCTTAACCGATTGAGGTTGCTTCTTTTCCTCTTTCTTAGTGCTCTTTCCCTTATCGGTTTTGTTTTTCTCGCTCTTGTTGGCTGTATTGTTTTTATTGTCGTTTTTGGCGTTTTTAGCAGTGTTGTTCTTGTTGTCGTTCTTAGCGGTGTTGTTGTTTTTGTTGTCCTTAGGAGCGTTGTTTTTAGTGTCGTTCTTAGCAGGAGTGTTGTTCTTAGTGTCGTTCTTGGCGGTGTTGTTGTTTTTGTTGTCCTTAGGAGTGTTGTTCTTGTTGTCGCTCTTGGCGGTGTTGTTGTTTTTATTGTCGTTTTTGGGAGTGGTTGCAGCTGTGTTGTGCTTTTCGGGAACATTCTTAGGTTGAGTCTTGGGTTGCTCTGGCTTTGGTGGCACAGGTGCGTGCTGGTCACGGCCGCCACTGTAGTTGCTATTGTTATTGCTGTTGCTATTGTAGTTGCTTCCAGTGTTGTAGCTGTTGCCACTATTGTAGCTATTGCTGTAGCTGCTGTTGTTGCCTCTGTTGGTGTTTTCGGCCATCAATCCTTGAGTTCCAGCATTGTTGGAGTTGTTGCCCATCACGGTCTCCTCTATTGGGGAGTTCATGTTTACTACAGTCAGCACTTGTCCTGGTCGCAGGGTGGTGGAGGTAAGTTGGTTGAGTTCTTTGAGGGCATCATATTCCATGCCATAACGGTCGGCAATCTCTATGAAGTCTTCGCCTTCGGTTACCGTGTGGTAGATAAATTTGTCGGCAACTTCTTCTTCGCCTACAATCTGTCTCACATCACCAGGTTTCACCTCACCTCTTTGAGCGTAGATATTCTTCTGGTAGTTCTCAATACGGTCTTCGGCCATGATATAGCTGTAGATTTGCTGAGAGGGGAGAGCGAGAGTGAGAGGTCTAGCCTTAGAGCCGTTGATGACTCCAGCGCGGTATTGTGGGTTGAGGATTTTTATCTCGTCGAGAGGAATGTTCAGCACATCAGATATTTGGTTGAGATGGATGCGCTTGGTCACTGCCACCGTGTCGATAATGAGGGGTTTCTTGGTGAGAGTGGGGTTGATGTTGTGCTGCTGGTAGTAGGTCATCACATAGTTGGCGGCGATGAATGCCGGCACATAACCGCGAGTCTCACGAGGCAGGTAGTTATAGATTTCCCAGAAGTCGGGGTTATCGGTGCCTGCACGGCGAATGGCTTTGTTCACATTGCCTGGACCGCAGTTGTAGGCAGCGATGGCGAGCGACCAGTCGTGGTAGGTGTCATATAGCTGCTTGAAATATACGGCGGCTTTCTCGCTCGACCTGTAGGGGTCGCGACGCTCATCGAGCTGTGTATCGACGGTGAGTCCTACACCCTTGGCGGTAGTGATCATGAACTGCCACAATCCCCCGGCTCCAGCTGGCGACACGGCATTTGGGTTGAGTGCCGACTCGATGATGGGGATGTACTTGAGCTCAAGAGGCATCTGGTGACGCTCGAGGGCTTCCTCAAAGATGGGCATGTAATAAGGACACATTCCCAGCATCTGCGCCACGAGAGTGCGGCTCTTGACTACATATCGCTCGATATAGCTCTTCACGATTTGGTTAAAAGGCATCTCGATGTCGGTTGGCAACGCTTTCAGTCTCCTTATGTACTCGGCATCGCTCACCAGTCCATAGTCGCGTGTCTCAATGCCCGACTCGTCGATAATGGCATAGTTTTTCAGATACCAGTTCTCCATCATCTCCTTAGTGTTGGTCTCAAAGCTCGATGGATAGACAATAGCGTTGTCGGTAATCGACTCCTTGAGCGAGAGAATGTTCTTGGCGCTTGCGCCAAAGCACGTGATAAACGTGATTGCTGTTAATAATAGAACCTTATATTTCATAACTTGTATTGTGTTTTCTTGTTGATGTTTCTAATTTGTTAAAACGAGAATGCGCATCCCAGCCCCACCGAGGGCAAGCGGGATTGGCTGCTCTCGATAACTGCTGGCTTGATTTGCATGGACAGGTCGTCGCTCACGTCGAAGTGCATCATCGAGGCATCGACGTAGGCGTCGATGACGTTTAGCAGATACACCGCTGCAATGCCAATGATGCAGATGTCGCGGTAGCGTCGGTAGTAGTCCTTGCGGCTCTTGAGGGTGCTGGTGAGCCACGACTTGTCGAGGTCGCTCTCCTTCACGGTGGGAGGGTAGAAGTCCATGTAGCTGCGCGTGTTGGGGTCGTTGTCGGTGATGTCGCGGTAGGCTTTAGAGTAGTCATTGAGCATACGGTTGTTCCACGACGTGCCGTAGGTGAGTCCCACGAAGGCGCCAATCACGATGGGCAGCTTCCAGTAGCGGCGGTTGTAGATTTGTCCGGCGCCAGGACATAGTGCTGAGAGCCACATCGCCCGCATGGGGTCGGGGTTGAACTTGAGTTTGTCGTTGACAACAGGTTTCGCCTCTTTGTCGAGCGTGGCAGTGAGCATCATTGTGGTGTCGGCAACAACGATGGTGTCGCTCAGCACGTCAATGTCGCGGCTCTGTGCTTGTGCCGAGCAAGCGATAGCCGCACACACGAGCACGAGTGCCATGCGAGCAGCAAGAGGTGATATGTTGCCGTTGTGTTTCACACTAAAACCCTGTTGCGCTGTTGTTATTTAGACATAAGAACATAAGTTCATAATTTCTGCGCTGTTTTTTTGTTCTTATGTTCTTTTGTCCAAAAGTAGCGCTGTTGTTATTTAGACATAAGAACATAAGTTCATAATTTATCTGCGCTGTTTTTTTGTTCTTATGTTCTTTTGTCCAAATGTTGCGCTGTATTTATTTAGACATAAGAACATAAGTTAATAATAAGCTCAAGTGTAAGGTGCGCTCTGACTTTCGGCGTGAGCCGAAGGACCGAGTGCATCACACGTCATTATTTTTCTTTTAAACGGTCAAAGATACTAATAATTCTGTCAAGTTCATCATCGCTGTTGAAGGCAAATGTTATTTTTCCTTTACCGTTGGCGTCGCACGCCATCTTCACTGGCACGCCAAAAGCCTTGGTAAGATGGTTGGTAAGGATGTCGAAATCGGCGATGTTGTGGCGTTTAGGAGCGTTTTCGCTAGCCTGTTCACCTTTTTTAATGATTTCTTGATAACGTTTTGCCAGTTGCTCAACTTGTCGAACTGATAAACCTTTTTTAAGTGTCTCGTTATATAATTTTAACTGCAATGCTGGGTCGGCGACCGAGAGGATGGCTCGTGCATGCCCCATGTCGAGTTTCTTGTCGCGAAGCCCGAGTTGCACCTCGGCGGGGAGGTTGAGCAGACGCAGGAAATTGGCGATAGTGGTGCGTTTCTTGCCTATGCGCTCGCTCAGGCGTTCCTGGGTGAGGTGGTACTGGTCGATGAGTTTGCGCAGGGTGAGGGCAATCTCAATGGCGTTGAGGTCCTCGCGCTGAATGTTCTCGATGAGCGCCATCTCGGTAAGCTCGGTATCGTTAGCGTCACGTATGTAGGCGGGCACGCTGTCGAGCTTGGCGATTTTGGCGGCACGGTAGCGGCGCTCTCCCGAGATTATCTGGTATTTGCCGTTGTCGAGCTGTCGCAGCGTGAGGGGCTGGATGATGCCCAGCTCTTTGATTGACGCCGCCAGCTCGCCCAGAGCCTCTTTGTCAAACGAGGTTCTCGGTTGCTCGGGGTTAGGCTCAATGTCGCCAATGGCGATGTCGTTGATTGCCGATGAACCACCAAGCTGTATCTCATTCATCGAGTCCATTGATATAAGTGAGTCTAAGCCGCGTCCTAATGCGTTTCGTTTCATATACTAAATATAATCTTAAACTATAATATATAATTAGCCTGCAAAGTTACGAAAAAAGGCCGAGAATACTCAGCCATTTTTATAACATTAACAAGTTTTGAGGGGTTGTAACAAGGTTTTAAACAACCCGTACCTATTTACCTATGCCACCATTATCAAACAAAAAAAGCAAAACCAGATAAATAAAACAAGATTTTTTAAATTTGTTCCTCTTTGTTGAGTTTGTTTGAAAATAATGCGGTGAAGAAACAAAATCGCTTAATAGACACAACAACCTTATGTGGGAAATTATTTCTTTTGTGACTCTCTCTCAATCAGTTCTTTTGCGAGCATCAGGTGGCTGATGGCGCCACGGCTCTGGGGGTCGTAGAGGATGGCTGGCAGGCCGTGGCTGGGCGCCTCGCTGAGGCGGGTGTTGCGTGGTATCACGGTGGCGAACACCATGTCGCCAAAGTGCGATTTCAGCTCCTCATAGATCTGGTTGGCGAGTCTGAGTCGTGCGTCATACATGGTGAGCAGGAATCCCTCGATGTGCAGGCCGCTGTTGAGCTTCGACTTGATGATGCGCACTGTGTTGAGCAGCTTGCTGATGCCCTCGAGGGCGAAATACTCGGCCTGAACAGGTATTATCACGCTGCTAGCAGCGGTGAGGGCGTTGACGGTAATCAGTCCCAGCGATGGGCTGCAGTCGATGAGGATGTAGTCGTAGCTGTCGCTCACGCTCTTGAGAATGCGCGCCATCACTTTCTCTCGGTTGGGCTTCTTGATGAGCTCAAGTTCGGCACCCACGAGGTCGATGATAGAGCCTAGCACGTCGAGTCGCTCGATGCACGATGGCACCACGGCGCTCTCGATGGGATATTCATCTACGAGGCATTCATATATAGAGGCTTGCAGCTGCTTCGGGTCGATGCCGAGTCCCGACGTGGCATTGGCTTGCGGGTCGGCGTCGATGAGCAGCACGCGTTTGTCGCATTGTGCCAGCGAAGCAGCTAAGTTGATGGCTGTGGTGGTCTTTCCCACGCCTCCTTTTTGATTGGCTAAAGCTATTATTTTTGTCATTTATCGTTTTTTCGTTGTTCGTTTTCGTTTATCGTTGAGAATCTTCTAGAATGTCTAGAATTTCTAGAGGTTCTAGATTATCTCTAGGGGATTTATTCTTTAGTTTCTAATCCCGAAGCGCTTATGAGCTTTGAATCCACAGTTCTTTAACTTTACGCTTGATGGCGAGGATGTTGCCCAGCGAGATAAGGGACATGATGACAACGGCAACAATTAGCGAGAGCCATATTTTGCCGCCGTTCACGTCCATCGCTTTGAGCATGGGCATGTAGTAGGCTCGCATCAGCAGCATGAGAATTACGGCGACAATCATCACGACAAAGTTGATGCCAACCACCATCATAATGTAGGTTCGTGACACTTGGTTAGGAGAATAACCTAATACCAGCAGGTCTTGGAGCTTCTTGGTGTTCTTCTGCAAGAGCAGGTAGATGCTCAGCATGAGTATGAAGAACGCCAGCACGCTGATGATGACCCCCACGATGATGACGATGCTCACGATGATGTTGAGGAAGCCTTGCGCCTTGCTCTGATTCATCTTGTCGCCGGCAACCTGATAGCCTTGGTCGGCGAAGTATTTCCCTATCCTCTCGTCGCCAGGGCTGTTGACCTCAACAATGAGCCTTGATGGGTTGCGCTCTGCGCCACTGCCAAACTCCTCGTTGCTCCATTTCATGAAATCTTCGGGCACGATAATGGTGTTAAGGCGCGACGAGAAGCCTATCAAGATGCCTTCAAAAGTCTGCGCCCGCCCATTGCCACGAATGGTGAACTGTAGGTTCACCGCTTTCGACACCGCCAGCTCGCTGGCCTGTGGCAAGCCCTGGCTAGGGGCGAAGCCAAAGTTGTAGAGCGTGAGATAGTCTCTGGAGATGATTATGGGGATTTTGGGGTTGTCGGGGTCGAATTTCCAGTCTCGGTCGGTGACATCGAGGTATTCATCGGGCAACGACTCAAAAAACATCATCGTGCGCATGCCTTGACCGCTCACGCTGATAGTGGCTTCCACGCTATAGTCGTTGCTCGAGAAGCGTCCCACCTTGCGGCACCAGGGCTGCGCCTCGATATCTTCAATGTCGGAGGTGGCGAAGTCGTTGTTCCCTTGCAGCACGGTAGATGCCGTTGACACTTCGCGGGTGATAATCAAGTAGTCTTTGCGCAGGAAGCTGTCTTCGTCGTTGAACAGAGGTTTCACGTCTTGATGAAACTGCACCGCCAGTATCACAATGGTGAGTCCCACTAAGCTGGCGAGCGAGAAACCGATGAGCTGCGACGGGCTTATGTGCTTGCGCAGCAGCTTCCACATCAGTCCGTGGCTGCTGTAGTCGGGACTATTTTTGTTATCTTTCTTGCTCATAGCTTAAACTCTTTGTCGATATTAATTTTCACGTTGTTGCCCACCGATGTGGAAATGATTCCGGCGCCCTGACGCTCGGCCTCGGCGGTCACCATTTCGGCGACTATGCGGTTGTTGGTCTCGTCGAGGTGGCTCACTGGCTCGTCGAGAATGATGAAGTCGCAGGGCTGGCACAGGGTGCGGATAATCGCCACTCGCTGCTGCTGGCCTATCGACATCTTTGCCACCAGGCTGTCAACTTTCTCTACAATTCCCAACTTGTCCATCATCGCCACGATTTCGTCGCGGGTCTTGAAATTGGTGATGCTGTTCTTGAGCATGATGTTCTCCATTGCGGTGAGCTCGGGAAACAGGCGCATCTCCTGGGCGAGGTAGGCGATGTGGTGGGTGCGCACTTTGCACCAGTCGGCGACGCTCAGTTGCTTGATGTCGCGACCGTCGAAGGCGAAGGTGCCGCTGTAGTCGATGCGGTAGCCGTATATGTAGCTGCACAGCGACGACTTGCCGGTGCCACTCTCGGCGCTGATGAGATATTTCTTGCCGCGCTCAAAGGTGACATCACGGAGCCATATCTCGCTGCCGGTAACTTCACGACCGGCAAATACCGCCGGAAGGGTGTTATGAAGTGTGATGTTATTCATTATATTGATGCTTAGTTGATTGTGTGGCTGTCAATATGGTCATTTTACTTCTTATATTGAAAGCACTTTAAATAACTTGCAAAAATAGCGATTTCCTCTTAATCGGCATTCATTATTTAAGTATTTTTATAAGAGTTGTGTCGCTTCGCTAGTTTGCCGCTCGCTTAGCTTCGCTAGTTTGCCGCTCGCTTAGCTTCGCTAGTTAGCCGCTTCGCTGGTTTTTATTTTGTGTTGTAAAAAGAAATCCACGACATCACGTCGGGGATTGCTTAACTAATTAACCTTCTAATACCATTAACATAAACCTTAAACAATGAAAAAATGTCGTCATCACGACGATGTTGTTTTCTGTTTAGAATACAAAGAAATGCATTCTGAAACCCATTATGCAAATATGATGCCAGTTTTGCCAAATCATCTTGATTTTTTGGCAAAATGGCAGTAAAAAGCTTTTGATTAACGTAGATTAACAATCTTGATGATGGTGATATCCCTTAATGGTTGCTGGATTATCTATGTCATTCCGCTTTCATGAAAGCGAAATACACCGCCATGATGAGCAGGGTAAACGAAACGAAATGGTTCCAGTGCAGGTGCTCGTTCTTGAAGAAGATTGTCACAAAAACGGTGAACACCGTCAGGGTGATAACCTCTTGGATAACTTTGAGTTGCATCAAGGAGAAAGGTCCTCCATTCTCGACAAAACCGATGCGGTTGGCGGGTACCATGAACGAGTATTCAAACAGGGCTATGCCCCAAGAGAATAGGATTACTGCAAAAAGTGGCCAGTTGGCGCTCACGCCCATCTGCTGTAACTTGAGGTGTCCATACCATGCGAATGTCATCACTATGTTGCTCACACAGAGCAGCCCTATTGTGGCAAGTGCGGTCCAGTTCATTTGTTGTTATATTTTTTATGAGCGATAATCACATCGCTTTAGATTAGTGAATTTCAAAAAACGGCCGCAAAGTTACTGTTTTTTGTGGGATTTCAAGAATAAAAAAGAAGAAAAAGGGATTCCTTTTTCTTCTTTTCTTTTTATGATTATGATTATATTTATGGCTCGATGCGGATGTCTTCGTTAAGGTAGGGTACTAGTCTTCCCCGCAGGGTGATGTGTCCGTTGCCTAGCGTCGGGAACACATCGGCAACAGCTTGGTCGTTTTCTTTGAAGATGGTGATGGTTACGCTGGCGTTCATGCGTCGTCCAATCATCATATAAGAAATGATGGTGTTTCCCTTCTTGTCGTGCGTCAATTTTTTGTTGCTGATGCGTCCATGCAGCGTGATGCCTCCCAGCCCATTGGCACCAGCACTCATAGTGTTGAAAGCCACCTGGAAAATTCCCTTGTCGCCTTGCATGAGCATGAAGTTGGTGTTGTCGTTGAGTCCCAGTTCATAGTGTCCATAGCTGTTGCGCACCTCGGTGGCTTGCAGCACGAAATATCCGTCATCGGCAGCAAGCTCAGCCTTGAGGTGATAGATGGAATCAACGATTTCTTTGTCTTTCTTGATGCGCTCTTTGCGTTCTTTCTTGGTCTCGTTCTCGGGAATTGGCGCTGTCTTGTCAATCACGTAGATGTCATCGTCATAACTTTGTGCCCATGATGTGGCTGGCACGGAAATAAATGCCACTAAAAGAAGTGAGAATATAAAATTAAAAGCCTTCATAACTACATGTGATTTTAGGGAGTTGTTGCAAAATTACACAATTATAACACATAAACCATGAAAATACTGCATCATTTAGTCAATTTTTTTTGTATTTTTGCAAAAAAAACAAGAAATGCCGAATAAAAGCCGATTTTCCTGGCCACATAAAATACTGTTCCTCTTTTGTGGAATGGTGGTCGCCATGTTTGTGGTGGCAGTGGCTATAGTGTTGATGCCTGGTGCCGATACCAAAAATGTCAACTATGTGATAGCGATGTCGATAGCTCAGAATGTGGTTGTGTTCATTTTGCCGGTTCTGATGTTGGCGATGCTGAACAAGAGGGCAGAGCTGAAGCCTTTCTCTCACACATTGTGGATGACCAAAGGCCCCACATTGAAATCTGTCCTGCTCGTGGTGCTGGTGTGGATAGCTGCGCTGCCAGCCATGAACTATCTGGTGGAGTGGAACCAGAGCATCGTGTTCCCGTCGTGGATGCAAGGAGTGGAAAGCCAGTTGCGTAACATGGAGAGTGAAGCAGCGGCAACCACTAGTAAGCTGCTCGACTCGCAGTCGCTGGCAGTGATGCTGTTTATGGTATTTGTAGTAGGCATTTTGACGGGTCTTGGTGAGGAGATTTTCTTCCGCGCCGGCTTGCTGGGCACGATGATTCATGGCAAAGTCAATAAGCACCTGTCGGTGTGGGCAGTAGCGATTGTCTTCAGCGCCTTCCACTTGCAGTTCTTCGGTTTTGTGCCTCGCATAGTGCTTGGTGCCTGGCTTGGCTACCTGCTGGTGTGGACTGGCGAGGTGTGGACTCCCATCATCGCCCATGCGCTCAACAACGGCTCGATAGTGGTGGCGACATATCTTGCCAATCGAGGCTATATTTCAGACAACTACCTAGAGACTACAGGCACTGGCGACCACTGGCTCGCCCTGGGCAGTGCTGTGGTGACGGTATTGCTTTTAATTGTATTTATGAGAAAATCTCCAAAAACAAATAAAGAATTAATGATATGAAACGCTTAATCGCTGGTTGTGCCGCTCGCGTTGATTCGCTAGTTTGCCGCAAGCTTCGCTTGCTAGTTTGCCGCTCGCGTTGCTTCGCTAGTTTGTCGCAAGCTTCGCTTGCTGGTTTTGTTATGCTGTTACTGCTAGTATTGGCTGGTGCCACCGCTAGCGCACAAGAGGTGATTTGTCACCGTGGATATTGGGACAGAGAGGGCTCGGCGCAGAACTCTATTCGTTCGCTCGTGAAGGCCGACTCGATAGGAGCGTGGGGCTCGGAGTTTGACGTGTGGATGACTGCCGACGGCGTGCTGGTGGTGAACCACGACGAGACTTTCGAAGGCATCACCATCGAGACTGCCAAATGGAAACAGCTCAAGAATATGCGTCTCAAGAACGGCGAACCGCTGCCCAAGCTGGAGCAGATGCTCGAGTGCGGCAAGGCGTTGAAGACGCGCCTCATCGTCGAGATGAAGCCTCACACCAAGAAGGCTCAGGAGCATGATGCGGCTCGCAAAATTGTGAAGATGGTAAAGAAGATGGGGTTGGAAGAACGTGTGGAGTATATCACATTCTCCTATGAGGGCATGAAGAAACTCAAGGAGCTGGCACCTGAAGGAACGCCAGTCTATTACCTCAACGGCGAGTTGTCGCCATCGCAGCTTGCCGAACTTGGGATGGCAGGCATCGATTACAACATAGGTGTGATGCGTGAGCATCCAGAGTGGATTGACGAGGCACACTCGCTGGGCATGAAGGTTAACGTGTGGACCGTCAACAGCGACCGCGACATGGACTGGTGCATCAACTACGGCGTGGATTTCATCACCACCAACGACCCTGAGAAATTGCAGCTAAAACTGGCACCATAAACTGCGGCAAATTACGGCGGCAGGAAAAAAACTAAGAACGAAGAGCAAAAAACTGAAAACTATTTACTACCTTTGCCGATTGATAACAAAAGTACAGTTTTTTATGGTACTCTTTAAGTCATTTGAGAAATTAGGCTCCTATTGCGCATTGATGTGGCGCAGCATCGGCATACCCGACAAGTGGCGGGAGTTCTTCAAGCGCTATATGGCAGAGATATATAAGCTAGGCATCGACTCCATCCCACTGATTTTGATTGTGTCGCTGTTTATTGGCGCGCTGTGTACGCTGCTCATCAAGCTCAATATCAGCAACCCGCTGCTGCCGCGCTACACGGTGGGTTTGACCACACGCGAGATTATCCTGCTGGAGTTCTCGTCGTCGATATTGTGTCTTATCCTTTCGGGAAAGATAGGCAGTAACATCGCCAGCGAGATAGGCACCATGCGTGTGACGGAGCAGATCGACGCCCTCGACATCATGGGCATCAACAGTGCCAACTACCTGATAATGCCAAAGATTACAGGTTTAGTGACCATTATGCCGTTCCTGGTGATAATCTGCATGGTGACGAGCCTCTTTGGTGGCTTTTTGATATGCGTGATAACGGGCATTATCGACACCGATACCTATATATTTGGTATTCAGACGCTCTTCATTGAGTGGTATGTGTGGTTTGCTTTGATAAAATCGCTGTTTTTCGCTTTTATCATCTCTAGCATCTCGTCGTTCTACGGCTACACCGTGAAGGGCGGCTCCATCGAGGTGGGCAAGGCGAGTACCGACGCCGTGGTGATGAGCAACATCATGATACTGCTCACCGACGTGCTGCTCACCAAGCTGTTGATGATGTGATGATAAGAGGGGAGAGTTGAGAGTGGAGAATGCAGAGTGTTGCGATAACCAATAACCTATAATCAACAACCAACTATGATAGAAGTTAAGAATGTTGAGAAGTCGTTTGACGAGGAGGGTGGCAAGAGGCAGGTGCTTTTTGGCGTCAATGCCAAGTTCTATGACGGCAAGGTAAACCTGATAATCGGTCAGAGCGGCTCGGGAAAAACGGTGCTGGTGAAGAACCTGGTGGGACTGTTCAAGCCCGACAGCGGCGAGATATTGTATGACGGCCGCGACATCACCAAGCTCGACACCAAGCAGATGAAGGAGCTTCGCAAGGAGATAGGCATGCTGTTCCAGGGCTCGGCGCTCTTCGACAGCGAGACGGTGATGGGCAACGTGATGTTCCCCCTCAAAATGTTTTCCACGATGAGTACCGCTGAGCAGCGCGAGCGCGCCCAGTTCTGCATCGACCGCGTGAACCTCAGCGGCAGCGAGAACAAATATCCGAGCGAGTTGAGTGGCGGTATGCAGAAACGCTGCGCCATCGCCCGCGCCATCGCCCTGAATCCCAAATACCTGTTCTGCGACGAGCCAAACTCGGGCCTTGACCCCAAGACATCGATAGTGATTGACGAGCTGCTCTTTGACATAACCCACGAGTTTGGCATCACCACCATCATCAACACCCACGACATGAACTCGGTGATGGGCATTGGTGAGAATATCGTGTTCATCTACAAGGGCCATGTGGGATGGGTAGGCAACAAAGACGAGATTTACAACGTTGACAACGAGCATCTTAACAATTTCGTGTATGCCACCGACCTCTTTGCCGACGTGCGCAAATATCGCCTTGAACATGGCTACAAGCGCACAAGAATCTCACAGAAATAATCTATAATCATTTACACTTTATAATTTACAAAAACTATGAAGAAAACTATTTTTACATTGATGCTCATGTTCGCATCAGCATTAGCGATTAATGCGCAGAGCCTTACCAGTAATCCATGGTACACTATGCTTGAGATGGATGGTGAAGATGCCGCTTTTGTCATTAACTTTAATGATGATGGCACTTGTGCCATTGTGCTGGGTGCCGACGAGGTTATGGATGAAGAAGGCATGAAGATGATAATCTCTATGACAGCAATGATGCCAGGGACCTATAAACTTGATGGCAAGAACCTGTCAATAACCTTTGACGAGGCAGGTGCCAATGTTGATGTTGATTATTCGGTTGAGGGCGTTGATGCAGCTACCAAGAAGATGATGGATGCCATGATCAAGCCAGAGCTTGAGAAGCAGAAACCCGAGCTCAAGAAAATGATTTTGAGTGGTATGCCAAAGATGGGCAATATGAAAGTTGTCTCGGTCAGCAAGGAGAAACTTGTTCTTGCCGATGAGGAAGGCGGTGAAATGACTTTCATGCCCGCTCCCGATGAGTAAATTTTGGCTCAAAAGAATCAAGACTTACGAGAGTGCTTGCCCATGTGGGGAGCACTCTCGTTTTTTGATAATAAAATGGTTAATAAAAAATCTCGTTTTAGTTAGGATATTTCTAGAGAAATTTGTATTTTTGCAAACGAGAAAATTAGTGCAAGGTGAGAGCATCGCCAAACAAGGTGCAAGGTGAGAGCATCGCCAAGCTTGCTTGAGCATTGCCGAAGAGCAGCCCTTGTTATTTAAACTTGTTTGAGCCTTGCCGAACCGCACCCTGTTTTATCAAAAAATCTGCTCACATTATGCACATCGTCATAGCCGGAAATATTGGTTCAGGAAAGTCAACGCTCACACGGCTGTTAGCTCAGCACTATGGGTGGACTCCGCGCTATGAGAGTGTGGCTCACAATCCCTATCTCGAAGATTATTACCACGACATCCAGCGGTGGTCGTTCAACCTTGAGGTGTATTTCCTCAAGGAGCGCTTCCGTGACTTGCTGGCGATATCACAGTCGCAGGGCACAATCCTTCAGGACCGCTCGATTTTTGAGGGCGTGTATGTCTTTGTCGCCAACAACCGCGCTATGGGCAACATCTCGGAGCGCGACTTCGCGACCTATATGGAGCTCTTCGAGCACATGCTCTCTATAGTGAAGCTGCCCGACCTGATGATATATCTGCGCTCGTCGGTGGAGCATCTGGTGGCGAATATCCAAAAGCGCGGACGCGACTATGAGCAGACCATGCAGATCGACTATCTCGACAACCTCAACCGCCGCTACGAGGACTTCATCACCAACCATTACAAGGGCAGGGTGATGATAGTCGAAAAAGACAACCTCGACTTTGAGAACCGCCGTGAAGATTTCATAGGCATCACCAACCGCATCGACAGCATACTCTACGGACTGTTCCCGATGGAATAGTGTGCTTCGCACAAGTTTAGAATTTAGTGGTTGGAAACTTAACACTTGAAACTTAACACTTAAAACTTAAAAAGTTATGCATATAGCAATATCAGGAAACATAGGTTGTGGCAAGACCACATTGACGCGAATGCTCGCCGAGCATTACGGCTGGGAGCCACGTTTTGAGTCAGTGACCAACAACCCCTATCTTGCCGACTTCTACGACGACATGGAGCGGTGGTCGTTTAACCTGCAAATCTATTTCCTCAACAAGCGTTTCAAGGATGTGGTGGAAATCTCCAAGAGCAGCGACGTGATAATCCAGGACCGCACCATCTTTGAGGATGCCTGCATCTTCGCACCCAACCTCCATAACCAGGGCAAGATGAGTGACCGCGACTTTGAGACCTACCAGGACTTGTTCAAGCTGATGATGTCGCTGGTGGAGAAGCCCGACCTGATGATTTACATCCGCTCAAGCATCTCGACGCTGGTGGGGCAGATTCAGAAACGCGGCCGCGAGTATGAGCAGACCATCCGCTTAGATTACCTGCAAGGCTTGGAACGCCTCTATGAGAAGTGGATTGAAGATTATGACGGCAAACTCATCATCATCGACGGCGACAATTGCAAATTTGGCGACCGCCCCGAGGATTTCGCCAAAGTCACCGACCGCATCGACGGATTGCTCTACGGCCTGTTCCCGATAATGTAACGGCAAATTTAGCGGATTTTTCTAATCGTTTGATACAAGAAACGAACTAGAGGCCATTGTTCTTAATTATGAAGAGAACAATGGCTTTGTGCTTAATTGTCGTTTATGGGAATGTTGCTAGTCGTTACGGATGTGGGTGGCGACGATTTCTAGCATTTGTGCTTGGAGCTCGCGGTTTGTGTCGATGACGTTCCAGATGCCGTCTTCGCTCAGTACACCACACTTTAGGTCTTTAGGCAGATGTCCTGCCTCGCTGTCGTTGAAGTCCTGCTGCCATTCGTCGCTCACGAGATAATCGTCGATGGTCTCTATCGACTCCATCGCTTCGGTATAAAGGTCGAGGGCGTCGCTCAACGCTTTCACTGCTTGAGAAGCCTTGTCGAGGTGCTCCTCCATAGTTTTTATTCTCTCAATTTGCTCCATCTTAGTAAACAAGTTAACGAGTAAACAAGCAGAATGATTTTTTGACTGCTCGTCAACTAAAAACGATAATATTTGTTCCTTATATTTGATTAACACTATTTTGTGCGAAATTAAGTTGCAACACGGCTACTGCCTCTCCTTGTTGTGGACTGGAGATTTTGAGTGCTGTGAGCCGTTGTTTCAACTGCTGTCGCGAGGCACATTCATGAAAAGTGTTCTCTATGAGCTGTAATTCGCTGGCAGCGACAACGCATAATGGCTGAGGCACATAGACGGTGTTGCCGAGTTCGCGGTCAAAAGGCAGGATAGAAATCAACTTCCCGTCATCGCCCACCGTGGTAATGTGGTTAATAACCTCCTCGCCATTGCCGAGTATCGTGTAGTTAGAGATATATCGCTTCATGTTGGTCGGAGTTATTTGTCAGTAGGGACTGGTCGTGGCAGGTGATCGCCATTGGGGTTAGGGATAGTTCCCCGTCGGGGTACTGACGGCTTGTTGAGACCAGGCTTAGGCTTGTAGGAGCCTTGCACAGTCGGTGCCAGTCGTCCAGGGTAAGAGCCCGCCGGTCGCCCTGGATAGTTGACGGGTGGCGGGTTGCCGCGCTGTGGTTGCTGCGATGAGGAAATGTCGTTTTGCGGTTGGTTAACAGGTGTAGGAGTGGTGGCGCTTTCGATCTGTGCCGCTTCCTCATTCTGTTGCTCAATAATCGCTTTAGGTCCCACGAAGCGTTGCGATATTGTGCTGTAACTGCCTTTGTCGAGGTGGGTTCGCAGCAGGTAGGTGCTGTCGATGAAAGTGATGCTTAGAGGCCGCGTCTTGTAACGGATGAAGCCGTAAATGCGCTTGACGACTCTCGATGTGTCGCCTTGAATGGCGTTTTCTATCCATCCGTTGGCTTGTGCCGTTCGGTTGATGTAAGACGTGCAGCCATCCTGATAGTCGATGGCAACGAGCATCGTGATGGCGTTGCCCGAGTTTATCATCTTGAAGCACAGGGCATATTTGTCGCCCTTGCGGCTGTCGCCATCGGGTGAGTAGTCAAACTTGATGTACCCGTCGCGCATAGCATTGGTCAATATCCATTGCTGGGGCTCTTTCCACATGTTGGCGCTGTCGCCTGAGTTTGGGAAAACGCGCCGAGTCCTGTTGATTTGGTCATCAAGAGCAAAATTGTTGCCAGACGTGTTAGTGTAAACTGGTTTGCCGTTATTGCTCTCTTTTTCAAGGATTTCAATAGCCTTGTCATGAACCTCAGAATAGACTTTGAGGTTGTGGCCATACCACACCAGCGAGGAGTCGTACATTGCCAAGTCGGCGTCATATTTCTTGAGTATCGACTGCTTGAGTAATAGCTTCGCTGAGTCATCGGGAAAGAGATCGGGCTTCTGCTCAATGAGCATTTCGGCTTTGGCGAAGTCGGCAAGCACATGCGCCATGTCTTTTTTGTTGATTACTCCGCTAGGAGTGCTGTCGCAGCTTGTGAAGATGGCTGCGGCAACAATCAACAAGACAATAATGGTTGTCAATTGGCGCATAGCAAAATCAGTTATTAGGCTTCCTGTTCTTCTTTCTCCTCATTAGGCACTTCTTGCTTCTCTTTGTCTTTCTTGTCGCCCAGCAGGTACTTGTTGTAGAAAAGAATGATGGCGATGATGCTTGTGGTGAGGCACGCGTCGGCGACGTTGAAGATAGGCTGGAAGAACAGATAGTGCTTGCCGCCTATCCACGGCATCCATTCGGGCCAGTCCCACTCGGCGAGAGGGAATTGCAGCATGTCCACCACCTTGCCGTTGAAGAGTGAAGCATATCCTCCCTCGCTAGGCAGCAGCTGTGCCACCTCGGGAGCGGCGGGGGCGTTAAAGAGCTGTCCATAAGCGATGCAGTCGATGACATTGCCAATGGCTCCGGCGGTAATCAGCGACACACACACCACAAAGCCACGCGGCAGGTCGGTGCGCTTCCTAATCTTGACGAGGTAGTAGATAAACAGCCCCGAGAAGATTATTCTGAGCCAAGTAAGCACCATCTTACTGCCCAGCTCCATGCCGTAGGCCATGCCATTGTTCTCGATGAAAATAATCTTGAACCACGAGGTCACATCTATTTGCTCACCGAGGAAGAAGTGCGTCTTGACGTAGATCTTTGATGCCTGGTCAAGAATAATGACGGTGGCGATGAGAATTGTCGCCAGCCATCCATTAGATATTTTTTTCATTACCTTTGGCGATGAAGTTAGCGTTTGTTCTTTCGCTGCTGCTCAATTTCCTTGCCTTCTACCGAGAGGGTGGCGTGAGGCACTGCCATCAGGCGGCCCTTGGGGATGAGCTTGCCAGTGACACGGCACACTCCGTAGGTCTTGTTCTCGATGCGCACGAGGGCAGCTTGCAGCTTGTTGATGAAGTCCTGCTGACGTGCTGCTCGCTGGCTAGCCTCTTCCTGCACCATAGTGCTGGCACCCTCTTCGAGCATGTTGAAGCTGTTTTTCGACTCGTCGGCTTGAATTCTTGCCATCAGTTGGTCGTAGTTAGACTTTGCGACCTCTAATTTCTCAAGAATGACTGCTTTGAACTCTTGCAGTTCCTCGTCGCTGTAACGATTTTTCTCTTGTTCTGTAGCCATAATATTCTTTTTTTAGTAAATGAGTTGACGAGTAAACGAGTTGACAAGCTAATGCGAGTGTTTACTCATCAGTCATCTTTATGCGGGTTATGTTTATGCTTTATCAACCTTGATGTTAAGTGTCCATCCGTCCATGTCTAGGGCTATGGCATCGGCTGGTACCTCACCCACGGTGAGCGATAGTGCCTGTACTTGCCCAGCGATGTAGTCATGGAACTCGGCTATTGTCTGGTTGGTGCGCTCATCGGGGGATATTACCACGTTGATTTTGTCGGTAATCTCAAAACCAGAGCTCTTGCGCACATTTTGGATGCGGTTCACCAGTTCGCGTGCCATACCCTCGCGGCGCAGCTCGTCGGTAATGGTGATGTCGAGCGCCACGGTGAGGTTGCCCTCGTTAGCCACGAGCCATCCGGGGATGTCCTCGCTGATGATTTCCACATCGGCCAAATCCACTATAGCCTCCTGGTCGCCCACCATGAGCTTGATAGAGCCGTCTTGCTCAAACTTGATGATGTCGGCTTGCGGGAGCGTGGTGAGCTGTGAGGCGAGCGCCTTCATAATCTTGCCATATTTGGGACCGAGCTTCTTGAAGTCGGGTTTCACCTTCTTGACGAGGATGCCCTCATCGTTGCCCACAAACTTGATGCCCTTGACGTTTACCTCGCTGATGATGAGGTCGCTCACGGCTTCGATGTCGGCACGTTGCTTGTCGTCGGTGACGGGAATCATGATCGCGGTGAGTGGCTGGCGCACCTTGATATTCTTCTTGCGACGCAGAGCGAGAACCATAGATGTCTCTTTCTGAGCGATGTCCATGCGGTGTTCAAGTTCGCTGTCGATTACGCTCTCGTCGGCAGTGGGGTAGAGGGCAAGGTGTACCGATGCCTCGCTGCCGGTGAGGTCACGGTAGAGCATGTCGCTGTAGAACGGCGCTACGGGAGCCATGAGGCGTGCCACAGTCTCAAGACACTGGTAGAGAGTTTGATAGGCAGCGAGTTTGTTCTCGGTCATCTCGCCTGCCCAGAAACGGGCACGGTTGAGACGCACATACCAGTTGCTGAGGTTCTCGCCCACAAAGTCGCTTATGGCGCGTGCGGCGCGGGTAGGCTCATAGTCGTTGAACTGCTCGGTTACCTCTTTGACGAGGGTGTTGAGCAGCGAGATTATCCATCGGTCAATCTCGGGACGCTTCTCCAGCGGCACTTGAGGTGCTGCCGGGTCGAAGTTATCGACGTTGGCATATTGCGCAAAGAACGAGTAGGTGTTGTAGAGGGTGCCGAAGAACTTGCGGCTCACCTCCTCCACGCCAGCGGTGTCGAACTTGAGGTTATCCCAAGGCGACGAGTTGTAAATCATGTACCAGCGCAAGGGGTCGGAGCCATATTTCTCAATGGTGGCGAAGGGGTCAACGGCGTTGCCCAGACGCTTGCTCATCTTGTTGCCGTTCTTGTCGAGCACGAGACCGTTGGATATGAGGCCCTTGAAGGCTACGCTGTCAAACACCATAGTTGCGATAGCGTGTAGCGTGAAGAACCATCCGCGTGTCTGATCCACGCCCTCGGCGATGAAGTCGGCGGGGTAGAACTTGCGCTCGTCAACGAGGTCTTTGTTCTCGAAGGGGTAGTGCAGCTGTGCGTAAGGCATAGCTCCGCTGTCGAACCACACGTCGATGAGGTCGAGCTCGCGCTTCATGGGTTTGCCTGTGTCGCTCACGAGGGTGATGTAATCGACGTAGGGGCGATGGATGTCAATCTTGCTGTAGTTTTCCTCGCTGTAGTCGCCAGGCACGAAACCTTTGTCCTTGAAGGGGTTACCGCCCATGATGCCTGCTGCGACGGCTTTCTCAATCTCGTTGTAGAGCTCCTCGATACTGCCAATGCATTTCTCCTCGCCGTCCTCGCTGCGCCAGATGGGCAGTGGTGTGCCCCAGTAGCGGCTGCGGCTCAGATTCCAGTCGTTTAGGTTCTCGAGCCACTTGCCGAAACGACCTGTGCCGGTGTGCTCAGGTTTCCACTTGATGGTCTTGTTGAGTTCCACCATGCGGTCCTTGCAGGCGGTGGAGCGTATGAACCAGCTGTCGAGAGGGTAGTAGAGCACGGGTTTGTCGGTGCGCCAGCAGTGAGGGTAGTTGTGTACGTGCTTCTCAATCTTGAAGGCGGTGCCTTCCTGCTTCATGCGAATGCACATATAGATGTTGAGGTCCTCGGCCTTGCTGGCGGCAGCCTCGTCATACTTGCCATTGACGGTGAACTTGGGGTCGTAGGCGTTCTTCACCCACGCACCGGCGTATTCCTTGTAAAGCTCCACATCGACGAAATTCTTCACGAAGTCCTCGTCGAGGTCTTCGATGTTGTAGTATTTGCCGGTGAGATCCACCATTGGGCGGGTCTCAAGCTTCTTGTTGATCATGTAGAGGGCAGGGATGCCGGCGGCATGAGCCACAAAGGCGTCGTCGGCACCAAAGGTGGGAGCGATGTGAACGATGCCGGTACCGTCGTCGGTGGTGACATAGTCGCCGGGGATGACGCGGAAACCGTTGTCGTTGCCCACTATCTTGTCGTTAATCTTGTCAACGGGCTTAACCCAGGGGAAGAGCTGCTTGTACTTGATGTCGAGCAGGTCGCTGCCCTTGAACTCGGCGATAACCTTGTAGGGCACCACCTTGTCGCCTGCGGTGTATTCGTCGAGGGGCTTCTCGGCACCTTCGGGCTTGAAATAGGCGGCAACACGGGCTTTTGCCATCAGGTAGATGGCGGGGGTGCCGTTATAGGGGTTGTAGCTCTCGATTGCCACATAGTCGATTTTCTGCCCCACACACAGGGCTGTATTGCTTGGCAAGGTCCAAGGTGTGGTGGTCCAGGCGAGGATGCGCAGGTTGTCGCGGAACTTCTCGTCGGCAGCGGCTTTGATAGTCTCTATCACCTTGTGGCCGTTGTCCACCACTGTGAACTCGGCAGTCACCGTCTGGTCCTTCACGTCGCGATAGCATCCCGGTTGGTTAAGCTCGTGGGAGCTGAGGCCGGTGCCTGCGGCGGGCGAGTAGGGCTGGATGGTGTAGCCCTTGTAGAGCAAACCCTTGTTGTAGAGCTGCTTCAAGAGATACCACAGCGACTCGATGTAGCTGTTTTTGTAAGTGATATACGGGTTTTTCATGTCAACCCAGTAGCCCATCTTGTGGGTGAGGTCTTCCCACTCCTTGGTATATTTCATCACCTCCTTGCGGCAGGTGGCGTTATATTCGTCAACGCTGACCTTTTTGCCAATGTCCTCCTTGGTGATGCCTAGAGCTTTCTCAACAGCGAGCTCCACAGGCAGTCCATGGGTGTCCCAACCTGCCTTGCGCAGCACCTGATGACCTTGCATGGTCTTGAAGCGGCACACCACGTCCTTGATGGTGCGAGCCATCACGTGGTGGATGCCCGGCATGCCATTGGCGCTGGGAGGTCCTTCATAAAAGACAAAAGCTGGAGTGCCCTCGCGTTCCTCAATGCTCTTGCCGAACACGTTCTCTTCGTCCCATTTCTTCAGGACATCCTTGTTGATGTCCGAAAGATTGAACTTGTTGTATTCGTTAAATTTCTTCATTGTGATTTTATAGAATGTGAGTTTTATTATTTTTTCTTGTCAAAAAGGTTGGCCACACTGTTAACACCAAGCACTAGCACATAGGAGAATGCTGTGAATAGCATCAGCAGCATTCCCGCTTCGAGCGAGAAGTGTGCTGTGAATAGCGAAATTGCGCAACCTGCAACTACTGCCATGATGGTGAGCAGGATTGCAGTGGTGCGCTTGTCGCACTGCAGCAGCTGCTTGCGCTTGCCAAGTAGGAGCGTTGTTGCAAGTGCGGCCATTGCAATGGCAATGAGCAGGACCACCATCCACGACTCGCGTGCCCAGGGTGTGGCACAAGCAACTAAAGCTGCCATGGGCACAATGCGCTTTGTGCTATAGCTCTCGTCGCTTTCTTGCAACCAAGCCATGAACTGCTTGTTGCTATAGTCTTTGCCCTTTAGAGTGAGCAAATCCCCCTTAAGCATCACAACTAGTGCGTAGAAGCTCGAAAATGCTAGTAATATATTGGCTATCAGTTGATAATCCATAACTTTAGATGGTTGGGCCCTAAAATAATTTGCAAATATACAAAATTAACCCGAATTATAGCGCACGAACACATCTATAAATAAAGAAAAACTTGTTAACAAGGCTTACCCCCCGTAGCCCCACATTCCGAAATCAGACATTACTGGTTGCGTCGCACCGAGAGTGGGGTGGTGCCGCGCATGCGCTTGTAGAATTTGTCAAACGAGGCACTGGTAGCGAAGTGCAATTGGTCAGCAATCTGCTCGACGGTGAGAGCTGTTGATTTGAGCAGTCGGGTGGCCTCCATAGCAAGCAATTCGTTGATGCATTCCATCACTGTGCGGCCTGTTATCTGCTTGACTATTCGTGATAGGTAGGTGGTGGTGATGAAAAGGCTGTTGGCATAGAATTTCAGGTCGCGATGCTCAAGGTAGTTGTGCGTGAGTAGAGTGTAGAATGAGACAAAAATCTCTTCGCTCTGTCGTGAGATGGAAAGCCTGATTTTCTCAAACGACTGGATGCTGATGAGATCGTTGATGAAAACCGAGTAGAGATGCTCCAAAATCTCACTTTTTAGTGATAAAGGTTGCATGATATATTGCCTGATGAGGAGCATGAGCGACTGTAGCCGCTGGGCGTCATCAGGTAATAGACTGACCTTGGAATTTCCATAATTAGAAAGAGGTATCACCGAGGCCTTGATAAGGTTGCGAAATGCCTGTGTGTCGTGCGCCATCCGCTCGTCGATGATGAGGCAAATTCCCTTGTAATCATCGCTTGCCTCATAAATGTAGATTGGGCTTCCAGGATAGAACACAAACATCTCGTTGGGCGTGAATATCATTTCTCCTCCACCGTTGTCAAGAATAATGTAGCCTTTGGTCACAAGGGTAAAGCTGTATATTTTCAGTTCTCCCGACATTTCGTTGGTGAGCATTGTGAGCTGCTTGTTGGTGAGAGCGCAGGTGAGTTTGTTGTCCCACGTCTCGCGCTCGAGCATCTGGAGGTGGGTTTGGTTGATTTCGTTAAGATTTGGCATGTTACATTATTTTTTTGCAAAGGTACATAAAAAATCATAATTGTTTCGTTTGGGACAATCATTGTTTTTAAAAAAATAATGCGTCATTGAGGAAAATGGTGTAATTTTGCAGCATCAAAACCTAACACATTTTTTATTAACACATAATTATCTATTAAAATGGACGCAAAAAAATCTATTGAAGCATTGCAGTTTTTCGTGACCAACCTTAACGCACAGTCGTTCCAGCACAAGTTGCAGGCAAAGATTTTTGGCTCGCTGGGTTTCCACAAGCTTGAGGCCAAGTATCTCGACCACGCTAAGGAGGAGGCAGAGTTTGTGGATCAATTCATCGATCGCCTGCTCGACCTGGGCGGTGAGCTCAAGCAAGAGGCAGTAGAGGCACAGACCCTCTATAAGGACCCCATCGAGTTCCTTAAGGCCGACTATAAGGTGTCGGTTGACGGCATTGAGCTGCTGCGCAAGTGCATCGACGGCATCAAGGACGACCTCACCTCCTTCGACATGATGAAGGAGTACCTCAAAGACGAGGAGGAGGACATGTACTGGAGCGAGGAGCAGCTGGGCCTCATCGAGTGCATCGGCGCTAAGCCATGGCTCATGAAGACTGCTATTTAATAACATTTTAGTTCTATTCATCATGGAAGCAAAAAATCAAGTTTTGGAAGCTATGCGCAAGGCTGGCGTGCCTCTGGCTGCTGGCAAGGTGGCAGAGCTCACTGGCCTCGACCGCAAGGTCGTTGACAAGGCGTTTGCCGAGTTGAAGAAAGAGGGCGCTATCACTTCGCCCGTGCGCTGCAAGTGGGAGCCGGCTAAATAAGGCTTGGCACCCAATTAAAAATAGTTTAGTGGTTGGGTAATTGTGATTGCATCGAGGCAACCATGAGATCCAACCATTACTCATATTAAAAAATGATGAACGGACTCATTACTGCTCTCATCATTCCGCTGGCCGGCACCGTGCTTGGCGCGGCATTTGTGTTCCTCATGCGCGACAGCATCAGGGGCACGGTGCAACGCACTTTGCTGGGCTTTGCCTCGGGTGTTATGGTCGCGGCGGCCGTGTGGTCGCTGCTCATCCCGAGCATTGAGATGAAAGGCGGCGAGGGCTTCATGGCTGTGATGCCAGCTGCTGTGGGGCTGCTGTGCGGCATGGGATTCTTGCTGCTCATCGACATGATAATCCCGCACTTGCACCCTGGCGATAGCAGTCCCGAGGGACCTCGCAGCAGCTTGTCGCGCACGTCGATGCTGGCACTGGCTGTTACCATCCACAACATCCCTGAGGGCATGGCAGTGGGGG
>FLNZ01004400.1_pt1 | contig 103737 bp, 84 predicted proteins | sample 1140391 | NCBI WGS metagenome assembly FLNZ01 (sample SAMEA3878171, study PRJEB12797) | bioreactor metagenome | biome: Moose rumen | place: Sweden | collected 2011-10 | reverse complement strand
CATAGAATAAGAACATATTTTTTGAAAGAGGCACGATGGGCGCAGCGCTAAAAACTATTCAACAAACAGACATACTGTGCAGACAGACACAGTTTTTTTCAGACAATTAAATACGACAAAAAACAAACTGCCTCACACTAATCATGAGATGTCTTTGTCAAGCAAATTAAGTATAACTAAATAAAAAAATCAAATCAACTTATATCTTTTAACAAAATCACATTCTTTATCAATTAAATTAAATATCTTGCTTTTATCTCTGCAATTGCGTTCAATTGCTAATATCAACATCCCATCATAGTGATACAACTTTCCTAATAAAAAGCGGAAATTATCTTTTATAAATTTCTCTCTGCCTTCTGTTGATTCAAATTCCAGTTTATAAAAATTATATTGACCATTTAGAAGTCCAATTACTTCACCCCTAAAGATGCGTCTAACCTTATCTTTAAAGATTTTTTTTGCAGGATCATTGTCTCTACCGTATAATGATAGAACATATAAGAAATTTATATCATAATGAGACAACCACAACGTGTCACGGTCAAACAAGCGATTCTCAAACTGCTTGCTCATGCGCTTGTCTTTATCATTGTCACGAATCTTTAAACGTTCTTCGCGGTAAGAATAAGGTTCTGTAATATCTGCACTTATAAAGAAATTGGGGGTAATATTATACCCTTCGGTTAAATCGTCTCTATAAGGTAATGGAGAGCCACCATTTTGTTTTCCAAAAATGAGATCAAAGTTATATTGAATCACATTCTTAGCATAAGTATATTGCTTATAAATTGAGTTCTCGCCAACGCTGGCTCCTATCTTATAATACTTACTATCACCAATATAGTAAATATTCTCAGGACGCATAAGGGATGGATAGGAATAGATGTGGTCAACAATCTTGCCATCTTGTTGTTCTTTTAATCCTTTAGGAACATCAGAACCTATCAATTCATCTATTATTGCCTCAAATACAATGTTGAAATCTTTAGCAATCAAGAAATCTTCTAATTGTTTTGACGAACATATTTGAGCACTGCAATTAAAGAATGCATAACATAATTTCCATAAATGTTGAGACTTGTCGCTAAAATACTTATATTTAATTTCAAGCAGTCTCTTTTTTCCTAATCGCTTGCGGTAGGCCTCAAATAACTGTTTGTCAATCAATTCATAGTTGCAATTCACTTTGCAACTAAAACCATAGGTCTTATTGATATAATTTAGAATTGAGTAAAAAATGATAAGCAGTTCCTCATCAAAGTTAATCTGCTTTTTCTTGTTTACAGGCTTAAGATATAATGGTTTACTGTGTTGTACTAATGGTTGCTGTGTAGCTATCGTTTTACGCCAATTAACTTTGTTGTAACCACTATGAGTGTTCTTTATTATGAACAAAAAAAAGTCCTGGTTGTCGTTATAGAATTTGATTAACGACAATATTATATCAACAATAGTAGAATCTACCTTGAATTTCGTACCATCAAGATAAGATACAACTCTTTGAGTAACAATATCACTTTTCTCGTTCTTCGGGTCTGTTTTAAAAACCTTTATTGAACGATAAAGCCACACACTCAAACCATAAAGAAAATCATAATGTTCTTTTGTTATTTCTTTTTTACGGTAAGCATCATCAAGATCTAATAAGAGTACTGGGTCATATTTACCAAATACCTTATTCTCAGCATTTAGAATAACTTTTGGCAAGAAAAATACGCAATCTTTTAGTGCTGAGCTATAACAATAACCAACATATCCTACTTTGACTTGTGACTTGTCATCTTGCAAGTTCAAATCAAAATCTGGCAGCAACTGCTTGAGAGTTGCACGAGGATAAGAATATTCTTCAATAATTATTCTCACTATTCAGTAAAACTAAACTTATTTGAGCCTAAAACGTTTGATAATAAAGCAAATAATCTTCTCCTCTGTGGAGGATACGCCTGAACATAATAACCTGTATCACCAATCAATTTCATTGAGTTACGATACTGAGAATAAACGTTAGATTGAATTTGAGGTATTACAGGATCATCGCTTGGCATTAATTCATTGTCAATCAATCTACAACGTCCATTAAGAACCTTTGTATTCTGTTCACTATTGAAAACCTGTTCCAAGTCAGTCTTATCAAGCGTTAATAAAGCTGACACTATTTTTTCGGCAGAACCAGCTCCACCAATTTCATATACATCTCCATTGACAGTAATAGTCATCGTATTGCTAGATTGTTCTTCAATTTCAAAATTTTCATCTTCAGAAATAGAGTTAGAATCAAGATTGAATTGTGAGAGGAAAGCCTTAAGAACACCCATGTTTACCTTTCCATCTCTATCGAAGAAATCAGAGAAAGTAATGGAAACATATTTAGTACCCTCTTGTGTTGCGAGTTTTTTGCGGAAAATGTTGTTTTCTACATCATTTGCATAGTCTTTGAAAACATCTGCCCATAAATAGAACAAAACTTTTGAAACAAAATTATCGGTAGTGATAATGGTTGCGTTTTCATCTGTTTCTTGCTCTTTCTTATCAGGACGCACAAAGAAATAACCCATCGTCTTATCCTCGCTCTCTGTGACATCTTTAATTTTAGCATTCACCTGTGCAACAAAATCCCACCATTTGTAAAGAATGCCATCAACCTCAATACGATAATTTTTTTCTTCATAATCTTTAATAGCGACATATCGCCAACTCCAACGACGCTTAAATGCACTATCAATAGGGAATAAAGACTGATCACTTGTATTCATCGTTGCAATTATATTGAAATTAGGAGGAAGTATTAGTTCTTCGCCGCTAATTACTTTCTCAAAGCCGCTTAGTTCAAGAGCTGGTAGTTCATGGTTTCCTGCAAACTCATCTTCAAGATATTGCTGTAGGTCTTTTTCGGGCTTTATTTCATAATCACTAAAGCCCATTTCATTTCTGTCAAGCAACTGGAATAAGTCACCAAAAATTTGAGCACAATTACCACGATTAATTTCTTCTATTACTAAGAAAACAGGACTATCCTCAGCATAACCTCGCCATGCAGCAATATAAGCCTCAGTAAACACTTGTGGAACGAACTCATAAGTAATCTCATCACTAACTCGTTTTGAAGAATACTCTCCAAGCATTTCACCTTCTCCTATTTCAAGCGCTAACGACTCTTTGCCATTTGCTTGTTTTATCCATTCCCCATAATCTTTCTTTGTGTAATTTGATAATTCTCTCCAATAGTCAAAGCCAAATTTGTGATAAGGGTATTTAAAATTTGGATTATTAATTCTGTCTTTCAAAATGTTAGCCAACTGTCCTTCACTGATATTTCTTTTAGAAAAAACTTTCATTGTTGGCTTATAGCAACCCACAAAAGAGGAGTAATCTGTGTCTGGATGAAAAGTAGTACGATAAGAGTTCTCACGAGTCACACCGTGGTTTTTCTTTATTCCATAAGACTTACCAGTACCAGGAGCACCATAATAAATAATCTGTAGTGGTTTGTTGTTTAATTTATTTCTTCTTATCAACATTTTAGATTTTGTCCCGAAATATTTTCTAGCCAACAAAAAACGCAAATAGTATTTTAAAGCATTTGAATACTGATTGCCTCCACCATCATTAATATCCTTATAAGATTGCAAGTTTTCTAAGTCAATCATCAATTGATAAAAAGCATCAGGATCAGAATAATCTAAAACAGATAAAAAACCATTATTTAGCTCTTTAATACAATCATTAAGTCTCTTAAAATCAGTATAATTACTAACACTACTTTCTTTCAATGCAGTACAATTAAGTAGAAAGTATTTATATTCTTCTAATAGCTTGATGTTATACTCATCCATATCTCTGTTATTATTGATAATTAAAGAATTAGAGGGTGTTATTATATTAGGGTCAAAACGCTTTCCTGCATAGAAAACAAAATCAATTGTTGCAGTGTGTAATGATTTATCTGCATACAAAGAAACATTATTAATGAGTGTTGAGAATTTTTCTTTGAATAATTTTGTGTTTACAAAATAAGATCTCAAATCATCCATATACTCTAAAAACATGGGATAGCATTCTGCTTTGCCATTAAGCTTTGGAGCCTCACTCGCCAATCTCTTAATAGCTGTTTTGAATTCCCTAGATTTATAGATATAATACTTGTCAGGATAGCGAAGCCACAACAAATTGCTAACTGCTCTTAAATCTTGGTACGTATTTTTACCTGGCCTTAAGGTTCTTTTATATAAATCTCCAACACCTTGCTGAAAGGCATTGATACGCTCAACTATGTCTAAATTTTCATCATAAAGTGCTCTGAATAATTCCCTTAATTCTTCTGGAAAAGACTTCACAATTTCATAATAAACAGCAAGTGGATAATAGAGCCTAGAGACCAATAGATTTTCAACTTTACTGGTAGAATCTTTCAGCATTTCTTCAAAATTCTCACTGTCAATGTTCCAGTGCTCTTGGAAATGTTTTACTGCTTTCCATTTATACTCCTCATCTTCCCAAAATGAGTCAATCTCATTAAGGTAATTAGAAATCATTTCATCAAGTTTTTCTTTGTCAAAAAACTTGCAATGCTCATTATTGTAATTTTCTGCCATAACTTAAACTTTAGCTCACAAAGTTAACAAAAAAATAATTCTTAGCAAAATAATCATTATTTCTTTTTATTTGTCTACAATAGTCTTTGAAACTTGTTTCAATTCGTCTAATTAGTGTACAAAAAATTGGATAACAAAGGTTTTGAGCTTGCGAGGCTTTTTGGCACCGTGAGGTGCGACTTTGTGACATTAATATTTTTGTTGTGCAGACGCAACATATTGTTCTTATGTCTAAAAATAGAGAAGAGAAACAGGAGAGAACAAGATATTCCTGTAACTCTTGGAAATTCCTGTTATTCCTGTCAAAAAAAGTTTGTTTAATTTTCAATTAATTTTAAGCGAAGCGCCCATCGGGTCTCAAGGGGTAAAATTAAATTGTTTTCAATTGTATTTAATTGTTTGAGAAAAAACTCAGTCGTGTGATGTTGTTTTTCTCTCTGCTTGCACTAATTTTACCTCGCAAACTCGGTGAAATTAGGCGGCACCTCGGAAAAACTCAAAGCAAACTTTGGTTTTTCACTCGGTTTGCACTAATTTTGCACAATATTTCACGCAGTGTGGAATAATTAACACATATTGAGACAATTATGAGTGAGACATTTGAAATGGTTGCTAAGACCTTCCAGGGGCTGGAGGGCGTGTTGAGTGATGAGCTGGTGGCGCTTGGCGCGGAAGATGTGTTGCAGGGTCGCCGCATGGTGTCGTTCAAGGGCGACAAGGAGATGATGTATAGGGCGAACTTCTGCCTTCGCACGGCGTTGCGGGTGCTCAAACCCATCTACAAGTTCACCTCCACCGATGCCGATGACCTCTATGAGCAGGTGAAGCAGTTCCCTTGGGAGGAAATCATGACCGAGAGCAGCACGTTCTCGATTGACAGCACCGTGTATAGCGAATCGTTCAAGCACTCACGCTTTGTCACCTACCGTGTGAAAGACGGCATCGCCGACCATTTCATGGAGCATTGCGGCCGTCGTCCGTCGATACGTCTCAATTCCCCTGACTACCAATTCAATGTACACATCAGCGGCAATGATGTGACCATCTCTCTCGACTCGTCGGGTGAGCCACTCTACAAGCGCGGGTGGCGTGTGGCGCAGACCGACGCGCCCATCAACGAGGTGCTGGCAGCAGGCATCATCAAACTCAGCGGTTGGGACGGCGAGAGCAACTTCGTGGATCCTATGTGCGGCTCGGGCACATTCCTTATTGAGGCCGCTTTGATAGCCGCCAACATCAACCCAGGAGTGTATCGTCAGGAATATGCCTTCCAGAAGTGGCCCGACTATGATGCCGATATTTTTGAAGCCATCTATAACGACGACAGCGGTGAGCGTGAGTTCACCCACAAGATTTACGGCTACGACATTCTGGGCAAGGCAGTTGCCGTCAGCAATGCCAATATCAAGAATGCGGGTCTCACGCAATATATCGAGGTGGAGCGCGTGCCGCTCGAGGAGCAGGAGACAGCCCCCGAGAAGGGTGTGCTCATCACCAACCCGCCCTATGGCGAGCGTCTCACCAGCGACGAGTTGCCGCAGCTCTATGCCACCCTGGGCACCAAGCTCAAAAAAGTGTTCATAGGCTACGACTGCTGGCTCATCGTGGGCGCCAACAAGGAGCTTATCGACAACTTGGGTCTCAAGGCTTCGCTGCATTATCCGTTGCTCAATGGCGACATCGAGTGCGAGCTGCGCGAGTATGTGATTTTTGACGGCAGCTTCGACGATATGCGCCGCAAGGGCGGCACCATCAAGAACACCGAGTTCCGCGCCAGCGACAAACCCGAATATCCTCATCGTGACAAGGACGACAAGCCACGTCACGACCGAGACGATAAGCCTCGCCGCGACAATGACGACAAGCCACAACGTGAGTTCAAGCATGGAGACCGCCGTGAGGGTGGCTTCAAGCGTAGTGGAGAGCGTGGAGAGCGTCGTGGCGGTGGCTTCAAGCGCGATGGTGAGCGCGGTGATCGCAGCTTCAAGCGTGGTGGAGAGCGTGGCGACCGCGGCGTGAACCCCATGCGCAAGCACCGCGAGGATGGCGAGCGTGGCGAGAACCCCATGCGTGAGCGTGAAGACGGCACCCGCGTTTATCGCACCGACCGATATGCCGAGGGCGAAAGTCGTGATGGTCGTCCCCCTCGCCGCACCTTCTCGTTTCACGGTCCGCGCCTAGGTGAGGACAAGGAACGCCCTGTGTTCAAAGGCCGCCGCAACGGCTGGAAACGCCGCGACGCAACCGCCGGCGATGATGATAACAAAGAATAAGTGTTAAGAGTTAAGTGTTAAGTGGCTGCGACGGAGTCGCAGTATAGAGAACCACATTCTCTCCCCTCTTAACTCTTCCCTCTCAACTCTCAACTCTCAACTCTACCCTCTCAACTCTCCCCTCTCAACTAAACAATGGCAAAGAAAGGCAGTTACATAGTAGATTATTTCAACAATCGCGGCTTTTTTGGGCTGTCGCTGCTGATTCTTGTCATCCTGTCGGTGATAGCCAGTGGCAATTTCGAGGTGCCGCAGCGCGGCTATGGCACGTTGCACAATATCGCCGACTGGATATCGGGTAGCGGTGACACCTCGTGCTTTGTGTCGGTGCTGTGCAACATCGTGATTGGCGTGCTGCTCGTGACGCTCAACATCATGTACCGCTACATCAAGACCTACAACTGCTTTGTCTTCGCGTCGGTCTTTGTGCTCTTGCAGGGCATGAATCCGTTTTTAAGTACGCGTTTCTTTGCCGGCACGGCGATGTGCCTGGTGGTGGTAATCGCCTTGTTCTTCCTCTTTGACCTCTATGGCAAGCAGCAGATGGCGTCGCAAGGAGTGTTCTTGATTATGGCGCTGCTGTCGTTCTTCTCGATGTACCACTATGTGTTCCTGCTGCTTGTGCCGCTGTTTATAGTGGGCTTCGCCTATATGCGCGCGTTAAATGTGCGTGCCGTGCTGGCGATTATCTTTGGCCTTTTCACTCCCTACTGGATAGCTTTGGGCACAGGTCTAGAGAGTTTCTCCTCGTTTCGTGCCCCTGAGCTGTCGCTGGTGTGGAGCAGTGTGCCCACATTTCCCGGCAAGAGTTGGGCAATCTCGGTTGCCATCGCCATCACAGCATTGACTGTGTTGCTCACGGTGAGCAATTTCAAGACGATGCTCAACTACAGCGTGCATGTGCGAGCCTACAACAACTTCTTTGTGGCTCTGTCAATTTTTGTGTTGCTGATGATGCTGGTTGACTATAACGACTTCTTGTTATACCTTCCGCTGATGAATATGTGCTTGGCAATCCAGTTTGGTCATTGGTATGTTATCACTCGGCATGAGACGCGCCAGCCCTTGACGATGTGGCTCCTGGTAGCGATGCTCACAGCCTATATCGTGGCAATGGCAATAGTGTGATAAGTTCAAGCTGTTGCTTGAAGTTTAGAGTTTAGTGTTTAGAGTTTAGAGAGGAAATTTCTTTGAAATTTGATGTGATGATGAAGATAGTTGCCGACAGCAAAATCCCTTATCTCAATGGTGTTCTTGAGCAGGTGGCGCAGGAAGTGCTCTATGTGCCTGGCACTGAGATTACCGCCGATGTGGTGCGTGATGCCCGTGTGCTGCTCACCCGCACCCGCACCCGCTGCGACCGTGCGTTGCTCGAGGGCAGCAAGGTGGAATTCATTGGCACCGCAACTATCGGCACCGACCATATCGACCTTGATTATTGCCACAAGAAAGGTATCACCGTGGTCAATGCCCCAGGGTGCAACGCCCCCGCTGTGGCGCAATGGGTTCATGCCACCATCTTGCAGTGGATTCAGGCAAAGAATGCCTCGGGTAATATCACGCTGGGCGTGGTGGGCGTGGGCCATGTGGGGAGCATCGTGGCGCGCTGGGCACAGCAATTGGGCTACCGCATCCTTCTAAATGACCCGCCCTTAGCAGAGAATTACGACCCACAATTTTCGATCTTCGATCCCCGATCATCTATCCTCGATTTGCAGCGTGAGTGCGACATCATCACCTTCCACACTCCGCTTACTAAAGATGGGAAATACCCCACTTGGCACTTGTGCGACGAGGCTTTCCTGAAGGGGTTGAAACACTGCAAACTGATTCTCAACGCCGCGCGTGGGGCGGTGTGTGACAACGAGGCATTGCTGCGCTGGCAGGGCGACGTGGCACTCGACTGCTGGGAACACGAACCAGCCATCAACCGCGAGTTACTTGACAAGGCCTTTGTGACAACACCGCATATCGCTGGCTACAGCCGCCAGGGCAAGCAGCGCGGCACGGCAATGATTATAGATGCCCTTAACCGCTATTACGGCTGGCATTTGCCAGTGCCAGAGGTTGACAAACCCCTGCTCGGTGCCGCCGATGTAACTCCACAGCTCATCATTGATAGCTACAACCCACTCCACGACACCGCCGCCCTGAAATCGGCTCCACACTTGTTTGAGACACTGCGCAACAACTACTGCCTGAGAGAGGAAGTTTGATTTACAATGCATAATGCATAATTCACAATGCATAATTCATAACATAATGCAGAATGCATAATTGTGGCTGCGCATGGACAATGCAAAATCAATGCTTTTTCAGTTCATAATTCATAGTTCACAGTTCATAGTTGGGCTGCGCGTGGTTTGTAAGGGCGCTCCGCTTAAAATTTTTCAAAATTGAATATAAAATTTCATATACGCTGGGGTAGTGGCATAATGAAAAATGGGTAGATATTTCAACTTTTATCTCAAAAATTTGCATATAAGAGAAGAAATATCTACTTTTGTGGCATGCTTGAAGATTATAATATATACGAGAAATCAAATCCTGACTTTGTGATTGCGTTAGGAAAGCGTTTTCGTGACTATCGGTTGATGAGACGCATTACACAAAAGGAGGTCTCGGAGAAGGCGGGAGTGAGTGTGTTCACCATTCGTGCTTTTGAGACAGGGAGAGCTATGAACATCACTATGAGCAATTTTATCGCACTACTGCGGGCAATAGGTTATCTCGAGGAAATAGAAAAACTCCTGCCGCCCTTGCCCATCGACCCGCAGTTGCTCCTGAAATTACAAAAGAAATCCCCTAAACGAGTTAGACATGGAAAATAATATCATTAGTGTGAGACTGTGGAATATGGAAGTGGGGTTACTCTATTGGGACTCAACTAAACATAAGTCTATATTTACTTTTAATGAAGATTTTCTCGAGCGGCATCTTGATATCGCACCTCTCGCTGCGCCGGTTGAGGGGCTGTTGAAGCGACAGAATTTCGCGATAGAGGGAAGTCACGATAAATCCTATTTTGGACTTCCTACTTTTATCGCTGATTCATTACCTGATAAGTGGGGAAACCAGTTGTTTAAACAGTGGGCAAAGGAACAGGGGATTAGGTCAAGAGACCTAACGCCTATAGATCGATTATCTTTTATAGGAAAACGAGGAATGGGGGCTCTGGAGTTTCATCCGGCTCATGTTCAAGATGAAGCGTCATTTGAGGTAGATATTGATAGTTTATATAGGCTTGCCGAGCAAATCTTCAAAGAAAGGGAACAGGTAAGCTTTACGGTTGAAGAGGTGAAATCTCTGCAAAATCTCTATCGTGTTGGCACGTCGGCTGGAGGTAGGCGCCCAAAAGCACTTATTGCTATTAATGAAAAAACTGGAGTAGTAAGGAGTGGACAAGTTGAGCTTCCTGAAGATTATTCTTATTTCTTGCTTAAATTTGACGAGAGTAACGCTTTTCCTTTTACTGCGGTTGAATATGCCTATTATCTTATGGCTATTGATGCGGGAATCACAATGATGCCATCACAATTGATAGAAGTTGAGGGGGCAAGGCATTTTCTTACTAAGCGTTTCGACAGGAAAGAAGGCCGCAAGATTCACACACAGACTGTTGCTGCAATGTCGTCATTGGCCGATTCATATGAAGACCTTTTTTCTATTGCTCGGCGATTAAGATTGTCGTCAGTAGAAATAACTGAACTTTACCGGCGAACGTTATTCAATATTCTCGCTGCCAATGTTGATGACCACAACAAGAATTTCTCGTTCATGATGGATGTTGATGGCATTTGGCACTTAACACCAGCCTATGACATGACATTCACAGTTGATCTCAGTGCCCCATCCTTTGTAAATAGGCATGAATTTACTCTTGGAGGTAAAGTTGACAACTTCACACTGGGTGACCTGAAGCATTTTGCCGAAATAGAAGGAATAAAAGGTTACAACAATATAATCGAACAAGTGTCAACGGCAATCGGTAATTTTAGGATCTATGCCGACAAGGCGCAAATCACAAATGAATGGGTTAATAGAATTGATAATTATCTCTCGGAATTGATTTAAATAGATAGCTTCTTTGTGTATATATTCTCTTTTTTGTACCTTTGCAGCGCAAAATCGATAATATTTAATATTATGTCAAGAAATAAGGAAAATGCTGGTGGGATAACTCTGCTGGGCAATCAAGGGACGAAATATGAGGACACCTACAATCCTGCGGTGCTGGAGACCTTTGAGAACCTGCATCCCGATAATGAGTATGTGGTGACTTTCGACTGCCCTGAGTTCACCGCTTTGTGTCCCATCACCGGTCAGCCCGACTTCGGGCATATCGTGATACGCTACATCCCTCGAGTGCGCATGGTGGAGAGTAAGAGCCTGAAACTCTATCTGTTCAGCTTCCGCAACCAGGGCGATTTTCATGAGGACTGCGTGAACATCATCATGAAAGACTTGGTGAAGCTTATGGACCCCAAGTATCTTGAGGTGACAGGATATTTCAACCCTCGTGGCGGCATAGCGATTGTGCCGTTTGCCAACTATGGCGACGCCGAGCATCAGGATATGGTGAAACAGCGCATTCTCGACAGTTTTAAAAATAAGTGATATGGCAAAAGATGCAGTGATAATACTCTCGGGAGGCATGGACTCGTGTACCATGCTGCATGAGTTTCATGATGAGATAGCCCTCGCCATTACCTTCGACTACGGCTCCACGCAGAACCATCGTGAGCAGCAGTATGCCGTGAAGCAATGCCAACAGTTGGATGTCAAGCACATCATTATCCCGCTCGACTTTATGCGCCGCTACTTCAAGAGCGCGTTGCTCGAGAGCCCCGACGCCATCCCCGAGGGCAACTACGACGAAGAGAACATGAAGGCTACGGTGGTGCCTTTCCGCAACGGCATCATGCTGGCGATAGCCTGCGGCATAGCCGAGAGCAACGGCCTCAAGCGCGTGATGATTGCCAACCATGCCGGCGACCACACCATCTATCCCGACTGCCGCCAAAACTTTATAAATGCCATGTCGCTGGCAATGTGGCACGGCACCTACGAAGGCATCGAGGTTTATGCGCCTTATACCAATATCACCAAGACCGACATCGCCCGTCGAGGGAAGGTGCTTGGCGTGAATTATGCCATGACTTACTCGTGCTACAAGGGCGGCGAGAAACATTGTGGCAAGTGCGGCACTTGCCGCGAGCGCATCGAGGCCCTGAGAGACGCCGGCATCGATGACCCAACGGAGTATCTTTGATTGGGGATCGGAGATCGGAGATCGAGAATCGGGGATCGGAGATCGGGAATCGAGGACTAAAAACGGACGAGGCAAACCTCGTCCCTACTTAGCACTTAACACTTAACACATAACACTTATCTATGTATTACGTAGAAAAAACATTAGAGATTTCATCGTGCCATCAGCTCTATCTCGACTATGAGAGCAAGTGCGAGAACCTGCACGGGCACAACTGGATTATCAAGGTGTATTGCAAGGCTAAAGAGCTTGACAGCAATGGTTTGGTGTGCGACTTCACGCTTATCAAGAAGCTCATTCACGACCACATCGACCACAAGAACCTCAACGAGGTGCTCAAGTTCAACCCCACCGCCGAGAACATCGCCCACTGGGTGGTGGAGACCGTGCCAAACTGCTACCGCGCCGACGTGTGGGAGTCACGCGATAATATGGCATCCTATGTAAAGGATGAAGTATAAAGTAGAAAGTACAAAGGATGAAGTACAAAGTACAAAGTACAAAGTACAAAGATTCTGCTAGCACTTAATACTTGGTACTTAGTACTTAACACTTAGTACTTTATACTTAGTACTTTGTACTTAAAACTTACCACTTACCATTGTATCCTATCAACGAAATATTTCACTCCTTGCAGGGCGAAGGCTTTAATACGGGCGTCGCCAGCGTGTTTGTGCGCTTCAGCGGATGCAACCTGCGTTGTGCCTTCTGCGACACCGAGCACCAGAGCCACACCATGATGTCGCTGCCCGAGATTGTGGATGAGGTTATGAAATTTCCTGGCGCACCGCTCATAATCCTGACAGGCGGCGAACCGTCGCTCTACGTCGATGTGCCACTGTTGAAAGCTCTGCATCTCACAGGAAAGAAGATTGCCATCGAGACTAACGGCACCCGACCCTTACCACCAGGCATCGACTGGGTGACGCTGTCGCCAAAACATGGCTTCCCGGGAGGTGACATTGTGCCTTGTGTGTTGGAACGCTGCGATGAACTGAAAGTTGTCTATACTGGTCAAGACCTGAGCCAGTATGACCACATTGCTGCCGAGCACCGCTTCTTGCAGCCCTGTTATGTGGAAGACGAGCGTCAGTGTAAACACAATGTGCAGTTATGTGTCGATGCCGTGATGCGCAACCCTCAATGGCGACTATCGTTGCAGACCCATCGCCTGCTAGGAATCAAATGAGTTGTGATTCTTGATGAACAAGCTGACGCTTGCACTACAAAAACATGACCGATTAAGCTCCCCCGATTTTCTGAAATATTTCACTCTTTTACTCTCCTTTTATTCTTTTAATTCCTTTTTTTAAATTTGTTATTTTGTTTAGAAAATGCTTTTGTTGAATTCAACTTACTTTGGAAAATATGCTTCACTGCCTATGGGGTGGTTGTTCATGGCTTGCCTGCTGGCTATTGAGATTGTGGTGATGTCGCAGATTTTGGAGCACAAATTTTTCAACTCCAAAATAGCTTTTAGCGCATTGATCAGCAATGTGGTGAGCGGTATTGCCGGAGTTTATGCGTCAACCGCCATTAACGGAGGCCGACTGCTGACGGTGTGGTTCCCCTGGGTGAGTTCACAAGAGGTGAACCTAGAGAATGATGAGGAATTGTTCAGTTTTGTCCTTTATTTTGCTGTCGCCTTTGTGGCAACAATCCTTGTCGAACTGATTGTCAATTGCTTATTTCTGAAGAAACGTTATGAATTCCGCCCCGTTATGCGCGCCACGATAATTGCCAATGTGGTGAGCTTCTTGTTGGGAAGCTTTGTGCTTTATTCCTATAGTTTTTTCTTTTATGATTGATAAGCTATGAAGATATATTTTGCCGGTTCAATACGTGGTGGCAGGGTAGATGCCGAACTTTACCGTCGAATAATCAGCCACATGCAGCAGAGAGGCCATAACGTGCTCACCGAACATGTGGGAAGTGGCAACTTATGCCTGAGTGAGCAGGGTCGCGACCGTGACGCTGCCATCTATGAGCAAGACACCGCTTGGCTACGCGAGAGCGATGTGGTCATTGCCGAGTGTACCTGCCCCTCGCTGGGGGTTGGCTACGAACTGGCTTACGCTGAGCGGTTCGAGATTCCAGTCCACATCTTCTACAACCCCTCGAAGTGTGCTCTTTCGGCGATGCTCACAGGCGACAGCTATTTCCATATCCATCCTTATGACAAGGAGGATGAGATTTTTGCGATGCTTGATAATATTTTGTGACTCGCTCAAGCGGTGCTTGGCGACATGCCGACTGATTGCTCGGCCGAGATATTTATATTGATATAAAACGTTATCGAGGCGGGGACATCATCGTCTCCGCCTCGATAATTTCAAGTTTTTTTCTTGAAGCCTAAAATTTACTAAACCCAAAAAAAGTGTTTTTCATGGACAAACAACAAATGTATAAAAATAAACAAGCCTAAAACAATTTTACCTTTATGCCTATGAATTGTGATGCAAAACTAATACATAATTATAGAATTTGCAAGTAAGTATATACAAACGGGCAAATTTTATAGATAAATGGGCTTGACAAAAGATTTTTTTACATTTTTGGGTCATGAAACCACTTCATTTCAACCTCTCTTGTTGATGATAAATGTCAAGACATTTAGACCAAAATATGAGAGTAATATCGCTATTTTGTTCTTAAATCTAACATTCTTGTCTTTAATGCATGAAAATCGCATTTTTTTAATATAATCCCATGCACGTTGTTTGGTGGGTTGCCACTTGGGGTCTCTGAAGGGCATCAGTCGCAGCATGTTGAAGCATGCGCTGAGGTGGCGGCTGCGCACTGCGGGCAGGTATTGTGGAGCTTCTTTTGCGACCTGTTGCTCTAATGCCTCAAGGTGGTCAAGAACCTGTGTGCGCCTGAGCGATATTGTGGTGAGGATGCTGCCGGCGCGGTGCATGTAGTAGTACATGGGTGCTTTGAGCAGCGCCACCTTTTCGACTTTGCGCAGCAAGGGATAGATGATGGCGAGGTCTTCGTAGAGCACGCCCTCGTGGAAGCGCAGGTCATCAAAGAGTTGCTTCTCAAAAATGCGGCTGCATGCCGAGTGGTTGAGTTCGCCTTGATAAAAGACTGTGTTGATGGCTTCCTCTTGAGAGAAAATCCTGCAACTGGCTTTATCGAAGATGACTTCACGTGGAGTGTCGCCGTCCTTTAGTTCCTGCCATGTGCAGGCTGCGATCTGTGCGCCAGTAGTTTCTATTGTGTTAATCAGGGCTTCCACAAAGCGTGGATGCACATAGTCGTCGCCATCGATGAAGGTGACATATTTTCCTTGCGCCACCTCCAGCCCGGCGTTACGGGCATCGCTGAGTCCACCATTGGTTTTGTGAATGACGCGGACGTGTCGGTATTTCAGGTCATATTCGTCGCAGATGTCGCCACTGGTGTCGTGGCTGCCGTCATCCACGAGGATGATTTCAAGGTCTTTATAGTTTTGCGCCAAGACCGAGTCGATACAACGTGCAAGATAATCCTGCACGTTGTAGATAGGTATGATAACGCTTACCATGAAGTGTAAAGTGTTAAGTTTTAAGTGTTAAGTAGAGACGAGGCCTGCTTCGTCAGTCAATCCTCAATCCTCGATTCTCGATTTCCGATTAACACGCAAAGCGCTTATCTCACTTTCCACTCAAAGCCGTCTTTGGTGTCTTTCACGTCGAAGCCGGCTTCGTTGAGGCGGTCGCGGATGAGGTCGCTGGTAGCCCAGTCCTTGTTGGTCTTGGCGCTCTTGCGCATCTCGAGCAGCAGTTCCACCGCCTTGCGGTAAGGCTCCAGGTTCACGTTGTCGCCGCCGGCAGCGTCGTCGCGCATTCCCAGCACGTCGAAGAGGTAGGTCTGGAACGTGGCTTTGAGAGCGTCAATATCTTTCTGTGAAAGAGTGGCGTTGCCGTCGTTCACCTGATTGATGACCTTGCAAGCATCGAAGAGCGTGGCGATGACCTGTGCTGTGTTGAGGTCGTCGTTCATCGCATCGGCGCAGCGGGCGTTATAGTCGTCAAGAGTGATGCTGCTCTTGTCGCTGGATTTCAGCTCGTTGAGTCGGTGCCATCCGTCGAGCATACGCTCATAGGCCTTCTCGGCGGCTTGCAGAGCGGCATTCGAGAAATCGACAGTGCCGCGGTAGTGTGCCTGAAGGATAAAGAAGCGAATGGTCATTGGCGTGTAAGCCTGCTCGAGCAACTCGTGGTTGCCAGTGAAGAATTCCTCAAGTGTGATGAAGTTGCCCAATGACTTGCCCATCTTCTGACCGTTGATGGTAATCATGTTGTTGTGCATCCAGTAGTGTACCATGTCGTCGCCCTGGCTTGCCACCGACTGCGCGATTTCGCACTCATGGTGCGGGAACACGAGGTCCATACCGCCGCCGTGTATGTCGAAGTGGCTGCCTAAGTATTTGCGTCCCATGGCGGTACACTCGCAGTGCCAGCCCGGGAAGCCGTTGCTCCAGGGTGATGGCCACCGCATGATGTGTTCGGGCTGAGCCTTCTTCCACAGGGCGAAGTCGGTTTGGTTGCGTTTCTCGCCCACGCCCTCAAGTGCGCGGCTGTTGTTTATCACGTCCTCAAGGTTGCGTCCGCTGAGGCGGCCGTATTTATGGTCATTATTATACTTCTCCACGTCGAAATACACGCTGCCGTTGCTCTCGTAGGCGTAGCCGTTGTCGAGGATTTCCTGCACCAGCTGCTCCTGCTCGATGATGTGGCCTGTGGCGTGAGGCTCGATGCTGGGTGGCAGCACGTTGAGCGCCTGCATGGCGGCATGGTAGCGGTTGGTGTAGTATTGCGCAATCTCCATAGGCTCGAGCTGCTCGAGGCGTGCCTTCTTTGCAATCTTGTCCTCGCCTTCGTCGGCGTCGTGCTCCAGGTGCCCCACGTCGGTGATGTTACGCACATAGCGCACCTTGTAACCCAGATGCTTGAGGTAGCGGAACAGCACGTCGAAGGTGATGGCAGGGCGGGTATGCCCCAGGTGTGGGTCGCCATAGACGGTAGGACCGCACACATACATCCCCACATTAGGCTCCTGCAAGGGCTTGAACAGCTCCTTGCGACGAGTCAATGTGTTATATATAAATAATTGATGCTCCATTGTAAATTTTTAGTGCTAGAAACTCTAAAATTTCCAGATTAACTAGATTATCTAGATGATTCTGCATTCTGCATTCTGCATTGTGAATTTTGCATTATGCATTCTGCATTCTGCATTCTGCATTAAATTAGGCCTGTCCCTTAGGCAGGGGGAAGTCCATGATGCCGTTGTTGGGGTTGTTGATTTGTCGGGGCTTGATTTCGCCGAAGTGAGCCTCATATTTGTCGATGTTCTCCTTCAGAGCGAAGAGCAGCTGCTTGGCGTTCTCGGGAGTCATGATGATGCGGCTCTGCACGCGAGCTTTAGGGGTGTTAGGAGCCACAAATATCATGTCCATCACAAAGTCGTTGGGAGAGTGCGAGATAACGGCAAGGTTAGCATAGCGGCCCTGCATCTCATCGTTAGGAACTTCAATTTGAATTTGGTTCTGTTTCTTGTTTTCGTTTGCCATTTCTGTAATATTTTTATGCGTTAATATTCAATTGAAGTGCAAAGTTACAAAATAGTTGTCAGTTATCAGTTATCAGTTATCAGTTTTTTCTTGATGACTTTTCAAAAAAATGTCCAAAAAGAGGTCTTTTTTCAAGAAAAAACCGCTTTTTTAGCAAAAAAACAGACAAAAAATTGTGCTAATTTTTTGTAAATCATAATACGTTGTTTCACAATCTATTATATGGCAAAATTGTCCTAATTGTTACAAAAGTTTTCAGGTTTTTTACAGCGGTTGTCCCCATTGTTTTATAAGTTGTCCTGGCAGTTATAACACCCTCGGTCGCCGCCATTGTAATTTTGCATCGTCAAAACAAACCAACCGTTGGCGACAACTAATGGAAATGCCATTTGGCTTGTTTGCTTATTGACTCGTTTACTTAAAAAACATAATTCTTTTATTTATTAATCATTTTAAAATTTATCTACTATGAAAAAGTTAGTTTTATTGTCAGCAGTAGTATTCGCAATGACTTTTGCATCTTGCAAGACCGACCCCGCCGCAACCAGCGCAAGCACTAGCGCTCCCGCTAGCACCGAGAATGTACAGAGCACTCCAGCCGAAGAGGCTACCAGCACTGTAGCTTCGGAGAACAAGGATGCCGCCGAGGTTTCGGAGAACAAAGACGTCGCCGCTCCCGCAGTAGAGCAGGCAACTGAAGAGAAAACTGAGGAGACTAAGCCCGAGGCTTAACAATCCTTAGACCGCAAAATGATAGCGGGTGTGTCGAAATGGCGACACATCCGCTATTTTTATCTATGTTGAATTGCTTTATTATTTGCTTGTTTTTGCCTCTTTGCACTGGGTATATATTGCCGGGCAGTTGCTCACCACGAAGTAGTCGCTGCCCTCGGGTTTTACTACCTCCACTCCGCGCCAGTTGGTGTCCCAACCCTTGCTGTCGATGAGCAGGTAGATGACTGTGCCGTGCAGCAGTTGGCTCTCTTGGTAATTCTTGTTGGGGTCAACCTTAATTTTGATGGTGTAGGGAGGTTCTACGGTATAACCATTCTCGGGCTTGGCGCCATCGAGCAACGCCCAAGCGATGTAGGGACGAGCGTAATATTTGTCGTTGCCCATGAGTTCGTGCAGCCGCTCCACAGTGCTGTTGTAGTTGGTCTGAGTGTTGTTCAACCGCAGTGCTTCCTCGCCGTCGGCGCGGTTGTTGCGGTATAGCTCAAATGCCATCACTTGCAGTGCTGCTGCACCTTGCGGTTCGTCACCCAACATCTCTTGCATGTGTTTCCATTCGGCGATATTGGTGGGGAAGGCGTTAAACTCCACGCTGGTGGCTTCGTTTGGCTTCCAGGTACTGTGGTCGATGTCTCCTGCACATGTGGCTTGAAATTTTGACTCATCAACTGCCGAAGTTTTAGTTTTTTCATCAACTTTGCTCGACTGTTGTGACTCAGATTCTTGGTCTTTAGAGGTTTGCTTGCACGCTGTGTTTGTGGTCCCCATAATCAAAAGAGCCGCCACAGCCATAATAATTGCTTTTGAAAGTTTCATGTTATCTTGTTTTGGTGTTATACGATGCACAAAATTAGATGTTTTATTGCATAAACGCAAAAAAATCATGAAATTTCAATCAACGTTTGCTGTTTCGAATACTTTGTGGTAATTTTGCACCTAAGATAAAGAGGCATAATTACCATTGCCTCGTCAGCTTGTTTACTCGTTAGCTTGTCAGCTTTAAAACTATGACTCAAGAACTTGAAGATTATATACTTGCGCACATCGATGCCGAACCCGAGCATCTGCATCAGCTTGACCGTGACACCCACATCGAGCTGCTATACTCTCGTATGTGTTCGGGACATCTGCAGGGCAGATTGCTGAAGATGCTCGTGCGCATGATACGCCCCAAACGGGTGCTCGAACTTGGCACCTATTCAGGTTACTCGGCGCAATGCCTCGCCGAGGGGCTGCTTGACGACGATGCCCACATCCACAGCATCGAGATAGAGGATGAACTGGAGGACTTTTTGCGTGAACATTTCGCCAAATCGCCAGTGGGCGACCGCATCACGCTCCACATTGGCGACTGCAACGACATCGTTCCACAGCTCGGCAGCGATTTCGACCTGGTGTTTATTGATGCCAACAAGCGGCAGTATGTGGATTATTTCAATCTTGTAATTGACCATGTGAAGCCTGGCGGTTTCATCATCGCCGACAACACCCTGTGGGACGGCAAAGTCACCGACCTTCACGGCAAGAAGATGGACGATCAGACGCAAGGCATCCTCGACTTCAACGACCTCGTCGCCCGCGACCCAAGAGTGGAAACCGTTATCTTGCCGTTGCGTGATGGGCTTACAATACTTTATAAGAAACCTTAGTTTTTTGTTGAATATTAGGCTTATAGCACAATAGTTGAGAGTTATTTCACGTTTTAAAAGTGACACTTAAAAAACTTTGCGTTATGAAATACGGAAAATCAATTTGCAACACGCTCAAGCAAATCAGGCTTGACATTGCTCGTTCCAATGGCATTGATTACGTTCCATCTCCTTGCAACCACGATGGCGACTGCGCTGGCACCTGCCCTGCATGTGAGAGTGAGGTGGAATACCTCGAGAAAGAGATTTCTCGCAGGCATTCTTTGGGTAAAGCTGTGCTAATCGCAGGCGTTGGTCTCACAAGCCTCGTGGCAATGGCTAACACACCAAGCAAGACCGCGATGCCCACCGAAAATGGAATCCCTCGTCAAGTGTGCGACTCGATTAATCGAAATGAAATCTTTGGCAGCGCGGCTCACATGCCGAGTTTTCCTGGTGGGGATGCTGCAATGCTTAGACTTATAAGCGAACATATAGTATATCCTCCCGAAGCCTACAAAAACAAAATTGAGGGTAAAGTGGTTGTACAGTTCATCATAGAATCTACTGGAAAGGTTGGAGAGGTAAAAGTGGCCCGCTCGGTAAACGAAGAACTTGACAACGAAGCCGTGCGTGTTATTAAATTGCTGCCCGATTTCTCACCAGGTCGCAATGCAGTTGGCGAACCAATTAGCGTGTGGTACACCCTGCCCATCACTTTTAAGATTCAAGGTGAAGATACCAAAATAAGTTTCTAAAGCAAGAATTAAAATTGAGACAAAGAGAGTAACATTCCCTTTGCCTCTTTTTTGCGATATCTAGTGTTCTTTCTTATAGTTGTTATATATCTTCTTAAGTTGCTTGTCAATCTCAATTTGCGGTTGGTCGAGTTCGCTAAGGTCAATTTCAACGGTGCTTGATGACTCCATCTTGTCATGGTTTTTGATGATGAGCGTTAGCTGAGTGCCGGTAATTCGACTGTAGGATCGCTTGAATCTCACCCTGTCACATTCCTCAAAAGGTATTATATTCGCCATTCCGGTGTTGTCATATAGGACAAAATGTCCTTCACCCACAGCAAACGCCGGAATGCCACGACTTGTCTTGCTCACCTTCTTGAAGTTTTCAAAAATCGAAAGTATCATGCCCAAAGTTATCAAGCCATAGACTACAACAATCACATAGCCTTGCCATTCCGAAAACAAAAACGACATCTCCCAATGGATATAGCTAAACACGGCAAAGGCAACCAATAGCACCGACAAGATGGTGTAAATCATAGCCTTTGCAAGTGCCTTGCCTTTGCGGTAATAATATTGATGAGTGATTTGCATTGTAATCTAGTTTTACTTCGCAAAGTTATAAAATAGTTGTTAGTTTTTAGTTATTGGTTGTTGGTTTTTTCTTCCTGTATGGAGAAAAAGAGACTATTCCTTTTTCTTCACTTTAGGTGATTTTGGGGGAAATGTGCGCCATTTTGGTACACATTTCAATAAAAAATATTATCTTTGCATCATAAAATAGAAATAGAGGAAACAACACCACAATTTTTTTACTGTTATGATAATAGTCAGCACCCGCGATTTTCGTGCCAATCAGGGCCGCTACCTCAATCAGGCCCGAAACGGCGAGGACGTGATAATCAAGTCACGCGACTATGGGAGTTTCAAAGTCACTCCTGTTACCAAAGATGACACTGTTTATAGCATGGAGGAGTTAGCGAACATGGCTGCCGAAGCTGAAGTTGAATATAATTCTGGCAAAGGTTATCACAAAAGAGATGATGAGAGTATGGAACAGTTTTTAAATAGGCTTACCAATGTATAAAATCTTCTTTTCAGAGAAAGCTAAAGTAGGTTTAATTAAACTTAAAAAAGAAAGTCCTCAACTTATCAAGAAATTAGAGAAACTTCTTATTGAAATAGAACATCATCCCACAACAGGGACAGGACAAGTTGTACAACTCAAATATTTGGGTCCCAACACTTATTCACGCAGAATCAATAAAAAACATCGCATTGTTTACAAGGTACTTAATGATATTGTTGAAGTTATAATAATTTCAGTTTTTGGACATTACGAATAATTAATAATATGGAATCAACAAGATTACAGAAGATACAACGACAGATACAGAAAGATTTGAGTGAGATATTCCGTGAGGACACCGCTAAGATGCGTGGCACTCTGGTGAGCGTGAGCAATGTGCGCGTGTCGCCCGACCTGAGCATCGCCCGTGTCCACCTGAGCGTGTTCCCCAGCGAGAAAGGTCAGGAGATAGTCGAAACAGCTAACCGCAACGAGAAAACCATACGCTACGCTCTTGCACAGCGCGTCAGGAATCAGCTCCGCAAGACACCTGAGTTGGTGTTCTACATCGACGACTCACTCGACTACATCGAGCGCATCGATGAGTTGCTTAAGAAGTGAGCCGCTACGCTAGTTAGCCGCTCACGTTGTTCGCTAGTTTGTCGCTCGCTTTGCTCGCTAGCTATGATGCTCAACTTTGAACTATGAACTATGAACTCTTAACTCTGAACTTTTATAGATGGCTCTGTCATTGAAAATAGCGTTGCGCTACTTGAAGAGCAAGAAGGCTCATAATGCGGTGAATATCATCAGCATCGTGTCGATATGCGGTGTGGTGGTGACCACTGCGGCGCTGGTGTGCGTGCTAAGTGTCTTCAATGGTTTCACCGATGTGATATATGGCAAGTTGGCAAAACTTGATCCGCAGATTGCCGTGTGTCCTGCCGAGGGCAAGACCATCAGCAACGCCGACAGCGCCATTGCCGTTATAGCAGGTATTGATGGTGTTGACAAGGCGATGCCGGTGATTGAAGACCAAGCCCTTGCCGTCTTTGTCGATTACCAGATGCCGCTTCGACTGAAAGGCGTTCCTGCCGACTATAACGAGATTAACTCCATCGACAGCGTTATCGTGGATGGCTCCTATTCTCTTGAAGATGAGGTGGGTAACAGTTATGCTGTAGTTGGTGTGGGACCAGCGATAAATCTGCGCCTTCAAGCCAACAGTCTGCGCATGCTTCAGCTCTATGCCCCTCGCCGTGAGGGGCAGGTCAATGTCGCCAACCCCATTGACGCCTTCACCAGCGACTCGCTGTTTGTGAGGGGTGTCTTCCAAGTGCAGCAAGCCTCTTATGACCAAGACCTTATCTTTGTCCCTATTGATAAGGCGCGAGAACTGTTCGACTACGACACCGAGGCTACGCAAATCGAGCTGAAACTCAAAGAAGATGTCAAGGAGAAAGACGTGATGAAGCGTCTAGAGCAAGCGCTCGGTCCAAATTTTGTGGTAAAAGACCGCCTGATGCAGCAATCGGAGTCGTTCCGCATGGTGAATGTGGAGAAATGGGTGACATTTTTGCTGCTCACGTTTATCATGATTATCGCCACGTTCAACATTATCAGCACCTTGTCGCTGCTCATCATCGAGAAAGACGAGAGCATACGCACCTTCCAGAACCTCGGTGCCACCAGCAAGCAGATAACGCGCATCTTTGTCGCCGAAGGGTGGCTCATCACCATGTTAGGCGCTTTGCTGGGAATAGTGCTGGGTCTGTTGCTGTGCTTGGGACAACAAACATTCGGGTGGCTAAAGATTGGTGCTGACCCCACTCAGGTGATAGTCAATGCCTATCCAGTGAAGGTGGTTTGGACCGATATGCTCATAGTGCTACTGCTCGTTGCCGCCATAGGATTTGCTACCTCGCTTGTGACAAGCACCATCATGCGTCGCCGCCTGCGCAGTCACAGTTCATAGTTCAGAGTTCACAGTTGCTTTGGCATAGAATTTGCATTATCATCAAGAATTCAGCGATATCATTATCAAACAAAAAGAACAAAACCAGACAAAAACAACAAGATAATATTTTGGGAAAAAAGATTTTTTTGTTGAATTTGTTCCTCTTTGTTGAGTTTGTTTGATGATAATGCGAGTAAAAAACAAAATCGCTGAATAATTACTCAAGAATAATAAAGAGTAAGACAGTGTGAAACACCTCTAAACTCTAAACACTAAAAATTTATGCAAAGCATAAACTATTCACAATACGTGATGCCGATTTTCAGACAGGCGGGCAACGAGCGGTCGTTTGCCGGCACTGCTTTCTGTATCGACGACTATATGGTTACTGCCGGTCATGTGCTCACTTACCCTGCCACCTGCTATGTGCGCAACGGCAACGATTATCATCCTCTTCATTTTGACCAATGGATACCTACTCAGCTGCCCACCGACGACCACACAGGCTATGACGTGGCATTTTATCCCATTCCGGGTCTGCGGAGTCCGCTCTCGCTAGCCGACAGCGACGCCGAGCCCAACGACCACCTTGACATACTGTGCTGGCAGATGCGGGGAGTGAGGCCTCAACAGGTATCTACGCAAGGTCTCGTCATCAAAGATCCAGACCTGGAGGGTTATTTCCGCCTTGCAACAGTCAATCATATAACCCATGGATGTAGTGGATGTCCAGCATTTGGCAGCGACGGCAAGGTCTATGGCATGATAACCATGGGGCGCAGCGACGTTGATGCTCAAAACCTTGCACCCTTGCCCCGCAAGATGGAACAAAACACCTGCTGGGCATTTAAGACAAGCTATATCAGGCGGTTTTTGCCGCAGAGCTAGTTGTGTCGCTCGCTGCGCTTCGCTAGTTTGCCGCTCGCGTTGCTCGCTAGTTGTGCCGCTCGCTACGCTTCGCTAGTTTGCCGCTCGCTGCGCTTCGCTAGTTTGACGATCGCTGTGCTTCGCTAGTTAGCCGCAAGCTGTGCTTCGCTAGTTAGCCGCAAGCTTCGCTTGCTAGTTGTGTAGTGAGCTGCCTATTTTAAAGGAGAAGTTAATACACAGATGGTATTATTATCGATTACACGTTAAAAAAAGGTCATTTTGCTTTTTTAAGGGTCTTTTGTGCTATAGTTTTAAGTAATTTATTAATTTTGCAGTTTGTATTATAATTAAATATATAATATAACACTGCAATGAGTGGTTTTTGGAGCAAGATAAAGAGCTTTTTCAGTGGCGTTGTGAGGTACTACAAGCGTTTTAACGCTTGGTACAAAGGGCTCTACGACGGCAAGCCGTGGTATGTGAAGAGCGCGGTGGCACTGTGTACTCTGTTTGTCACGCTGGTGCTGGCGGTAGTTGCCATCAACACCAACTTCCTGTGGCTCTTTGGCAAGTCTCCGTCGCTAGGCGAGATCATGTCGCCACGTCCCTATAACGCATCCTATATCTACAGTGCCGATGGCAAGCTCATTGGCAAATACTACAAAGAGAACCGCACTCCGGTGAAGTATGAAGAAGTTGACACGATGTTCTACACCCTTCTCATTGACACCGAAGACGAGCGGTTCTTCGAGCATCATGGCATCGACTTCAAGGGCATGGGTGGCGCCTTGAAAGACCTTGTGGTCCACCGCCGCGCGCGTGGTGCCTCGACCATCACTCAGCAGCTGGTGAAGAATATGTTCAAGATGCGCACCAAAGAATACACTGGTGGCTTGCTGTGCCGCATCCCTGGCGTGGGAATGCTCATCACCAAAGCCAAGGAGTGGATTCTCGCCAGCGAGATTGAGATTTTCTACGACAAGAAGAATATCCTTGAGATGTATGCCAACACGGTGGACTTCGGCAACCAGACCTTCGGCATCAAGACAGCGGCAAAGACCTATTTCAACACCACGCCCGACAAACTCACCACTGAGCAGTGCGCTATGCTCGTGGGCGTGCTCAAAGGCACATCTTATTACAACCCGCTCAACAACCCCAAGCGTTGCCTGGAGCGCCGTAATGTAGTGCTCAACAACGCCTTGACGCATCATCACCTGACGCAGAAAGAATATGACAAACTCTCCAAGCTCAACTTGAACCTGAAATACACCCCTGAGACCGACTTCAACGTGGAATGTCCCTACTTCAGGCAGGCGGTTGTCGAGGAGATGCGGCAGTGGTGCCAGCAGAACGACATCGACTTCTATCGCGACGGGCTGGAAATTCACACCTCCATCGACACGAGGATGCAGGCTTGCGCCGAGAAAGCCGTGCTGGAGCAGATGAAAGTGGTGCAGCAGAATTTCGACCGCGAATGGGGCAACAATCCGTGCTGGGTGGACGACCACGGCGAGGTGATTCCCAACTTCGTGGCGCGCAAAGCCGAGCAAAGCCAAGTGTATAAGCAGTTGATGGCAAAGTACAACGAGAACTACGACTCGGTGAACTACTACATGAACTTGAAACACCAGGTTAAGCTCTTTGACTATAACGGCGGCCATTATGCCGAGATGAGTTCGCTCGACTCGATAGAATACATGCTCCACAAGATGCATTGTGGATTAATCGCCATAGACCCACGCACTGGCGAGGTCAAGGCGTGGGTTGGAGATGTCGATTACAAGACGTGGCAATATGACAACGTGCGGGCGCAGCATCAGCCCGGCAGCACGTTCAAGCTGTTTGTGTATAGCGCAGCTATGAAGGCGGGCATCAAGCCTTGCGATATGTATGTTGATGCGCCACTTGCCGATCCTCTTGTGGATATTGACCCGGCAACCGGCATCGCCAAGCTGTGGTCGCCCAAGAATGCCAGCGGACGCTTCTCCAACGCCAATATGACAGTGCGGTCGGCATTCGCCCGAAGCAACAACATCGTCGCTGTGAAAGTGGGTAATGATGTGGGTGTAAATAACGTAGCTGGTACTGCGTTTGAGATGGGTGTCAAGTCCAATTTGACCAAAACGCCATCGATGTTCCTCGGCTCCAGCGATGTGAACCTCATGGAGCTGGTGAGCGCCTACGGCACGGTAATCAATGACGGACAGCCTAAGAAACCCGTGCTGGTGACTAAAATATACCGCACCAACAAGAACGGCGAGAAAGAAGAAATCTACAACAGCAAGGCCTTTGACGACCCCGACCGTGCCTTGTCGCATAGCCAGGCCTACTGCATGCGCAAACTGCTTGAGGCGGTGTGCCGTGACGCTGGAGGCACCGGCGTGGCAATCAACAGCTATGTGAGCAACGTGGGCATTGGCGGCAAGACAGGAACTTCGGACAACTTCACCGACGCGTGGTTTGTGGCAACCACCCCTAATTTGGTGTGCGGTGTATGGGTGGGTGGCTCTTACCGTCAAATCCACTTCAAGACGTCGCAGGGTCAGGGCGGCCGAGCGGCATTGCCCATCGTGGGAGCCTTCTTGCGCCGAGTGCTGGCGAGACGCGACATGGCATACTTGCGCCGTCAGTTTGCTGCCGATTATGACCTGGACCGCCGTTATTTCGCCTGCGAAGGCAGCCTCAACACAGGTGAAAATACTGATAGCGACTCCACATCACTCGGTTATGACACCATAACGCCACAAAACTCTGCCGACGGCAGCTACGACAGCACTCGCTACATCCGCGACAAGGTTAATGAAGACATCTATGGTCCTGGCGGCGTGCCACCCCGTAACGGCGCGGAGGACGATGATAGCCATGTTGACCCGGCGATAGAAGAGCGTGTGAAAAATGCGTTTGGAAAACAGTGAACCAGGCAAAACGAAGTAAGTAGTAAGTGTTAAGTGATAAGTGTTAAGTAGTAAGTGTTAAGTGATAAGTGTTAAGTAGTAAGTGTTAAGTGATAAGTGTTAAGTGATAAGTGTTAAGTAATTGATTAGATAATCTAGAAAAACTAAGAACTCTAAACTAATAAATTATGGTTTACAAATATGACTATCTCATTATAGGTTCGGGCGTGGCAGGAATGAGCTTCGCTCTGAAGGTTGCAGGAACGGGCAAAGTGGCACTCGTGTGCAAGAGCACACTCGATGAAGCCAACACCGACCTCGCGCAAGGTGGTGTGGCAAGCGTCACAAATCTGGAAGTCGATAACTTCGAGAAGCACATCCACGACACTATGGTGGCGGGCGACTGGCTTAGCGACCCCAAGGCGGTGGAACAGGTGGTGACGCAAGCCCCCGACCAGATTAAGGCCCTGATAGAGTGGGGCGTGGATTTCGACAAGAACGAGAACGGCGACTTCGACCTGCATCGTGAGGGCGGTCACAGCGAGTTCCGCATCCTCCATCATGCCGACAACACCGGCCACGAGATTCAGCAGTCGCTCATCGAGGCGGTGAAGGCTCACGATAATATCGACATCTTCGACAACCACTTCGCCATCGAAATCCTCACCCAGCACCATCTGGGTAAGATAGTCACACGTCGAACCCCCGACATCCAGTGCTATGGTGCCTATGTGCTTAACCAGAAGACTGGCAAGGTAGATACCTTCCTCTCGCGCCTCACGCTCATGGCGACCGGAGGCTGTGGAGCGGTGTATCACACCACCACCAATCCGCTCATCGCCACCGGCGACGGCATTGCTATGGTGTATCGCGCCAAGGGCACGGTGCAGGACATGGAGTTCATCCAGTTCCACCCCACGGCACTCTATCATCCTGGCGACCGTCCTGCCTTCCTCATCACCGAGGCGATGCGTGGCTACGGCGGCGTGCTCAGGAACCTTGCCGGCGAGGAGTTTATGCAGAAGTATGACCCACGCCTGTCGCTCGCACCCCGCGACGTGGTGGCGCGCGCCATCGACAGCGAGATGAAGCAGCGCGGCGAGGATCATGTGTTCCTCGATGTGACCCACAAGGACCCCGAGGAGACCAAGCACCACTTCCCAAACATCTACAAGCATTGCATGGAGATAGGCATCGACATCACCAAGGACTACATACCCGTGGTTCCCGCCGCCCATTATCTGTGCGGTGGCATCAAGGTAGATTTGAACGCTTGTTCATCGATTGAGCGCCTGTATGCGGTAGGGGAGTGCTCCTGCACTGGACTTCACGGTGGCAACCGCTTGGCAAGCAACTCGTTAATAGAGGCAGTGGTCTATGCCGATGCTGCCGCCAAGCACGCCATCGCTTGCCGCAACCACTACGACTACCGCACCGACATCCCCGCTTGGGACGACAAGGGCACCCAGCATCCCGAGGAAATGGTGCTTATCAGCCAGAGCGAGAAAGAGGTGGGAGAGATAATGAGCGCCTACGTGGGCATCGTGCGCAGCAACCTGCGCCTCGACCGTGCCTGGAACCGCCTCGACATCCTCTATCAGGAAACCGAGAAGCTCTTTAAGGAGAGCACCGTGAGCCGTCGCATCTGCGAGCTGCGCAACATCATCAACGTGAGCTACATCATCATGCGTCAAGCGAGAGAGCGCAAAGAGTCTCGCGGACTCCACTACACCGTCGATTATCCCCCCAAGCCCAAAAGCGAGGAAGACCTGAAACTTTAAGCAATGCTGAATTCAGAATTCAGAATGCAGAATTGGGCTGCGCTTTGTTTAATTCATAACGCACAATTCATAGTCATAAAAATGAAGCATATTTTTCTAATAACAATAGCTATAGTGACTTTATTTAGCTGTAAGTCGCAAAAGACCGGCGAGGAGACGTCAAATGTCGATGACGTGGCTACGCAGGTGGTGAATTTTGACGGCAGCAATGCCTACAATCTTGTAAAGGCACAGTGTGACTTCGGTCCGCGTGTGCCAGGCACGGCGGCTCACAGCAAGTGCGCCGAGTGGCTGGAGCAGTCGCTCAAGCAGAGCTGCGACACAGTGATTGTTCAGCAGGGACAGGTTACCACCTTTGACGGCAAGACGCTAAATATCAAAAACTTCGTGGGCAGTATCAACCCCAGCAACAGCGACCGCATCTTGCTGCTGGCGCACTGGGACTGCCGTCCCTGGGCCGACAACGACCCTGACCCCGCCAAGCACCATGAGCCAGTGATGGGCGCTAACGATGCTGCCAGTGGGGTGGCGGTACTCCTTGAGTTGGCGCGCCTGATGAAGGAGAAGACGCCAAACATCGGCGTGGATATTCTGCTCGTCGATGCCGAGGACTGGGGCACCAACGATGTGGAAGAGTCGTGGGCACTGGGCACTCAGTATTGGGCGAAGAACCCTCATGTGGCAGGCTACACGGCACGCTTTGGCATCCTGCTCGACATGGTGGGGGCTAAAGGCGCCAAGTTCTATAAAGAGTATGAGTCACAGCAATGGGCTCCTGCTGTAGTGAGTGAGGTGTGGGACGTGGCGCATAAGAGCGGCTATGGCGCCTATTTTGAGAATAACTTTGGCACCGCTGTCACCGACGACCACGTTGTGGTTAACGGCATGGGAATCAAGTGTATAGACATTATCGACACACGTCAAAACGGCGGCTTCTTTGATGGCTGGCACACCACCAGCGACACTATGGACTGGATAGACCAGGGAACACTGAAAGCCGTGGGTCAAGTGGTGGCGAATGTGGTGTATAGTTATTAGTTTATAGTTCACAGTTTTTTCTAGAAATTCTAGTTTTTCTAGATTAACTAGATGTTCTAGAAACACCTATCACTTAACACTTAACGCTTGTCACTTATCACTTATCACTTATCACTTATCACTTAACACTTAACACTCAACGCTTGTCACTTAGCACTTCACATACTGATAGGTCGTCGAAGTTCTTGAAGGACTTGGGCATCTATGCCATCGGAAATCTGGGGTCGAAGATCATCACTTTTGCGATGGTCGCTGTCTATACGCACTTTATCGACAAGAGCGATATGGGCTACTACGACTTGTGCCTTACGGTGATTTTCTTGATTCTCCCCTTCGTGACGTTGCAACTGCGTGATGGCGCGTTCCGCTTCCTGCTTGAGACCAACGACGGCGAGCAGCGCAGCCAAATCGTCACGTTTGTATATCGCACACTGCTGTATAGCACTGCGATATCGCTTGTGGCGACAGTGCTGCTGGCAATGTTCACCAGCATCGACTATGTGTGGTATTGTTTTGTGCTGCTCATTGTGATGTCGTTCTATGAAGTAGTCACACAAGTGGCTCGAGGTCTGGGCGATAACGTGGCGTTTGTGACGGCGGGCATTATCTCGTCGCTGGGAATTGGAGTGTTCAGCATCGTGTTTGTGGTAGTGTTGCCGTGGGGCATTACCGGCATCTTCATCGCCAATATCCTGGCGCGCATTGTGGCACTTGCCTACTTGGAGATGCACATGAAGATTATAGCTACCTACTTCAAGTTTAAAATTGACATCAAGCAGGTGTCGCGCGACTTGATAAAGTACAGTCTGCCACTAATGCCTGGCGCGCTGTGCTGGTGGCTCACGGGCAGCAGCGACCGCTGGTTCATCAACCATTTTGTGGGACTTGACGCCAATGGTGTGTATGCCGTGGCATTCCGTTTCAACAGCATCATTCTCATCCTTGCCACAATCTTTTATCAGGCATGGCAAGAGACTGCCATCTTACAATATAACAGCCCCGACCGCGACAAGTTCTTCTCTAAGATGTTTAACTCCTACATCGCTGTGCTTGCCATCTTGCTCACCGCCTACTCCTTCACGCTGAAGATTTGTTATCCCGTCATTGTGAATGCCAATTATCAAGAGAGCGTCAACTACCTGTATCTCATGGGCATCTCGGCGGTGATTTTCTCCTTGTCGGCGTTCTTCGATATGGGGTATCAGTGTGCCAAAGACACCGTCAGCACGTTGCCAGCCATCATATTTGCCACTATAATCAATTTAGTGTGCAACTTGCTGCTTGTAAGATACTTTGGCGTGTATGGCGCCATTGTCACCTCAATTATTACCTATCTTGCTCTCTTCGTGTGGCGCCTTCACGACATGAAGCGATATTTCAAGCTCACCCTCTATCGCAGCTCCATCATTGCCGTGGCCATAATCCTGATAGGGGCTATCCCATTCTACTTTATTGACTCAATGTGGTTGCTACTTGTTTATATGATAGCCGCTTGCGCAGTGTTGCTGGTGACAATACCACAGGAGACAAGGGCAGAATTGAGAAACAAAATCCAGCGAAAAATAGGCTTGTAAGCAATAATAGCAGTAAACAAACGTTAAAATTAATAATATACTATACACTATTATAATTATGAAGTTTAAAAGTTTAATCATATTTGCAGTCCTTACCCTAGTGCTAACTGGCTGCAAGACCGCTACCGAGAACACTTTATCTTATTTCCGCAACCTGGGCGACTCGCCAAGCGGCGTGATGCCACAAGGCACAAGTTATGAGATTAAGGTTGTTCCTGAAGACGAGCTGTCGATAGTGATTACCTCATCGGTTCCAGAGGCCACAGCCATGTATAACCAGCCGCAAGCCAACACCGCCCGTCGCGGCGACATGAGTACCCAGTCGATGCCCCGTCTGCAAACCTACATCGTGAACAAAGACGGTGACATCGTTATGCCAGTTATAGGCAGGCTGAATGTGGTAGGGAAGACCACGCGCGAGATAGAGCAGATGATAGTGTCGCGTGTGAGCTCCACCGTTAAGGACCCCTTCGTGAGAGTGGAGCTGATAGGTTTCTACATCAATGTGATGGGAGAAGTGAAGAACCCGCATCGTGTCTATGTCAATAGCGAGCGGTTCACTCTGCTCGACGCGCTGAGTGCCGCCGGCGACCTCACCGAGTATGGCGAGCGTAGCAACGTGCTGGTGATACGTGAAGAGAATGGCCAGCAGATTTACCACCGCCTCAACCTTGCCGACAGCAACATTTTCTCATCGCCCTACTTCTACTTGCGGCAGAACGATGTGGTGTATGTCGAGCCCAACCAGATTCGTATCGATAACTCTAAGTATAATCAAAACAATGCCTACAAACTCACTGTAATATCTACGATCGTGAGTGCTGCCTCGGTGATAGCATCACTGATTATTGCTGTAGCAGTGAAATAGCATTTAAGCCCATCCCACTATAATCCTCGAGAAAAATCATGAGCAATAAGTCCTACGAGAACAATACTATCACTCCACAAGGTGAGAAAATCATAGATTTAGGAAGCGTCTTCAACAAGTACAAGCGCTATTGGTGGCTCTTTGTGCTCTCGTTGATAGCTTGCATAGGTCTTGCTGTCGTCTATTTGAAATACAAACTGCCAGAATATCTGGTAATCTCTACCATTCTTGTCGATCAGGATGATGACGCCGGCAGTGCCGGAGCATCGCTGCTGAAGAGTCTCTCGATAGGCGGCGGTGGTGCCAGCGTTGACGATGAAGTGGTGGTGATGGGGTCGCAGGAAATCTGCAACAAGATGGTTAAGGATTTGAAACTCAACCGACTCTATGTTAAGCGCAAGAGTCTTCTTGACAAAGAAGACCTCTATAAGAACTCGCCCATCGAGATTGATGCCCCCGACGAGGTGTTTGACACTCTATCGGTGGGCATGAGCTTTAAAGTCACCATCAAAGAAAATGGCAAGGCCGACATCAAGGTGAAAAAAGGAATGTTCAAAACCCTCACTACTCTCACCGACCAGCCTTTGCCCACTACCGTCATTACTCCCTACGGCAGCTATGTGGTAAAAACCACCAAATATTACATGCCAGGCAAAGAGATGGTTATCGATGCCAATGTGAAAGGCGACCTGCTGCGAACCGAGCAATTCATGGAAGACATGACGGTGAAGGTGCTCAACAAGAAGAGCAATGCCATCTATATGGATGTGCAGACCACCAATGTCAAGCGCGGCAAGGACATGCTCAACACCATGATACGCCTCTACAATGAGCGTGGACAGCAGGAGAAAGACGAGCAGGCAATCAACACCGCCAACTTCATAAAAGAGCGCCTGGGGCTCATCTACAACGAGCTTACCAAGAGCGAGGCCGATATTGAAGCCTACAAGCGTGCCCACAACATGGCCGATGTCGAAAATCAGACCAAAGCCAGCATAGCGCGTCAGGAGCAGGCCGAGAGCAAGATAGTTGCTCTGGAGGCAAAATACCGCATAGTGGGGCTTATCAACGAGTTTATCAACGACCCACGCAACAAATACTCTTATATCCCCTTTGAGGCCGACTCTACAGCGGCATCGGGGTCTATCAGAGCGTTTAACGAACTCGCCATGAGGCGTGCCGAGTTGGCACAAAGCGCCAAGGGCGACAACGAGGCATTGAAGGAGATTGACCGCCAGCTTGACAACATGCGCGAGACGATACGCAAAGGCGTCAATAACACCCTCAGTGCCCTCAAGATACAAATCGATAAAGCCGGTCAGGTGAGCAGCGAGTCGCAAGGCGAGATGAGCCAGGTGCCCTCTCTGGAGCGCGACATGCGAGACTTGTATCGCGAGCAAGGCATCCAGAACACGCTCTACACCTTCTTGCTGCAAAAGCGCGAGGAGAATGCCCTCGTGCTCGCCGCCACCACGCCCAAGGGCAAGGTCGTGGACCACGCCTATGCGCAGAGCAAGCCCGTGGCACCCAACATTCCTGTAGTGCTACTTGTTTCGCTTATTGCCGCTCTCATGCTTCCCATCCTGCTGCTATATCTCAAGAGCCTGTTCACCACCAAGTTCTCTACACAAGATGAGCTGCAAGATTTGTGCAAGTCGCCTGTGCTGGGCGAGATATGCCACAACCGCCACAAGGAGTCACTGGTTGTCAAGCCTGGCAAGACCTCATCGATTGTGGAGCTCTTCCGTCTGCTGCGTAATAATGTGCAGTTCCTCATGACCAAGAAGGACGACAAGGTGGTGCTCGTCACCTCTTCAATCAGTGGAGAAGGCAAGTCGTTTATCAGTGCCAACCTCGCCTCGTCGTTTGCCCTGCTGGGCAAGAAGACTGCGCTGGTGGGCATGGACATACGCAGTCCCCAGCTGGCTAAGATATTTGGTATCAACGACGCGCCAGGTGTCACCAACTTCCTGTCAACCCCCGATTTTGAGCTCGACAAGATAAGCCAAACGGTGCCCGATGTTGAGAACCTCAACGTGATAGTTGCAGGTCCCATCCCTCCCAACCCCTCGGAGCTGTTGCTTGGTGAGCGCACCACGCAATTCTTTGACCAGCTGAGAGAGAACTTCGACATCATCATCATCGACTCGGCACCTATCGCTATGGTGAGCGACACCTTCTCGCTGGCGAAGTTTGGCGACACCACGCTCTTTGTCACTCGCGCTAACCACACCAAGCGCAACCTCGTCAAGTACTTCAACGAGGTGGTGGCACGCAAGCAGTTCCACAATGCCGCCGTGGTGCTCAACGACAGCAACCCGCGCCTCTCGGCAGGCTATGGCTACGGCTACGGCAAGGAGAAGTAACAGCTTCTGAAAAAAGGACAGTAACGACCGCACACAACCGCCAGAATCATGAGATTTGAGAAACGATTCTTGATGCAGCGCCTCTTTTTCATTGGCTTCTGGCTCGCCACGTGCACTGGCTTCGTGAGCGATTTGTTCTGGGGACCTGAGATATCAAGCAGTCCCTTGAGAACACTTTCACTGCTTATAGTTGATTTGATATTGATTTTTCTTGCAGCATGTACCATTCGCAAGATGATTGATGTCATTTTGATAGTTTCTCTAATAGTCATAGCTGCAATAAGCGGTTTCATTGTCAATAACGACAGCATGGTCGTGTGGCTGAATGGTTTGAGGTACTTCTTTCCTGTGTTGTTCATGCCGCCAATTCTTCGTTACTTTTGGTCAACGGAATATCGCCATGACTTGTTTGTGAAATCTCTTGACAAGCAGCTCTACATCTTCTTGTGGCTTCAAGTGCCGACTGTCCTTTATCAGTTTTTCAAGTATGGTGCTGGTGACTATGTGGGAGGCACTATGGGTGGATGGTTCTCGGGAATTTTGAGTTTCTCTATCTATTACACCTCATTCTACCTGCTCAATAAGCGCATTGATCGAAACAATATCCTGCAGTCGCTTTACAAGAATTGGACTCTTATTTTCCTATTGTTCCCCACTTTCCTCAATGAGACAAAAATTAGTTTCGGACTAATTATAGCATATTTCATTCTGCTGATGCCCATTGACCGCAAGTACATCATTCGCATGACGTTTCTTTCCCCTCTGATTGTAATACTGGTAGGGGTGGGTAGTTTCTTTTACTCTTCTACGGTTGATGAGAGCCAAGGAAAACTTAAGCTTGACCCAGAATTCTTTGAAGAATATCTTGATGCCGACCTCGACAATATTGAGGGCGCTGCAGAGTATGCCGACAAGAACTATAGCGAGCAGTTTGATATGCCTCGTCTGGCTAAACTGGCAATTATGCCTATGGTGTTTGATGCCCATCCAGGACACAATCTGTTTGGATTCGGATTAAGTCTTTATAAGCATGGTTCAATTATTGAAGCGTCGGACTTTTATAATGAATATGACTGGATAATGAAAGGCACTAGTCCGCAAATAATGAGTTCTGTACTTCAGCTGGGAATCATTGGGTCCATTTGGTATATTGTGTTTTTTATATGTCTGTTCTTTATTAAGATTCCTCTTTATCCAGTACGCAATTATAACATGCAGGCCTACTTTGTGCTTGCGTTCATAATACTATTGCTCTATGCCGATTTTTGGTCCTATCCAAACTTCTGCTTTATAATGTTAACATTCTTTTTCCTGTCATGGGAAAAAGGTGAGGTTGAGCATCAACCGTCATTAGCTGCGACTTAATAAAAATATGCCATGCTAATCAACTCTCTGGGATTTTGGATATTTTTTGCAGTGGTGTTTCTTGTCTATTATTTGATAAGAAACCATCGCTGGCAGAATGCATGGCTTGCAATCACATCACTTGTTTTCTATGGCTACGTAAGTCTTAAGCTACTTGCATTATTTGCTGTCATCATAGCGATATTCTATGGTCTTGCTCTAGGCGTTGAGAAGAAAAGTAAAAACTCACCTTCCATCGTAAAATGGCTCAAAGTGACTGGAGTTTGCGCTGGAATTGGTGTTCTTATCTACTTCAAGTATCTCAACTTTTTCATTTCAGAGTTCTCGTCTCTGCTCACTAACATAGGGCTTGCAGTGAACACAGGCACACTCAATATTATCGCACCTCTTGGCATCAGTTATTTTACTTTCAAACTCATCAGTTACATTGTTGATGTCGCCAACGGCAAAATCCAAGCGGAGCACAATGCTGTCAAATTTACTGCCTATGTGGCTTTCTTTCCCACCTTGATGTCGGGACCTATTGACCGCGCGACAACTTTCTTGCCACAACTTGAAAAAGTGAGAAAACTGCTGCCATCCAATCTCAGCGATGGCTCGCTAAGGATTCTGTGGGGTTTCTTCATGAAAGCCTGCATTGCCGACCGAATAGCACCTTATACCGATGCCATTTTTAACAACATGTCGCATCACAATGCCTCATCAATAGCTTTGGCATCAGTGCTTTATTTGATTCAAATGTACACCGATTTTGCCGGGTACAGCCATATGGCGATTGGTGTGGGAAGGCTTTTGGGGCTGACTGTGACCGAAAACTTCAAGCAGCCATTCTTTGCCGTCAATGGCGGTGATTTCTGGCGCCGCTGGCATATGTCGCTGTCGTTCTGGCTTAGGGATTATATCTACATCCCCATGGGAGGCAGCCGCTGCAGCAAGCTGCGCTCATATTTCAATGTAATGGTGACATTCATTGCCTGTGGAGCGTGGCATGGCGCCAACTGGACCTATATCATCTTTGGCGCTCACCATGGGCTTTGGGTGATTGCCTCACGCATAATGAAGGTTCCGCGTGAGAAATTAGAGGCAAAATATGAATCATTGAAAAAGTCCACATGGTTTAAGAGTTTGAGAATAGCCATCAGTTTTGTGGTGTGCTGCATTGGTGCCATGTACTTCAGAGCCAACTCCATCAGCGACATTATCGTGGCATGGCGTAAATGGCTTTCAAGCGACTGGGGCATACCTTACCTGCAAGCCACAGTTCCATTGTTCACCTTCGGGCTTCTGTCCCTCCTTGTTATGATTTACAAGGAACATCAAGATGAATATCATGGCAAAGCCCATTTCATGTACTCTTCATCAAGAGCGATGAGGCTTGCATGCATCGCAATGACAATAGTGTTCATAATCCTCACTGGAGCTCTTGAGAGCAACAGTTTCATTTATGTGCAATTCTAAGCGGTTATGAAAAAGATTCTTATCAACATACTCATAATCCTTGCTATAGTTGTTGCCTGCGACGTAATTGCGGGTTTCGTCGGCAACAAAATGTTTATGAGCACACCCGAAGTGGGCACATTGCAAGCTGATGCCTACCAGGCCATGTTTAAGAAAAAAGCCGACGTGCTGATACTTGGTTCATCAAGGGCTCGACACACCTATATTCCTTCGCTTATTACCGACAGCACGGGGTTGACGGCCTATAATGCTGGCTATGACGGCCACGGCATGAATTATGCCTTGATAGTGCTCCAATCGTTCTTGGAGCGATGCAAGCCGCAGGTTGTTGTTCTTGACGCGTGTGCTGCGATGGTCACCGACGAGTGGCTCAACAACAGCATTGATGATGTGAAGCACTTCTATGGTCTCAACAAGCCGCTGACTAACTATGTGAAAGAATATGGCACTTGGCAGTTGCAGGCAAAGCTCCACAGCAACCTCTACCGGCTTAACTCCACTCCTACATGGATGGTAAAAGCACGCACTCTACCCAGTCGTGACTGCGACGGCTATGAACCGCAGTATGGCAACCTTGCCGATACCGCAATCATCAACTTCAATGATTTTAAGACTAATGAGATTCAGGTAAAATGCTTTGAGGAAATAATAGAGACTTGCAATAAAAATAATATCAAACTTTTAGTCTATATTGCTCCATCACTTGAGGTTACAGCAAAATTTCAGGAATGGATGAAGGAATTTTGCCACGAGAAGGATGTATTTCTAAAAGATTATGGGTGTGATAAGTTTTTCTTTAGCAATCGCCATCAATATTTCAACGACTCTGATCATCTTAACGACCTTGGAGCGCGCATATTGACAAATAATACAATTAAAGACATAAAGTGCTTGACAAAATCTCGTTAGTTGAAGATGCGGCGCTTGGTGTCTCGTAGGAACTCCCATAATCGTGGATACTGTATCAAGAATTGCAGGAGGCGTGATTTGGGAGGCAGCTTAAATCGCTTGTCTTTTATGATGCTTTTTACCCATGGGTCGCTTGTGTCAAGGCCGTTATAATAAAATGCCATACTTTCAATTTTCATGCACAGGAAAATTGACTCATATTTCTTAAATAGGTTTCTTGATTTCAACTCTGTCTCTATTATTGAGAAATATTGTTTCCATTTGTCTAATTGTGACAACGAGCCAGTGATTGACAACGACTGTGAGTTGTAATAGTAATAGCAAACGGGATGATTGAAGAGGCCGACTTTCTCAACAAATTTGGAAATCTTGATGTTTATGAGAATATCTTCGCTTGGTAACTTTGTGTCGCTGGGGGGATAGATGCTGTCGTTGAGCCATAGTTCCCTCTTTGCCAGGCAACCCCAATTGGCACAAATGCCCACAGGTTTAATATTATACATCATGAATTCTTCTCCAGTGAGAATCATTGAGTCATCAGGAAAACAAACCTCATTCTTTTTTCCATCCTCATTAATCCTGATATAGTTGCCATAGGCTATGTCAAGGTTGTGTTCTTTACACTTCGACAACAGATACTCAACAGCATCGGGCAGCATAGTGTCGTCGCTGTCAAGATGGATGATGTAATCGCCCTTGGCCTCGTTTACGCCGCTACGGCGTGCCTCGGCAAGTCCAGCATTCTGTTTGTGGACAACCCTCATATTATCATACCGTGAGGCATAGTCATCGGCAATGGCACCGGCATTGTCGGGGGTGCCATCGTCCACAATAACCACTTCACAGTTATCATAGGTCTGAGCCAACGCACTGTCCACACATCGGGCCAAAGTGCCCTCGGTGTTATATACTGGTATGATAATCGAGATTAATGGAGATTTCATTGTGAATTACATATTATCGGTAAATATTTCCACTTATTTGCAGTTTCCTTGCCTTTTTTAATGGCTCGGTGATGTCGGCAGTCTTTACTCCATTAAAATTGTTGTTAGCTATTGTCACATTGTTGAAATTGAATGGTGTGCCACCATAATTAGCAAATAACAAACCCTTTCCAGCTATAGCGTTTACTGTGTTGCCTTCAAAGGTTATTGAGTTCTGCTCTGCACCCTCTTGCAAGAAGAAATGATTGTTTGAACTATTAAATTTATTATTCTTATAGGTCAAAGATAAATTCTTGACATTGCGGCAATAGATTCGTGTGTCTCCTGAAAAAGTGTTGTTTACAGCAGTTATAGAGACATCATCAAGAGCCTTGGAAGAACTTAACGAAGTGGTGTAAACATTTGTTATATCGTTGTTCTCCAAATAAAGACGCATTGAGCCTTCGTGGCACCAAACTAAGCGCTGTGGATAGTCGTTTTCAATAATGTTGTTGGTTACATTTAAGTTTGCGTTTCTCACCGACAAGAATGTATGACCATTGTTGCCTTTCACCTCATTTTGTGTTCTGATGTAGTTGTCTTTTATCGAGATATTAATATTCTCAAGCGACTCCGCTATGATGTCGAAATCATTCATGAAAGAGTCGGTTGACGAACTCTTAGATGTGCATATTATCTCATTGTTAGAGATTTCCAAATTGTTGACTGTGGCATATTTTGAGAGAGACAAAATCATAATTCTCTTAATTGGAGCGTTTATTTTGATTTTGTTGTTCTTAAAATAGATGTTATCAAGAACGCAATTGGTTTTTGCTCCCTCACCATAGGTGTGGTTGAAAGCAAGGAAATTATCTAATTCTAATAACTTGATGCCAGTTTTGTTGTCGAGATAGAATTCATTACCTTCGACAGTGACATTTTTTATTTCAAAGTCTCTGTTATAAGCTCCGCCCCAGCAACCAAAAGCTTCGTCTTTGCCATATTTTCTGAAAATATTATTCACAACTTGAATATTGTTCTGCTCTCCTCTTGTCCACAGGCAGCCGCCCATAGCAGAATTGTTGTAATTCTCAAATTCACAATTCTGAACAACGGCATTGGAGCAATCACGCAGGTCAACGTGAGTAAGTGTGGCATTTTGTGACTTGGCCACAATGTTGTCTATAACAACTCCGTCACCATAGCAAATTTTGATGATGTGTTTAGGCGCTTTCTCCCACAAAATGTTCTTGTGAGAAGCAAGTTCAAAACAGATATCTTTTACCTCGGCTTTAACTTTTTTAGAGGAGCTGCCATGCACAGCAAAGAAAGCGTCATCAAGCATCTTACTCTTGCCGTTAGCAAAACCCTCTTTGAGTATTACTCTTGTGTTCTGAGAACTTACCCCTTTAATGGTAGTGTTGCACCTGAACTTTAACGAGCCATCAAATTCATATTTCCCTGATTTGTCAAAGTTGAGAATCAACACGTCGTTGGCACCTAAGCCCGAGGTCATTTTCCTTATGTTTTCGACATAGGGTTTTGGACAGTTGCTAATCTTTATTTCCACTGTGCGGGCATGGGCATTGCATGCCAGCAGCACCGTCGCTATAAGAGTTATTATGTGTGTGAGCTTTCTCATAATGATAATATTGCTTTTTGCAAAAGTAGTAAATTATTTTCTTTTTTGACTTTTTTGTCGCATGAAAGATTAATAAAAAGATGTTTTTCTTTCTGCTACAAGAAAAAATGCGTAATTTTGCACGTTCAGCATGGAAAAGAAGCGTATTCTCGTAGCAAACAAGTTCTACTACCCTCGTGGTGGTGACTGCATTGTGGCAATGAACCTCGAGCGACTGCTCAAGGCTCAAGGGCACGATGTGGCGGTGTTTGCTATGGATTATTCCGAGAATATTGATTCAGGATGGAATAAATACTATGCCTCGCAAGTGGAGATGACAGGAGGCGTTTTAAGCAAGATTCATGCCTTCAAGCGAATCATGGGATATGGTGACATCAAGGCAGCCTTCAATAAGATTCTTGACGATTTCAAGCCCGACATTGTTCATCTGCACAACATTCATTCTTATATTTCCCCCGTTGTGGCAAAGCTTGCCAAGAAACGTGGATGCCGTGTGGTATGGACTCTGCACGACTACAAGCTTGTGTGTCCTTCCTATGCCTGTCTGTACAATGAGAAGCCTTGTGAGCGTTGCATAGGGCACAGCAAGATGTCGGTTCTTAAAACGCGGTGCATGAAGGGCAGCTTTGCTGCAAGTGCGATGGCTTATATCGAGGCCCGCAAGTGGAACAGATATGTTCTTGACCGCTATGCCGATGCCTTTATCTGCCCAAGCCAGTTTATGGCGAGCAAGATGCGCAAGGATGGTTTTGATCCCGAGAAGATTCATGTGGTGTGCAATCACATCGATCCAGTAAAACAAGAACTGTTCAATTCGCTGAATGCCAATCGTGAAGATTACTATGTCTATGTGGGGCGCCTCTCAACCGAGAAAGGTGTGGAAACGCTTGTGGAGACAGCATCCAAATTGCCATATTCACTTAAAATTGTGGGCGATGGACCTCTGCGCATCCAGCTTGAGAAACAATATGCCTGCAATAGCAATGTAGAATTCTTGGGTCATCAAGACGCTCAGCAGGTGGCGACGTTGCTCAGCAAAGCGCGTTTCTCGGTAATGCCAAGCGAGTGCTATGACAATAATCCCCTTGGTGTCATCGAGTCGCTTTGCGCTGGCACGCCAGTGGTAGGGGCGCGAATTGGCGGCATCCCAGAACTCCTTGACGAAAATAATGGCATTAAGTTCACTTCGGGAAAGAGAGATGAGCTTACACAGGCCATTGAGCAGGCATTTCATTTCGAATGGGATAATAAGAGCATCAAAGAAAAGTCGTTGCGTCTTTTCTCTTCGCAAGAGCATCTTGACAAAATCTTGAGATTATATGGCTGCGATGATTGATAGCAAAACACGTCTCGTCTCTTTCGACATAGCAAAGATTGCTTGTATAATACTTGTTGTTATAGGACATTACGATCCTGCCGACGCTCCTGCTCATTATAACAACATGCTAAAAGTCCTCTACACTTTCCATATGCCGGTGTTCCTATTCATTAGTGGCTTCTTGTATGTTGTTACCATGAGAGATGTTTCTTTCAAGGCTTTCATTTCCAAGAAAATAAAGCGTTTGGTGATACCTTATCTTGTCACCTCGGCTATTATAATTACCATCAAGCTGTTGACTCAAGGTGATGCCCGCGTTGACCATCCCGTTACGGTATGGTCCTACTTGAAGATGTTCTATCTTCCAGAGGCGGGGTACTTCTTGTGGTTTATTTGGACATTGTTCTTGGCTTTTGTCGTGGTGTTCTTTTTCAAGTCAAAGACATCAAGGTTGGTGCTTTTTGGCGTGAGTTTCGTTATTTCTCTTTTCCCTTCGTGTGGTATCGATGTTTTATGTTTGCGACAAACACAAGAAATGATGGTCTATTTTATGACAGGAGTGGTTATAGCCGATTATGCCCCACACCTTTTTAAAGTTAAGATGTTGCCAACAATAATCATAGTATTGATATTCATTGGCTGTGAGGCTTATTATGTGCTACATCAAGACTCGATGATAATATACAAGATATTGCCGTTTATAGGCATTGCCGCAATAATGTCGATGTGCCACAATTGCGAAAAGCATATTCCTGTACTTGCGCGTTCTTGTGTGGTTTTGGCCCCTTCGGTATATATCATCTATCTGTTTCACACGACCATACTGGGATTTGCCAAAGCCGCCTTTGAAAAGGTGACATTTTTCAGTAACTATTCTGATTTCACCTTCTGTTTACAAGCTATTTGCGCTATTGTGTGTGGAGTGTTGATTCCAATTCTTCTTTACCACTTTGTAATTCGACGAAGTAAAATTCTGAGACTATTATTTGGTGTATAGCCATTTTTCTTGTAACTTTGCACGCTCTTTTTGACAGAACAAGTTCTGGCAGGAGGGTGATTGTTGATAACTATTTATCGCTACGTGAGCAATAAATAGTTATATAATTTGTTACTATAGTAGGATATATCCAACACATAGCGCTAATTTTTTAGATGAAAAATACTGTTCAAGGCAGTCTCATCACAACTTTCAGGTGCAACGCCAAGTGTAACATGTGTAACATTTGGAAGTTCCCCACCAAGCCCGAGGAGGAAATTGACGCCTCCTACTACGAGAAGTTGCCCGATGGACTGCGCATCAACATAACGGGTGGTGAGGCAACCATCCGCAAGGACATAGACAAGATTTTCGAGATTTTGTACCCGAAGTCGGCTCTGCTGGAGCTGAGCACTAACGGCTACAATACCGAGAAGATTGTGGAGCTTGCCAACAAATACCCTAAAATCCTGATACGCGTGAGCGTAGAGGGACTGCCTAAAATCAACGACACCAAGCGCGGAATGGTCAACGGCTTTGACCACGCCCTGCGCACCATGCTTGAGCTCAAGAAAACCAAGTGCAAGAACATTGGCTTCAGCGTGGTAATCTCGCCCGACAACTACAAGGACCTCGTGTGGCTCTATGAGCTGTGCGTGGCGCTCGATGTGGAGCTGGGAAACTCGGCGGTGCACAACTCGTGGTATTTCCACAAGGATGACAACGAGATAGTGAGCGAAGAGGCCCTCAAGCAGCATGAGCTGTTTGTCAAGGCTATGCTCACCAGCAAGCGCCGCCATCTTAAAGACCGACTCAAGGACTATGGTCGTGCTTTCTTCAACCGCTCTATCCATCGTCGCCTGCGTGGTGACGAGGCTGGTTACCGTCCTGCCTGCGGTGCGTTGACCGACTTCTTCTTCATTGACCCATGGGGCAACGTGTCGCCATGCAACGGCTCAGGTGAGGAGTGGATTATGGGCAACATCAAGGAGCAGAGTTTTGAGGAAATCATGAACAGCGACAAGGCTAAGGAAGCTTTGAAGAAAGTGCAGCAGTGCGACCGCAACTGCGCGTTTGTCGTCACCGAGCGTCACGACATGGTGCGCCGCCCGTGGATTCCCATCAAGTGGATTATCAAGAACAAGTGGCGCATCAGCCGGGGTAAAGACATTTGCTGGGATTAATTGATAGTTAAGGCGTGATGAAGACGATTTCGGTGATAGGTCTTAGGGGATTTCCTGGTGTGCAGGGTGGTGTGGAGATGCACTGCGAGAACATCTACACCCGCATGCATTCCTGCTACAGGCTGCGCATTTACCGTCGTCGTCCCTATCTCTCCGAAGTCTCGGCACGCAAGTTCAAGAACATTGAGTATGTTGACCTGCCTTCCACTCGCATCAAGGGTCTGGAAGCGGTGATTCACACCTTCTTGGCTGCCATTCACATCATCTTTCACCGTCCCGACGCTGTGCACATCCACAACATAGGGCCAGGAATGTTTGCGCCGTTATTGAAGCTGTTCCGCATCCCCATAATTCTCACCTATCACAGCCCCAACTATGAGCACACCAAGTGGGGCGCGATGAGCCGTGCTATCTTGAAGCTTTCAGAAAAATTGTCCCTCAGTTGCGCCGAGAAGATAATCTTTGTCAACAGCTTCCAGCGCGAGAAATTTGGCGAGAAAGTGCTGGCGAAGTCGGTGTTTATCCCCAATGGCATCAACAAGACAAAGATAGGCCGAAGCACGGGCTCGCTGCGCACTCTTGAGATTGAGCCTCGCGACTATATCCTCTCGGTGGGAAGGCTCACGCCCGAGAAGGGATTTGAATATCTTGTTGAGGCTGTCAATAAGCTTGATGAGGTAAAGCATCTAGTGATTGTGGGCACCAGCGACCATGAGACAGGCTATTTCAGGCTGCTCAAGCAGCTTGATGCGGGCGACAAAGTGATATTCACTGGATTTATGCAGGGCGAGGACTTGCGACAGCTCTACAGCCACGCCCGCCTTTATGTGCTCTCGTCGGTAAACGAGGGGTTCCCGCTGGTGCTGCTCGAGGCGATGAGTTACCGTCTGCCTCTTGTGGTGAGCGACATCCCCGCCACACACCTTATTGAACTGCCCGAAGACAACTATGTGGAAGCCGCCAACAGCGACGCTCTCGCCGAAGGCATCAAAAATGCTCTCGCCAAGGACTTTGAATTACAAAACTATGACCTGAGCAACTACAACTGGGACAGCATCGCCCAGCAGACACTGGCGGTGTATAAGCAGGTGCTGGAGAAATAGTGCCAGCAATAAAATGGTGCGCAATAATAGCTTTAATAGTTTATTGACATAAGTATGAAAAGAATAATTAGATGTTTGTGTGTTGCGTTAGTGATGCTCAGCAGTTTTTCCCTTAAATGTCATGCCATTGAAATGGGTTATATCATTGAATTCAAGGCAGGCGAATACTATTTTGATAATACCAAGTTGCATTTCTCCACAGTCAAGATGGTTTTGGGGTATAATGGTGCTGTAATAGTTCGTGAGATGTCGCCTCTCCCCAATAAAAATTGGTGGAAAACGACAATTGATGAAAACATGTGGAATCTTGACGGATTCTGTTTCATTGACAGCAATACTGATCCGGGAAACTATGATATGGATATAGAAGATTTTATTAGTAAATTGCAATATCACGATAATAATCTTCGTCAAACAAGATTGCGCACTTCTTTAGCTTCTTATGTGCCAAGCATTGCCGGATGGGTTTTTTATCCAATTAATGACGCCGAAATCAGTGATGGTTATTGGCGCTCGACCGATAGCTATAATGTAACTCCTTCAGGAACACTTCCCATAGTTCATGTCAATACACAAGATTCGCAGATGATTCTTGACAAAGAGAACTATATTGATGGCACTTTTTGGCTCAATAATTGTGGCATTGAGCAATACGAGTCGTTGGGTAGCGAGTCTGATCCTCTCAGCATACAAATCAAAGGGCGTGGCAATTGGACATGGGCATATTTTTATAAAAAGCCTTACAAGGTGAAATTTGCTCAAAAAGTGTCTCCTCTGGGACTGGATAAGAGCAAGCATTTCATTTTGAAACCCGATGCTGGAGACCTTTTTGGCTATGTGCGCAACGAGACAGGATTTGAGCTGAGTCGCCAGTTTGGAATGCCCTATACAACGCGCCAGCTGCCAGTAGAAGTTATATTGAACGGTGAATATATAGGTCTTTATTTCTTGTGCGAGAAGATTAGAGTTGAAGAGGGTAGGGTTGACATCTTTGAACAGCAAGACAACGAGACCATCCCCGAAAATGTCACTGGCGGGTGGTTGCTTGAGAATGACTGGGAGGGACCTATCGTGAATGCTCAGCATCAGGGGAACGATCCCAACGAGTTGCGTTATGCATGGTCGTCAAAATCTCCTGAGGCATTGTCGCTACAACAATATAATTACATAACCCCATTACTCAGGCACATTGATGAGTGCATCTTTGTCAGCGATAAGACTGACAACTCTTGGGAGAATTATATCGACATTGATTACTTGACTCGTTTTTATGTCATTCAAGAAATCATGGATGGAGTAGAATCTTTCACACGCAGCCTATTTATGTATAAAGACCTTGGAGAAGATGAGAAATTCATTTTTGGACCTATGTGGGATTTTGATTGCAGCTATATGCTTCAAACTTGCGACCACTTTATTTATGATTATGACTGTGAGTTTAAGCCTTGGAACTTGTGGATTAGAGAATTAGTGAAGTTTCCACACTTCCAGCAAAAGATTAGAGAAGTCTGGAAAGAGTTTAAAGACAAGGCTATTCTTGACAAGGTTCATGAACATATGGCACAATGGAGAAGTCAGCTGGTTGCTGCCGAAGCGAGTGATGATATGCGATGGGGATTCTATGCAAGTAACCATCCGGCAGAAGCTCCAATCGAATACTTTAGCCTTATGGACCGCAAAGTGGCATGGCTCGACGAGCAGTGGGGCGTGCCCGAAGGCGATGTGAACCTCGACGGAGTGGTCACCGCCGCCGACGTCACTGAGATTTACAACTACCTGCTCAATGGCGATGAGACCTATAAGAGCACCTGCGACGTGAATGGCGACGGCGAGATAACCGCTGCCGATGTCACTGCGCTCTACGATATCCTGCTGGAAAACTAGTTTTTAGAATTTTCAGTTTTCATTTCTCAGTTCTCTGTTTTCAGTTTTCAGTTCTCAGTTCTAGATGGTCTAGATATTCTAGATTTTCTAGAAATAGCCCCGATCCTCGATTCCCGATCCCCGAAACTGTGCCTCAGGCACTAGACGTTGAAGCGGAATACCACGATGTCGCCGTCCTGGAACACGTAGTCTTTGCCCTCGATGTGCATCTTGCCCGCCTCTTTCACTGCCGCCTCGCTGCCGTAGTGGATATAATCCTCATATTTGATAATCTCGGCACGGATGAAGCCACGCTCGAAGTCGGTGTGTATCACGCCGGCGCACTGCGGTGCCTTGCTGCCCTTGCGGTAGGTCCAGGCGCGCACCTCCTTGGGTCCTGCGGTGAGGAATGTCTCAAGGTCAAGCAGCTTGTAGGCGGCTTTAATCAAGCGGTTCACACCGCTCTCCTGTAGTCCTATCTCCTCGAGGAACATCTGTCGCTCCTCGTAGGTGTCGAGCTCAGCGATGTCGCTCTCGGTCTGCGCTGCCACGACGAGGATTTCGGCGTTCTCGTCTTTCACTGCCTCGCGCACCGCCTCGACATATTTGTTGCCCGTTGCGGCGCTGGCATCATCAACGTTGCACACATAGAGCACTGGCTTGTTGGTCAATAGGAACAGGTCGTGGGCAAACTTCTGCTCGTCTTTAGTGTCGAGAGTGACGCTGCGCGCACTCTTGCCCTGGGTGAGCACTTCCTGATAACGCTTGAGCACCTCGTGCTGCATCTTGGCGTCGCGCTCGCCGGCGGCAGCCATCTTCGCCACCTTGCTGATGCGGCTCTCTATAGTCTCAAGGTCGCGCAGCTGCAGCTCGGTGTCAATCACCTCCTTGTCGCGCACAGGGTCGATGGTGCCGTCAACGTGGGTCACATTGTCGTCGTCGAAGCAGCGCAGCACATGGATTATGGCGTCGGTCTCGCGGATGTTAGCCAGGAACTTGTTGCCCAGGCCCTCGCCGCGGCTGGCGCCCTTCACCAGTCCAGCGATATCCACAATCTCAACCGTGGTGGGCACCACTTTGGCGGGGTGCACCAGCTCGGCGAGCTTGTTGAGTCGCTCGTCGGGCACGGTTATCACGCCCACGTTAGGCTCTATTGTACAGAAAGGGAAATTTGCCGACTGCGCCTTAGCGTTCGACAAGCAGTTAAACAGCGTTGACTTGCCCACATTAGGCAGTCCCACGATACCACATTGAAGTGCCATAGTTATCTTAAGTTTTTATTGTTCTTATTTAAAATAGCCTGCAAAGATACTAAATTATTTCTTTCTATAGACATCAATTACGCATTTTGAATTTGTAATGCGCAGCCCAATTATGCATTGTGAATTATGCATTATGAATTATTAGAATCCTGTCCAGTTTTGGCGCCAGAGGGTGCGGGCGAGCTCATCCCAGCGGAGGATGGTGGCACCGAAGAAGTCGGCGACGTAGCCGTTGAGCATGGTCTGGGCTTTCTCGGGGTCGCTGGCTTTAAGCTGCTGCCACATCTGTTGCACGTAGGGCAGCTCGCGCTGTCCTTTTTCCATAAAGTAGTCGCGCTGCGGCTCAATCATGGAGCGGAATTTGCCCCACCGCACGGTGGCGAGGCGGTTAGCCTTGCGGTAGTGCCACAGGGCGGCATCGTCGCGGTCGCTGTGCTGTCCGCACACTTGCAGCAGTTGGGGCAACTTGGTGGTGCCGGCAAAGATGGGGAAGCGCGGACTCTCGCCGGGGTTGTCGAGGCATACCCATGCCACGCCTCCCACCTCGTCGGGCAGCCACGCGCGGCACTGGATGACTGTGCTGTAGGCGCTCCAAGGCACACTCACGGTGCGAATGTTCTTCATCGCCGAGTCGCCCATGGCGTAGTACATGTTTATCTCGTCGGGTCGCATCCAGGGGTTGCTGAAAGGCGACACTATGCTGTCGGGTTCGTTCTCCACGAGGTTGCCCTTCTTGTCTTTGCGCTTGGGGTTAGGGATAAGGTGGCGTCCGCTAAGGTTCTTGTCGGTGCCCTCGTAGTAGCTTCCCAGCAGCTGCATCACCTGTTCGGGGCTTACCTTGGCATCGGGCTTCACGCTCAGCGGCAGCCACTCCACCGTGTCGCTCAGGTTAAGCGATGGCGCGAGGGCGTTCATGATGTAATGCTCTCGCACGCTGTAGTTCTTTTTCTCATGGAAGTAGTTCTCGCCGCTGTAGGCCTTGAAGAAGTTGAACTCCTCCTTGCCGTCCCACAGCTTGAGCTGACGGGCGACTTCCTTGACGTTGGCCGACGCCATATAGTGGCTCTTATCGTCGAGGTCGAGGGTGCCGATGCGCGAGATATTTGCCGAGACGGCAATCTCGTCGTCGGGGATGCGCACGGCAGCCCACACGGCGCCTACCTTCTTAGGACCAGCACCGAAAATCTCGAATATCCACACCTCGTTAGGGTCGGCAACGGTGAGGCACTCGCCGCCGTCGCAGTAGCCGTACTTCTCGGCGAGACTGCCCATCAAGGCTACCGCCTCGCGCGCGGTGGCGCAACGCTCAAGGGCTATGCGCTGCAGCTCCTCGATGTAGAACATTCCCGCCTTGTTGACCAGCGTGTCGCGACCGCCAATGGTGGTCTCGCCCATCGCCACCTGCTTCTCGTTGAGGCAGGGATAGGCGGTGTCGAGGTAGCGGTAGGTGTGTCGCACCTGTGGAATGGTGCCTTTCACATACATCTTGGTGCTGTCGCTCGCCGCTTGCGTGTGCATGCGTCCCTCGTAGATGGCGGTCACCGTGTCGCGCTCATAGTCGCGTGCGGGTACCATCGACATCCATGTGCGGTACCACGAGTCGCAGGTGTGTGAGGTTATCACCGAGCCGTCGGCGCTGGCGTTCTTGCCCACCATGATGCTCGTGCATGAGAGTCGCCTCATTCCCTCACGAGTTGACTCATCTACTTGTGCCACGGTGGCAAGCGTTGTTGCCACAAGTGCTACTGAAGCTAAATATTTTAAATACATAAATCCGTTGTTCGTTTATCGTTTATCGTTTATCGTTGTTCGTTGTCAACTCTCAACTCTTAACTGAGAACTGACAACTGAGAACTATCAACTATATCCACCCCATTGAGTGATAGAGGTAAGCGATTAGATATCCTGCCACGCATGCCACAAGAGTGTGTACCATTCCAGGCATCATGAAGGAGTGGTTGAGAAGATATTTCCCGATTTTTGTCGTTCCTGTGCGGTCGAAGTTCACAGTAGCGATATCTGACGGGTAGTTAGGAATAAAGAAGTAGCCATAAACCGAAGGCAGCACGCCGAGCAGTATCCATCCGTCAATGCCGAGCTTATAGGCGAGCGGCAGCATCGCAACCACCACAGCACCTTGCGAGTTTACAAGCACCGACACCAAGAAGAATGCAAACGCTATCGACCACGGGTACTTCTCTACCATGCCGGCAAGCATCTCCTGAATCTCGCCCAGATAGTTGGCGAAGTAGGTGTCGGCAAGCCAAGCGATACCATAGATGGCGACTACTGCAACCATGCCACTTTGCCACACCGGACCGCTCACCGCCTTCTTGGGCGATGCCTTGCAGAATATTATCATCAGCGCTGCCGCCGAAATCATCACAATCTGAATCACGATGTTCATCTTCAATGGCGTAAATTCCATTTTGGTTATGCCATCGACCGACACGCCGAGTTTTGCCAGCTGGTCGGCAGTGATTTTGACTCGTGATCCCAAAAGCTGCACTTCGGGGGCGTCTTTAATGGCTTTGATAGTCTCATGAGCAGGGAGCAACTCTTGGAAGATGGCAAACATCACAATTACCAACAGTGCGCCGAAGAAGATGTAAACGGCGCGCTTGCTCTCGGGAGCGATTTTCTTGTCGAGGGTGGTGGCACTACTGCCGTAGATGAACTCGCGCTGCTCGGGGTCGGCAAGCTTCTTCTGGAACTCGGGGTCTTTGTCAAGGTCTTTGCCACGCTTGTAGGAGGCTACCGACGCCATGATGATACCGAGAATGCAGGCGGGGAATGTTACCATGAGCACCTTGGGGATGGTGATGGCATAGCCGTTAGTCCCCGAGATGGTGATAAACGCCACTACCGCAGCAGCGATGGGTGAGCAGGTGATGCCAATCTGCGACGCTATGCTGGCAATGCCGCAAGGACGCTCAGGGCGTATGCCTTTCTTGATGGAGATGTCGCAGATGATGGGCATCAAGGTGTAAACCACATGACCCGTTCCCACCAGCACGGTGAGGAAAAAGGTACACAAGGGCGCCAGGAAGGTGATGCGCGCGGGGTGCTTGCGCAGCAGCTTCTCGGCGAGCTGGATGAGCCAGTCCATACCTCCCGACGCTTGCATAATGCCGGCACATGTCACGGCAGCGATGATGATGTAGATAACGTCGGTGGGGGGATTTCCGGGCTTCATGCCGAATCCAAAAACGAGAATCGCAAGGCCAATTCCTGAAATGGCGCCTAATGCCAAGCTGCCATATCGGGAACCCAACCATAAAGCTCCGAGAACGATGCAGAGCTGTAAAATCATTAATGCTGACATAATATATTAAGTGTTAAGTGTTAAGTTTTAAGTTTTAAGTGTTAAGTTTTAAGTGTTAAGTGATCGCCTACGGAGCTTTTTCGTTTATCGTTGAGAACTCTGAACTGACAAACAAGGCACGCGTTAAGGCTGCTGGCTTTTCGCACACCGTGCTTCGCACGACTCATGCCGCTCACAGCCTTGAGCTGAAGGTTGTCCCTACGAAACTTTGAACTATGAACTCTGAACTGTGAACTATTAATATCTTACGCTCACTTGCACATACACGCTGCTGTAGTTGTGCTTGGCAAGAGCGCGGTCGTTGGTGAAGACATACTCTGACTGTATCTCAAAATACTTGCAGAAGCGGAAGTTGAGACCTATCTCATAGTTGGTCTTGGCATGAAGCCAAGTGGCGCTGGGGCGATAGAGGTCATAGCGGCCCTTCACCATGAGTTTGTCGCGGTAAACAGGAACGATGGCGAGGGCATAGAAGCCGTCGGCTCTGTTGGCGGCAATATCGTTGCCGTCGCGGTCGGTATAGGTCTTGATGGTGAGGTCATTGGCGTCGCCGGGTTTCTGGTAGGTAGTGGCAAAGCCCAAGCCTGTGGAGTGGATATACTCGCCACGGAGCTGGAGGTCGCCCTTCTTATACTCCGCACTCAAGGCATAGCGGTGCTTGTTGAGGCTCAGCACCTCACTGCCGCTCTTGCGGGCATAGGAGCCTTCCCAGCCAAAGGCGCCAATCCTAAGCCCGGCAACAGGCATCACCCACACTCCGCCAATGATGTCTTTCTTCTTATCGACATCGGTCACATTGATACCCTGACCGTTGAACACACCCACTTGGTAGTGAAGGAGATATCGGCCTGAGCTGTTCTTTAGGAAGTCGCCTTGGAACTGCAAACCAATGTCGCGGCCGTTGCTGGCGTGCTCGCCAGTGCGGTCGCTGAAGCCCGACAGCTTTGATACGGGTTGTGAGTAGGACATGAAGCCCTGGTCAAGGGGATGCATGGGATTTTCGTAGGTGAACGGGCGTTTGAACTGGCCAAACTTTATCTTGAAGAAGTCAAAGCGTTGCCATTCCATGAAGAAATCGACCAGACGCGGACTGCTGCCCAAGGTGGAGGTGTTGCCGTTGATTTGACCCTGCACCTTGTAATATATCTGATTGAGGATTTTTCCCTCGACCGACACTCTGACAATTCTCAAGTTGAAAGTGTTGCTGTTGTTTCCTTCCTGAAAAGTCGCCTGATAGGAGCCGATGGCATATCCGCTGAACTTAGGCTTTGTGAAAATTGGTGGTTTGTCACTCTTCTCCTTGTCGCTTTGCAAGGGCTCAGCAGTAGTAGCGGCACTAGCTGCTGTGATTTCTTCGGTTGCTGTAATGGCTTCAAGGCCAGTGCTGTTATCGGTTGTTGCCTCCACGTCGGTTGCCCACGCATTTGGCATAAGCCACACCAGCGACAACAGCATCAAAAACACACGTTTCATAGTATATAGTTTTTACATTAATAATATCAAGGTCACAAAAATACAAAAAAAATGTGAATTGACAAAAAATATGTGGCGTGATGTTGTAATCAAAAACAATTAAGGCAACAATCTTGCGATTGCTGCCTTAATGCGCTTCAAGATGGACTTGAACCAACGACCCCCTGATTAACAGTCAGGTGCTCTAACCAACTGAGCTATTGAAGCATTAACAATTAAAACTTAATATTATGAAAAAAAGCGCTTCAAGATGGACTTGAACCAACGACCCCCTGATTAACAGTCAGGTGCTCTAACCAACTGAGCTATTGAAGCAGTATTTTTGCAATGTTGTTACCGACGTTTGCGGAATTGCGGTGCAAAATTACACTCAAATTTTGAATTGTGCAACACTTTTCGCCAAAATATTTTAAAAAATCGTCGAATAAATGATTTTTCACGACTTTTTGCGTTCTATTTGAACAAGAAATAGTACTTTAGCGGTCCCAAATGGCGATTCTAGTTTTGGAAGACCAAAACTTGAGATTAGGGATTAGTTGTGCTTCGCACGATTAGAGGTTAATGAAGAACAATAACTCAAGAGGATATTATGCCGAGTGACAAAGATTGCCATTGCCTCGTCAGCTTGATTACTTGTTCACTTGTTTAGTATTATAAAATAGAAATATGAAAAATAAACTCCGAAATTTAGTTCTGATTATTGCGTTGCTTGCCGTGGTTGGTCAAGTGGCAATGGCCGATGATAGCGACAACAGCGTGCGCAACACACGCATAGCGCGCAATCTTGACATTTTCAATGCCCTGTTCAAGGAGCTTAACGCCTGTTATGTTGACTCGCTAGATGTAGATAAGTCGATAGAGACTGCCATCAACGCGATGCTCGAAGACGTGGACCCTTACACCGAGTATATCCCCGCCAAAGCCACAGAGGATTTCATGGTGATTTCCACTGGCGAGTATGGCGGCATAGGCTCCTATATCTTTGAGCGCGGCGGCAAGGTGTATATCAGCGAGCCTTATCAGGGCAGCCCAGCGGCAAAAGCGGGCATGAAGCCTGGCGACCGCATCATTATGATTGACGGCGAGAGTGTAGAGGGCTGGGACAACGGTAAGGTGAGCGAGCACCTCAAAGGTCAGCCCAGCACACCCATCTCGGTCACTGTGGTTAGGAAATATGACCCCGACAGCGTCAAGACTTTCAACCTCAATCGTGAGAAAATCAAGGTTGACCCGGTGAGCTACTATGGCGTCATCCATGGGAATATAGGCTACATCGCACTTGACACCTATAATGAGCACTCGGCAGCCAATGTGAAGAACGCGCTGCTTGAGCTCAAGGCCAATCCGGCAGTAAAGTACATCATCCTCGACTTGCGTGGCAACGGTGGCGGACTGCTAGATAGCGCGATACAGATTGTGGGGCTTTTTGTCCCAAAAGGTACGCAGGTGCTTCAAACTCGCGGCAAGACCAAGCAGCAAGAGCGCAACTACAAGACTACCGAGGAGCCTGTAGATACCGAAATCCCGCTCGCCGTGCTCGTTGATGGAGGCACAGCGTCGGCAGCCGAGATTACTGCTGGTGCGCTCCAAGACTTGGACCGCGCCGTGGTGCTAGGCACCCGCTCCTTTGGCAAGGGATTGGTTCAGGCGACAAGGCAACTGCCATTTGACGCCCTGTTCAAGGTGACAGTGTCGAAATACTACATTCCCAGTGGTCGCCTCATTCAAGAGATTGACTACTCTCAAAAAGACGAAGCCGGCAACCCCAAGCACACCGTCGATACCACAGCCCAGCAATACCATACAGCTCACGGCAGAGTGGTGAAAGGTGGTGGTGGCATCACCCCCGACATCGTTATCGAGCCATTGAAAGCCAGCCGTGTGGCCTACAACATAGTGCGCGACAACTGGGCATTTGACTATGCGGTGAAATATGCCGCCGAGCATCCCACCATTCCCGCCGCCCAGGATTTCAAGATTACCGACGAGATTTTCAACGACTTCAAGGCGTTTATCGACCCCGAGAAGTTTCAATATGACAAGGTGTGCGAGACTAGCCTGGAATCACTCAAGAAGACTGCCGAGGAGGAGGGATATCTCAACGATGAGACAAAGGCGGAGTTTGAGCGCTTAGAGAAACTCCTCAAGCATGACCTCGACAAAGACCTCGACCTGCACCGCGACGACATCGAGAAGCTGCTCGGAAAGGAGATAATAAAGAACTACTACTACCAGCGCGGTCAGATGATTTTTGCACTAGGCAAGGACCGTGTAACCGCGCGCGCCAGCGAGATGTTCAATAAGGACGGAGAGTATGAGAAGATTCTCAACCTCCAGCCAGCGAAGAAAGCCTCGGTTCCCAAAAAACAGTCTAAGAAGAAAAAGTGAAGCCTGCGCCACTTCTACTCAGTGAGCTGAGCGAGTTGCTCTTCACCACAGCGCAGCGAGCGGCACTCAAGCGCTTGGTGAACGGCAAGTCCAACCGCGTGATGGTGGTTGACGGACTTGCTGGCTCGGCAGCGGCGATGCTGTTCACGGCGTTGCCCAAAGGCGCTGCACCCTATCTTATCATTGCCAACGACCTCGACGAGGCGGGCTATATCTATCACGACCTGTGCCAGCTCACCGGCGAAGCGCAGGTGCTTATGTTCCCTTCGGGCTACAAGCGCGACATCAAGTATGGTCAGGTCGATGCCCCGCAGGAGATTCTGCGCACCGAGGTCCTCAACCGCTGGCACACCGACGGCGACCTGCGATGGGTGGTGACCTATCCCGAGGCGCTTGCCGAGAAGGTGGTGCCACGAGAGAGCATTGAGAAATGCACTGTCACCCTTGAGGTGGGCAAGGAGGAGGACTTGACACAGGTGTCGGTGCGGCTGCGTGAGCTGGGGTTTCAGGAGGTTGATTATGTGTATGAGCCAGGCCAGTTCTCGGTGCGTGGCTCTATCCTCGATGTGTTCTCCTACAGCAACGAGTACCCTTACCGCATCGACTTCTTTGGCGATGAGATTGACAGCATGCGCACCTTCAATGTGGAGACACAGTTGTCGCAGGAGCGACTGGAGAGCGTGAGCATAATCAACAACACGTCGTCGCAGGCGGTGGGTGCTGGAGTGTCGCTGCTCGACTTTGTGGGCAGCGAGGTGACGCTGCTGGTGCGCGACATCAACTGGCTCAGGCAGCGTGTGGAGGCGATAGGCAAGGAGACGATGAGCCAGAGCGCGCTCGAGGCGCAGGAGTGCGACCACGAGGCTATGCTCAAGGTGGTGGATGTGCCACAGTTCCTCACCACACTCAATGCCATGCGGCGACTAGAGTTCTATTGCGGTGAGAGTCAAGCCAGTGGCAATGCCAAACTCTCGCTGCACTGCTCACCACAAGGCATCTATCACAAGAATTTTGACCTTATCAGCCATTCGTTCACCGATTTCCTTGAACGTGGCTACACATTATATATTTTGAGCGACAGCGAGAAGCAGATTGAGCGCTTGCGCGTCATCTTCGACGACCGTCACGACGAGATTGTGTTTACTCCCGTGAGCAAGACTCTGCACGAGGGTTTCGTCGATGACGACCGCAAGATGTGCGTCTTCACCGACCACCAGATTTTTGACCGTTTCCACAAGTACAACCTTAAGAGCGAGCGGGCAAGGTCGGGCAAACTGGCACTGTCACTCAAGGAGTTGAACCAGATAGAGACTGGCGACTTCATCGTGCATGAAGACCACGGCATAGGGCGTTTCGAGGGGCTGCTGCGCACCCGTCTCAACGGCACTATGCAGGAGATGATAAAGTTGTCATACCTTAATGGCGATGTGATTTTCGTCTCGATTCATGCCCTGCACAAACTCTCGAAATATCGCGGCAAAGAAGGTGTGCCGCCCAAGCTCAGCAAGCTGGGCACAGGCAAGTGGCAGACCATCAAAAGCCGCACAAAGGGTCGCCTCAAGGACATCGCCCGTGACCTTATCAAGCTCTACGCTCAGCGGCGTGAGGAGAAGGGCTTTGCGTTCTCGCCCGACGGCTACTTACAGCAGGAACTGGAGGCGTCGTTCATCTATGAGGACACCCCCGACCAACTCTTGGCATCGCAAGCCGTGAAGGCCGACATGGAGCGCGACAAGCCTATGGACCGCTTGGTGTGTGGCGATGTGGGCTTCGGCAAGACCGAGGTGGCGATACGCGCCGCCTTTAAAGCCGCCGTCGATGGCAAGCAGACCGCCGTGCTCGTGCCCACCACCGTGCTGGCGTTCCAGCACTACAACACCTTCAGCGACCGCCTCAAGGACTTCCCCGTGCGCATCGACTACCTGAGCCGAGCACGCAAGCCAAAGGATGTGAAGCAAATTCTCGCCGACCTCGCCGAGGGTAAGATCGACATCATCATAGGCACTCATAAACTCATTGGCAAGACGGTGAAATTCAAAGATTTGGGCTTGCTGGTAGTTGATGAAGAGCAGAAGTTTGGTGTTGCTGTCAAAGACAAGCTCAAGCAGCTAAAAGTGAATGTAGATACTCTCACGATGAGCGCTACACCCATCCCACGCACCTTGCAGTTCTCGCTTATGGGAGCGCGCGACCTGAGCACCATCAACACTCCGCCTGCCAACCGCTATCCCATCCTCACCAGCATCAACGCGCTCGAGGATGATGTGGTGAAGGAGGCTATAAACTTTGAACTCTCGCGCAACGGTCAGGTGTTCTTTGTGAACAACCGCATTGAGCCGCTCTATAACCTCAATGCGATGATTAACCGCCTCGTGCCCGACGCGCGCGTGGTAATCGCTCATGGCCAGATGCCGCCCGAGCAGCTGGAACAGCGCATCATCGATTTCACCAACCACGACTACGACGTGCTGCTGGCGACAACCATCATCGAGAGTGGCATCGATATGCCTAATGTGAACACTATCATCATCAACAACGCCCAGAACTACGGCCTTAGCGACCTGCATCAGCTTCGCGGCAGGGTGGGGCGAAGCAACCGCAAGGCGTTCTGCTACTTGCTCGTGCCGCCTGGAGTGCCGCTCACGTCGGTAGCGAGGCGCAGGCTACAGGCAATTGAGAGCTTCAGCGACCTGGGAGCCGGCATCCACATTGCCATGCAGGACCTCGACATTCGCGGTGCCGGAAACTTGCTCGGAGCAGAGCAAAGCGGCTTTATCGCCGACCTCGGCTTTGAAACCTATCAAAAAATCCTCAAGGAGGCGGTGTTGGAGTTGAAGACCGAGGAGTTTGCCGACACTTACATGGAGCAGGCTCAAGACGAAATGGCGATTGGTGGTGACGGTGAGGTGGAATTTGCCGCCGACTGCGTCATCGACACCGACCTCACGCTCATGTTTCCATCTGATTATGTGCCGCAGGAGAATGAGCGCATCTCGCTCTACCGCGAGCTCGACAACATGGAGAGTCAGTGCGACGTTGACGACTTCGAGGAACGTCTGCATGACCGCTTCGGCGAGATTCCCGACGTGGGCAAGGAACTGATACGCATCGTGCCACTGCGACGCACTGCACGGCGACTTGGCATAGAGAAAATCGCTTTGATGAAGGGGCAGATGTACGCCTATTTCGTCGGTGAGGAGAACAAGGCATACTATAACTCGCGAGCCTTCGGACGCATCATCAACTACATCCAGCAGAACCCGCAACGCTGCCAGCTACGTGAGAAAAACAACAAGCGCTCAATCATCATCGCCAATGTCAACACCGTCCACCAAGCCCTCGACATCCTCCACATCATCACCGCAATGGACGCGTTGTGATTTTTTTGTCAAACAATTAATCACAATTGCTAACAATTTCATTAGATTCTGACCTCAAGCCATTCGGCTTTTGGTGATTACTGACAATCGTCGCAAGAGTTGCCAGACGTTTTTTAGGAACGATTTCATAATTGCCAGCCGAAGGCTGACCTCCTGACTGCTCAGCCTCCGGCTGAGCAATCAGGATTGTCGCACTACCCCCAGTGCCGCTATCTCCACTCGCTGTCGCTCGCTACGACAGCGGTACTGTTACTCAGCGGTCAGCCTCCGGCTGAGAAAATAAAGGACAATAAACCCTAATCTCACACAAGCAGTCGTCGTTTCTGATCGTTTGACAGGACATGGGTGGCAAAAAACTAAGGAGCTGCGCCTTGGGTGGCGGAGCTCCTTGTTTTTCTTCTTGTGTATCTCACGCGTTGTGGTGAGTTGAAAGAAAGTCTAAAAATATTTGTTGTGAGTGTTAGGACTTGTGATAGAATAGAGAGATCTTGCTCTATATTTTATTAACTTGGCTACACCTCGCAATGTTCATGCAGGCATGATGCTGCTCTCGGTTTACACAAGTTTTACTCTCTAAACACTATCTAACCTCTAACCTTCAAGTTTCTGTGAAACTTGAATGATTATTTCTCTTTCTTGGTTTTCTCGAGTTGTCGCTTGAGGGCATCTACAGCGAGATCTACAGCCTCTTCAAAGGTATCGGCGACCTTGTTGGCAAAGAGGTCTTCGGTGCGTGGCATGGCGAGCTTGATGCTAGCCTCCTTGTTCATCGCTGTCTCGGGTTTAACAACTTTCAAAGTCACCTCAGCATTGGTGATTTCCTCATGATGCTTCACTAGCTTGTCAACTTTCTTGTTGATAAACTGCTCTAATTTCTCGGTTGCATCAAAATGAATGGCTTTTACTTTAATTTCCATATTAGCCTCCTTTTTTAAGTGCCCTGGGATGGGCGAGTTTATAATTTTTTTTCAATTCACTAAAAGTCACATGTGTGTAGATTTGAGTCGTTGCCAGCGACTCGTGGCCCAGCAGCTCCTTGACGCTGTTGAGCGAGGCGCCGTTGTTGAGCATGGCGGTGGCGAAGGTGTGCCGTAGCACGTGCGGGCTGCGCTTGCTGGTGACTCCCGCCTCGCCGAGCTGGCGTTTCACCACTCTATAGACGAGCATGGGATATAGTGGCTCTCCGTTGCTCCTTACAAAGAATCGGTCGCCACAGGTGGTCACCTTGTCACGAAACTCGCGGTAGCTGTCAATGCACTGTGCAAGTTCTGTGCCAAAGGGGATGATGCGGTCTTTGTCGCGCTTGCCGTGAACCTTTAGCTCACCTTTGGCAGTATCCACGTTGTGGTCAAGTAGCCCTATTAGCTCGTCGCGTCGCATCCCTGTCTCATACAACATCATCACAATGAGGCGATTGCGCACTTCGTCGAAGTCGTTCTCATCGATGTAGTTGTCGATGACAGAGTCAACGCTGCTCTCTCTTACCATTTGTGGCAGTCGTTTGGGAATATGTGCCATTTCTACCTCGGCGGCGGGGTTCTGTGTCACCTCTCCATTAATCATGAGCCACTTGTAGAGCGCCCTTACCGCCTGCAGCTTGCGGCGCAGCGTGCGTGAGCCGTCGCCCTCGTTGCTCAAGTGCAGCATCCATGCGCGTATGTCGCTTGTGGTGACGCTCGTCACGTCAAGATCGGTGCCGCCCTGCGTGAGGAATGCCTCCCACTGGCGCAGGTCGTTGCCGTAGGCCACCTGAGTGTGCCGCGAGAGATTCAGCTCTAGCTTAATGTATTGCAGGTATTTATCAATGACTTCGCTCATGCTGTGACGGGCTTGAAACTTCAGTTTGCTGGTAAGGTTCTTTAATAACGCCTCTAAGTTAGACAAAAATCGCAATAAAAACAAATTTATTGCGATTTTTTTCTTGTTTTCCGTAACTTTTTTGTCTTTCCTGCCTACGGACAAGTGGTAAGGGGGTTAGAGCAAATCCTGTCGCGGTGAATCCATCCGGTGCATTTTCCGTCGGTGCTTACACATTTCAGCCACTTGCCCTTGATGGTGATGGGGTGAAAATAGGGCTCACCAGTAATTTTTACGGCTTTTCCCTTAGCCGATGGTGTGGCTCGCAGAGCGCCTTTAGGGTCGCCAGCAATGCTAAACTGCAGCAGCGAGCGGTGAATCCAGTAGCCTGTCTTCGAGTTGCGGAGCACGAACTCCATCTCGTCGTCGCCATATTGGTCCACCACGTCGTCGATTTTCCACCATTCTCCCTTTGCCGACAGCAGTGTTACGGCAAGCGACTTGTCGGTGGGCAGCGTATCCACCACTTTCCCATGTGGCGCATTGCGGATGTTGGTCATTGGGCCATCATTGTCAACGATATAGGCCATGAAAACACCTTGTGCATTGATTGCAAAGGGCAACAACACGGAGGCAAGTAATAATAAGAAACTTTTTTTCATAACTGATATTTTTTATTGAGGTTTATAAACAGTATTTATTGCTCTCTAAACTATAACCAATAACCTCTAGCCAATAACCTTTATTTTCTAGAAATCGTCGGGGAATTTGCGTGCGGTCTCTTGGAGCATTTGCGACACATCGAAGTAGAAGTCACGGGTCTTCTTTGGGTCTTTGTCGCTCACCGACTTGATGCAGTCGATGCCTCCGTCAAGCTCCTGGTGGTCGGTGGCGACATATCCCAGGAAGTTGATGATGGCATATTCGTGCTCTGGGAAAATCACCACCCACGGCTCATCCTCGGTGCCTCGACCGCTCGACATGATGGCAGCGATGAGTTTGTCGAGGCGGTACTGCCTCACTGCCGCGCGAGCATATTTCTTCTTCTCTTTCAAGGCATAGATGTAGTAGTTGAGCTGGTCGATGTCGAAGAGGTTGTCGTCGAGCGCCCTCTCGGCATATCGCGCTATCTTGTCGCAGTCCTCGCGCGACAGTGGCGGATTTTTGTAGTATAGCGCCTCCACCTCTTCTTTCCCTTCAAAATCATTGTGGCGGAAAGGGTTGTAGTCCTCTTGGAACACGAAGCCGTAATACAGGTTGCGATAGGCCTCAAAGTTCATGATGGTGTCGTTGCTCTTGAACGACTTCACGAGTTTGGGGTAGTAGTAGCGCGAATTGGGGTTGAGGGTCTCCTGCTTGATCTTGTCGAAATCAAGCTCGGTAACTTTAAATTTATACTGCGCATTCACGGCCACTGCCGAGAGCACGAGCAACACTAATGAAATGTATATTCTGTTTTTGTTCATATCTATTATTTTTTAAGCTGACGAGTTGACAAGCAAACGAGGCAATAGTAGCCATCAAAACGTCTTTCTTGCTTTTTACTTTATACTTTTTACTTCTTACTTCATACTTCTTACTTTATACTTCTTACTTTATAAGAAAATCGGTTTCACATCGGCTATGTCATAGACAAAACCTTCAATTCCCACGCCTATCATTGCCACGGCGACGATGGCGGGCAATCCTCGGGCGCAAAGGTACTGAATAAAATTGGATTTTGAAAGCATGAGCCACTTGCCATGAGGCGTGCGGCTGAATGCCACCTCGCCCATCACCGCTCCGAGGGCGGTACCCAGAAGCATAAATCGCGCGTCGATGAGCATGCCCAGCAGGCATCCCATCATGGCGCCAAGCCCTATGTACAGATTTCCTGTGGTGCGTCCGTCGGGCTCACCTTTTGGAGAGATGTATTTCAGTCCCACCACCATTGCTGTGGCTACGCCATAAAAGATGAACGTCCACTTGGGGAACATGGTGTATTTGCTCAAGTGCAGGAGCCACAAACCAGCGTAGGCAGGTATCGCCGCCACTGTCCATGGCTTTATCACAAGTACCAGAGCCGCAATAAGGCCGATGGTTCCTAATATGAGCAAGATAGTGTAAAATGTCATTTTTATTAAGTTTTGTCGCTCGCTGCGCTCGCTGGTTTTGCCGCTCGCGTTGCTCGCTGGTTTGCCGCAAGCTTTGCTTGCTAGTTTGTTGCTTCGCTAGGTTTCAGGTTGAGGTGCTTGGCTGGTTGTTTGTTCGCTCCCAGTAGCATCGTTGTCTATTGGCACGTTGGGTTTCACATCTTCGGGGTAAGAGACGCGGGTGTGATAGAAGGTGAGCAGGCGTTTTATCAGGCACTTCTTGACCTCGGTGATTTGCTTGTAGCTGATGGGGGCATTGTAGAACATGCCGTCGGCAATCTGTCCTTCCACAATCTTTTCTACCATTTCGGTGATGTTTTGTTCATTGGGATTGCTCAGGCTCTTGGTAGCCGCCTCGCAGGCGTCGGCCATCATCAGTATTGCCGCCTCGCAGGTAGTGGGGTTGGGACCTGGATAGGTATATGGCTCAGCAGGCACATTTCCCGTAGCGCTCTGCCGCAACGCTTTGTTGTAGAAGTAACGCGTCTTGCTGGTGCCGTGGTGCTGTGCGATGAGGTCTTTTATCACCTGAGGCAGCTTAGCTTTCTCGGCACGCCTGATGCCATCGGTCACATGTGAGATGACTATCGCGGCACTCTGTTCGGGCCTGAGCACATCGTGCGGGTTCACGCCGCTCTGGTTCTCGGTGAAGAAGGCAGGATTGTCGATTTTGCCAATGTCGTGATACAATGCTCCGGCACGCACCAGCTGAACATTGGCGCCTATCTGCCGCGCCGCCTCGCCAGCCAGTGTAGCCACCTGCAGCGAGTGCTGGAAGGTGCCAGGGCAGTTCTCTGAGAGTTCACGCAGCGCATCGTTGTTGATGTCGCTCAGCTCCACCAGCGTCACTTGTGAGGTGAAGCCAAATATCTTCTCCACGATGAAGATGCCGAAGTAGGCAAACGACAACACAATGCAGTTGACGGCGAAATAGAGTATCACATGCCAATCTACTGTCTCGTTGGCTCCATAGCGCACCACATATTGAGTGACATAGGTGATGGTGTAGCACAAGAATATGAATATAGCGCACACCACCAGTTGCGAGCGCTGCATCAGTCCCTTGATGGAGACGATGGCAATGATGCCCGCCAAGAACTGCATAATCACAAAGTCGATGGAGTCGGGAGCCACAAATGAGCTCAGAAGCACCACCACCATGTGGGTCAAGAATCCCACCGACGTGTTGAAGAATATCGTCACTACAATAGGCACCAACGCAAAGGGCACTATATACAAGAACCCCGGCCGTAGCAGTGATATGAGATATACGATAAGCACAAACAGGAAGATGAAGCTGAACAGGAACACCATGCTCCGCAGACTTTTGAACACTTCGGGGACAAGAGTGCGGATGAAAAGATAATAGGCCAACAAGATGAGAAACAGCAGCACTATGTTGCCGTAGCGCGAGAAACTCTTCACCGAGTTGTCGATATTCTTCTCATTAAGGATGCGCTCGTAGGTCTTCAGCAGCGTGTATTTATCGGGGGTTACAATTTCTCCATAGTCGATGATGCGCTCACCTTTCACCTTCATGCCATGTGGCGCCAAAGCCATTTTGCTCACCTCTTCGAGCTGTGCCTCGGTCTTTGCGGCATCATATTCCAGCGTGGGTTTTATGTCGTTATATAGAATTTCTGATACCTGCCATTCCTCGGGGATGTGTATCGACGACAATAATTCTTTAATTTCCTTATAGGCAGCCTCGTGTGTGTGCAGTTGCGAAGTGCTCACCGTGCTGATATTAATATCGTCTTGGGAATATTTCCTGATTTCGGTGATTTCACCTCGTGAGATCTTATTCTGAGTTTCAATGTCGATGATGCCGTGGCTAAACAATGTATCGACATATCCGAGAATCTTGTTCTTTACAGCAGGCTTTAGCGAGGTAATAGAGTCGAGCGAGGTCTTGATATGTGAAATCGCTTCCTCCTTGATGTCGTTTTTCTCAATGTAGAAAGGAGCAAAAGTGGCGTTTATGCTGTCTCGGATGTGCGACTCACTAATAGAGTCATATTCTATGGGGATATCAAACGGAGCGATGAGCTTGGGATAGTTCCACGGACGTCCCTCTATATAGACAAGCTTGTTGCTGGTGCCTCCCACTAAGAAAAGCGACAGCACCCCCACCGTGACAGCGGTGAGCAGCAAGATAATCACTTTTGTCTTTAACGATTGCTTCATTTTGTTATATATAAACGTGAAATAAATGTTTTTGTTGCATTGTCGTGCTCCGCACGGGGATCGGGGATCGGAAAACTCTGAACTGTGAACTCTGAACTGAGAACTCTGAACTGAGAACTCTGAACTCTGTGCCTTACCTCTGTCTAACCGCCCGTGTGACGCCTTTCACCTTTGCCAGTCGCTTGCACATCTTGGTGACAGCGCCCACATCCTCGACCAGCACATCCATCTCGCAAGAGAACACTCCGCCCTCGGAGGTGATGTTCAGGCGACGTATGTTGATGGCAAGGTTGGTGGAAATCAGGTAGATGATCTCTTGCAGGATTCCCATGCGGTCAACGCCCTCGACCTTGATAGAGGTAAAGAACGTCTCGTTGCCGAGCTGCCACTGTGTCTCGATGATGCGCCCGCCATATCCGGTCTTGAGGCGCATGGCGGTGGGGCAGTCGATCCTGTGTACTACCACTTCGTTCTTGCGCGAGACAAAAGCTACCACGTCGTCGCCTGGCAAGGGATGGCAGCACTTCGAGAGGCGGTAGTTGCTCTTGCCGTCTTCGGTCTTGAGCACATACACCTTCTTGCGGTCGATTTCGTTGGCAGCAGGTGCTTTGTCGCCAGTGTTGTCGTCCTTCGCCGGCTTGTTGCCAAACGAGTTTCTCCACAGCTTGCTTAGCAGGTTTTGCGATGCCGGTTTCAGGGCCTTGAGGATTACTGGCGACAGCTCGATGTCGCTGTTGCCAATCTTGTAGTATAGCTCATCTTTGTTCTGCACACCCAGCGAGCTGATGATGCGTGTGAGGTTCTCGTTGTTGATTTCGGCAGAGTTCAGTGCCATAAATTTCTTGAACTGATCCTCACCACGGTCCATTATCTCGCGGCGCATGTGCCTGAAGGCGAGGTTCAGACGTCTCTTGCCTTTGGCGCTAACCACAAATTTTGACCACTCGGGCAAGGGCTTCATTGTCTGCGAAGTCAAAATTTCCACTTGGTCGCCACTAGAGAGCTTATGTGAGATAGGCACAAGGCGGTGGTTCACCTTGCCGGCTATGCAGTGGTATCCTATCTCGGAGTGTAGCGTGAAAGCCAGGTCGAGCACTGTGGCGCCTTTAGGCAGTGTCACATTGTCGCCCTTGGGAGTGAACACCGTGATTTCACGGGCATAGAGGTTCAGCTTTATCGAGTCGAGGAAGTCGAGGGCGTTAGGCTCGGGATCCTTGAGGATGTCGTCAATTTCTCTAATCAGCTTCTCTAACTGAATGTCTTCTTCAAGCTCCTCGTTGCCGCTTTTATAAATCCAGTGTGCAGTCATGCCTCGCTCGTCGATGATGTCCATCTTGCGACTGCGTATCTGCATCTCTATCCACTCGCCGTCGGGTCCCATCACTGTCAAGTGAAGAGCGCGATATCCGTTGGGTTTAGAACGCGTGAGCCAGTCGCGGATGCGGCCAGGATGTATCTGGTTGTAGATTTTGGTGATTTCGTTGTAGATGGCCCAGCAGGTGACGTTCTCGTCCTTGTCGTCGGGACATTCAAAGACGATGCGCGCGGCATAGATGTCATAAATCTCATCGATGGGTATGCGTTTCGCCTGCATCTTTTTCCAAATCGAGTAGCACGACTTCACTCTCGCCTTGAACTCATATTCCAGCCCCATAGCATCGAGGCGGGTGCGTATAGGCTCCGAGAAACGCTCAAACAAGTCATTGCGCTTGCTGGCACTCGCCTCCACAGCATCGGTGATTGACTTGTAGATATCGGGGTGCTCATATTTGAAGCTCAGGTCTTCAAGCTCCGATTTAATGGCATAGAGCCCTAAGCGGTGAGCCAGCGGAGCATAGATGTAAAGAGTCTCACCGGCAATCTTGTACTGCTTGGCTGGTGGCATGGAAGCCAGGGTGCGCATGTTGTGCAGGCGGTCGGCAATCTTGATGAGTATCACACGCACGTCTTCGCTCATGGTGAGCAGCAGCTTCCTGAAGTTCTCGGCTTGTGCGCTTGCCTTGTCGCCAAAAATGCCTCCCGAAATCTTGGTGAGGCCGTCAACGATGTTGGCAATCTTCTCACCCACCTTTTCGCCAGTCTCGGTAATCACCTCGTCGCCAAAGATGGCTTTGATGTCTTCGGTGGTATATTCTGTGTCCTCCACAACATCGTGGAGCAGAGCGGCGCATATCGATGTGGAGCCCATCCCTATCTCTTGGCTCACGATGGTGGCCACAGCGATGGGGTGAAGGATATAAGGCTCTCCCGAGCGGCGACGTATGCCTTCGTGAGCACGGCGCGCAAAGCGGTAGGACTTCTCTATCTTCTCCACCTTCTTGCGGTGGTTGCTTGACAGATAGCCGTTTAGCAGCCGTTGATAAGCTTCGTCTATTATCTTGTTCTCTTCCTCTATTGTCATAAGAAATGAGTGTAAAAAAGTTATACTGCTATTCTAGTTTACAAACTTAGCAATAAAAAGTGAAACAACCTGCATTTTTTAGTGAGATTTTTAGTTTTTTACACTTTTCGGAATTGATTTTTCAGGCAGTTCGGACAGTTCTGACCTATCTGACCTGTCTGACTTGTCCGACTTGTCCGACCCGAGCGACAGCCCTTCTATAAAAAATCAAATAACTATTTTTAAACAATTTTTATCTAAAAAATAGCCTTTTTACCGTTAAATGTCTATACCTTTGCAGTTTGATTTGAAACAAATAGAAACAATAAAATATATCATGGACAAATTAAGCTATGCACTGGGCTTGAGTATGGCCCAGAATTTTAAGGGCTCGGGAATCCAGAGCATCAATGCCGACGACTTTGCCGACGCCCTGCGTGACGTGTATGAGAACAAAGAGAAAAAGATGAGCTACGACGAGGCCAAAAAAATTGTGCAAGATTTCTTCACACAACTGGAGGCCAACGCCGGCGCTATGAACGAGGAGCTCGGCAAGAAATTCCTTGAGCAGAACGCCCAGCAAGAAGGCGTGAAGGTTACCGAGAGCGGACTTCAATACCTCGTGCTAAAAGAGGGCGATGGCAAGAAGCCTGGTCCCAACGACGTGGTGACGGTTCACTACACAGGTCGCCTGATCGACGGCACGGTGTTTGACAGCTCGGTAGAGCGCGGCGAGCCCGCCACCTTTGCTGTGGGTCAAGTGATTCCCGGCTGGGTTGAGGGTCTGCAACTGATGAGCGAAGGCTCCGCATGGCGCCTCTTCATCCCTTCGAACCTCGCCTACGGTCCTCACGGCACCGGTCCCATCCAACCCAATTCCACTCTCGTCTTTGACGTACAACTGATAAAAGTGGGGTCTTGATGCGCTCGCGCGATTAGGGATTAGTTGCGCTACGCGCGATTAGGGATGAAAGATTGTAGAGCCTTTAATCTCACCTCTTGATTTCGATAAACGACCAACGATTCCCGATCCTCGATCCCCGACAAACGATTTTTACACAACACATTAATACACAAATACACAAAATTTTATTATGAAAAAGTTTTTATTTTTAGCAATGGCTGCCCTTCTCGTGGGCACATCAATGACTAGCTGCAAAGGCGGCAAGTCAAAAGCAGATCAAGTAAATGACTCTATTGCCGAGCTGACCGGCAACTTTTGGGGCAAACAATTGAAAGCCACCTTCCAATTTATGCCCGAGAGGTTCCAAGGCACCGACAAAGACCAATTGGTGAAAGGTATTATTGACATGGTGAATATGGACACCACACAACACGACATGAGCTATATGCAGGGCTTGCAGATGGGTATGCAGGTTTACCAGCAACTCGCACAGCTCGAGGCTCAGGGCATCAATGTGGACCGCAAACTTTTCATCAACGAGTTCAAGAAAGTGCTTGACAGCAAAGACACTCTCGATATGGAGAAACTTGAGAAAGAGATGCAGGAGATGAATGGCAAGATGATGGCCATGATCGACAGAGCACAAACAATCAAGGGCGCAGAGAACGGTGAGGCTGGCAAGAAATACATCGCTGACCAGATGAAGAAAGACAAAGACTTCAAGCAGACCAAGTCGGGCATCGCCTACAAAATTGTTAAAGAAGGTAAGGGTGAAAACTTCACCGATGACGACATCGTGAATGTCGCTTACGAGGGCAAGCACATCGACGGCAGAGTATTTGACAGCTCTAACGGCAAGGAAGTTCCTTTCACTATGCAAGGTGTTGTTCCTGGCTTCAGCGAGGTGCTCAAGCTCATGAAACCAGGCTCGAAGGTTATCGCCATCATTCCTGGAAACATGGCTTATAAAGAGCGTGGCGACGGTCGCAAGATTGGTCCTAACGAGACTCTCGTGTTTGAGATGACTGCTGGCACAGCCAAGAAAGCGCCAGCTCAGGACTCTATTGCCGCTCCAATGCCTGGCCGTCCAATGCCTGGCCGTCCAATGCCTGGCCGTCCTGCTCCTGGTCGCCCAGCTCCTGGCAAGCCAGCTCCAGCTCAACCACAAAAGGCTCCCGCTCAAGCAAAATAACAACGAATTTTAGACAAAAGAACATAGTCAAAAATCAAACAAAATCAACAAAGAAAAACAAAGTCAACAATTTTTTTGTTATTTTTGTCTGGTTTTGAATATAATGCTCACGCTTGGCAATGTTCAAGCTTAATCGCAACTTTGTTCTTATGTCTAAAAAACGCAATAACAACGTGAAGCATCAGTAATGAGAAGATTATTTAATTTATTAATCGTTGCTCTCGTGCTCGGCGTGGCAACAGGTTGCAATGGCAACAAGAACACATCGGCTATCGACTCCATTGCCGACATGAACAAGCAGGATGGTGAGAAGTATCTCGCCGAGCAGATGAAGAACGACACAGCATTTATCAAGACCGAGTCGGGGCTCTGCTACAAGATTCTCGAGGAGGGTGAGGGCGACACTTTCAAGCCCACCGATACTGTTGATGTCATATATGTGGGCAAGCACATCGACGGCACTGAGTTTGACAGCTCTAAAGGCGAAACCGTGCCATTCCCTCTGCAAAATGTGGTGGCTGGCTTCCGCGAGGTAATCACCCTTATGAAGCCTGGAGCAAAGGCCATCGCCATTATCCCCAGTCATCTGGGATATGGAGATAAAGGTCAAGGTCCCATTGGTCCCAACGAGACGCTAGTCTTTGAGCTCACCACAGTGGAGCTTCACAAGTAATATTTTATAATATTCATCACACATGAAAAAGATATTTATATTTGCTGCAATAGCTGCCATCATAAGCAGCTTTGCAATGGCTCAAGAGCCCGACTTGGCACAGATCGCTAAGTTGAGAGAAATCAAGAACGACTCGTTGAGCATGATGCTGGGCAAGGTGTATGGCACACAGGCTGCCATGACACACGCCACACCCGAAGCGCGACAAGTTTATCTCAAAGCTTTCAGCGACGCGATGAACCTCGACCAGCAAGATGAGCAATACCGCGATGGCGTGAACACTGCCGAGCAGTTCTACCGCAATGCCGAGGGCATAAATCGCCAACTCGGTGTCGCCATGAGCCGCAAAGCGTTTGCGCAAGCATTCCTCACACGACTTGTTGATACCACCTCAATCAAACCTATCAACGATGAGATGCGTGAAATTAATTTGGAGGCTAAACGCCTTATTGAAGAGATTGGTGGAATAAAGAAAGACAGTGTGGCAGCGCTCACACAAGCTGGCTTGATTGACATCAAGGCCGACTCGCTGAGCCAAAACATGGGTCGCTTCTTTGGCGCGCAGACGCAGAACATAAGCAAAAGCAAGAACCTGAGCGAGGCACAGATGGCACGCTTTATCGATGGCTTCAACAGCTCCATCAACGTTGACGAGAGCAACAAGCCATTGATCGACGGTCAGCTGCTCGCCAGCGACTTCAGGAACATTGAAAAGAACATCAGCAAGCAGATGGGGTTGACTCTCAACAAAGATGCCTTCGTAGCTTCGGTAGCCTCAATTCTTAATGATGTTAAAGTGCCAACTCAAGAAGAATTTAAAGCCATTGACACCGAGACTCAAAAGTATGCCAGGGAGACTCAGGCCTTTGCCAAGGAGAACAGCCCCGAGGCTCTCACACAAAAGGGACTCGGCAAGAAGTATATCGAGAACCAACTGGAGAAAGACGCTGAGTTCATTCAGGCTCCATCGGGATTGGTATATAAGATTCTCAACCCAGGCAACGGCAAGAAGTTCAACGAGACCGACAAAATCAAGGTTATGTACAAAGGCACTCACGTCGATGGCAAAACCTTCGACGAGAGCAAAGAGCCGGTGTCGTTCGCTCCTAACCAGGTGGTGCCAGGCTTCAAAGAGGCACTGCTCATGATGAGCCCTGGCGCTAAGATGATCGCCATACTGCCTTACAACCTCGCCTACGGCGAACGTGGAGCCGGACAGAGCATCAAGCCCTTTGAGACTCTCGTATTTGAAATCGAGACCCTCGGCATCGACGACAGCGCTCCCGCGGCGAAGCCCGCCACAAAAGCCGCTGCCAAGCCTGCGGCAAAGACTGCTGCTGACAAAGAAGAGAAGGTTACCACTGGCAATCAGAAATCAACAAAGGCAACCACTGGCAAAAAGAAATCAGGCAAAAAAGCCACCACAAAGCGCAAATAATATAATTCAACTGAATTATACTACAAATCAAGGACCTGACATGTTTTGTGCCAGGTCCTTGATGCTTTTTGCGTCGTTACTTGGTTAATTGTTTCTTGTCGTCTATAGTCGTTTCTGGTCGTTTCTGGTCGTTTGACTCAACGATAACCACGAATTATCACTAATTTTCACAAAGAATTGTTTGTAAATGTATGATATTATTGCTAACTTTGAGCGTTCTTTTAGAAAAATGGACTATTAATAACCAAAAACTAAATAATTATGTTCAACAAAGAAGTTTATGTAGAGCGTCGCAATGAGTTGAAAAAGCTCATGAACGACGGTGTGGTAGTGCTCTTTGGCAATAACGAGGCACCCAACAATTATCCCAACAATGCTTATTATCCCTTCCGTCAGGACTCGTCGTTCCTGTACTACTTCGGTCAGAAGCGCGACGGCTTGGTAGGCGTGATCGACGTGGAGAGCGGCAAGGAGACCCTCTTTGGCGATGACATTGACATCGAGGACATCGTGTGGTATGGCTCGGTTGATAGCGTTGCCGACATGGCGGCGCAGGTGGGCGTGACCAACAGCGCGCCTATGGCACAGCTCGAAGTGCTCGTGAAAGACGCTGTGGCAAAGGGCCGCAAGGTGCATTTCCTGCCTCCTTATCGCCACGACACCATGATTCAGATTATGGACCTGCTGGGCACCCATCCGAGCAAGCAGAAGGAGGCAGCCTCGCTCGAGCTCATCATGGCGGTCGTGAAGATGCGATCGGCGAAGACTCCTCTCGAAATCGAAGAGCTGGAGCGCGCCTGCGCCATAGGCTACAAGATGCACACCACAGCGATGAAGCTCATCAAGCCTGGCGTGACCGAGAAATACATTGGCGGTCAAATCAACGGCATAGCGCAGAGCTACGGCGCGCAGGTGAGCTTCGGCACCATCTTCTCGCAGCATGGCGAGATTATGCACGGTGCACCATCGATGGCGCAGCTTGAGGCTGGCAGACTAGTGCTCTGCGACTGCGGTGCTGAGACCATAGAGCATTATTGCAGCGACAACACCCGCACAATGCCTGTAAACGGCAAGTTCTCACAGCGTCAGCTGGCTATCTACAGCATCGTGGAGGACTGCCACGACTTGGTGCTTAAAATCGCCAAACCCGGCGTGAAATACTTTGACGTACACATGGCAGTGTGTCGCCTGATGACCGAGCGTCTGAAAGTCCTGGGACTGATGAAGGGCGACATTGACGAGGCGGTTGCTGCCGGTGCTCACGCCTTGTTCTTGCCTCACGGACTGGGTCACATGATGGGTATGGACGTTCACGACATGGAAGGCTTAGGACAGATCTATGTGGGCTTTGACGAGGAGACCCGTCCGCGCCTCGACCAGTTTGGCACCAACGCCCTGCGCATGGGACGTCGTCTGGAGGAAGGCTTCGTGGTTACCGACGAGCCGGGCATCTACTTCATCCCCGACCTCATCGATGAGTGGCGGGCAAAGGGACACTGCGCCGAGTTCCTCAACTTCGACAAGATTGAGACCTACAAGGACTTTGGCGGCATACGCATCGAGGACGACGTGCTAATCACGTCTGACGGCTGCCGCTTCCTCGGCAAGGACATCATTCCTTATCATCCAAAGGATGTAGAAGAGTTTATGGCTCAGTAATAGTTGAGAGTTGAGAGTAGAGAGGGAAGAGCTTATCTGGATTTCCTAGATGTTCTAGATTTTCTGGATTGTCTAGATTGTCTAGATAAACTCTTCTCTAGTTTTTTGTCTTTCAACTATATACTCAAACTCGTCGAAGTTTTTTACTCCCATTTCTGTGAGGAGGGCTCGGCTGTGGTCGATGTCGGCTTGGGTGTTGTAGTCGAGGATGTGGGGGAGGCGCACTATGACTTTCTCTGCCATGCCGTCGTGCGACATTAGCCAGCGCAGGTTGTCGAGGACTTGTGCGTTGTCGCGCGTGGTGTATTCTTTGTAGATGGCTGGGTTAGTGTCTTTTATGTCGATGAAGTATTCGTTGATGTGCGGCAGCACGCGCTCTAAGTGATGGCGGTCCACATTTAGCGAGGTCTCGATATTGACTTTCCACTCCGGCACTTTCATGCGGCAGAACTCGTCGATAAACTCGCTGCGCAGCAGCGGTTCGCCGCCACCGAAGGTCACTCCTCCGCCGGTGGCGAGGAAGTAGAGGTTGTCGAGCAGCAGCTCGTTGAGCAGGTCGCCGGTGCTGATGGTGCGCCACACCTTCTCTGGGTCAAGGCACTGGGGGTTAAGGCAGTAGCGGCATCGCAGCGGACAGCTATGAAACGCCACGAGCGTTGTCACCCCCTTGCCATCGGTGGCAAGCCGGTGCCTCACAAAGCCGATAAACGGTGCCGAAAGTTCTTGCTTTTCCACCTTTCTCCAATTTATTATGGCCCGTAGGTGTTGCCGTTCTCATCAACTGCCACTTCGCCCATCACTTGAAGTTCTTCTTCGTCATCATCGTCGCTTTTAGAGGCGATGCCGTTCTCGTCGCCGCCGCGCAGAGGGGAGAAGTTATGGACTGTGTCACCATCGTTAGAAACAGAATTAAAGAACGACTCGTCAACACCACCTGCAATGATATTACCTGATTCGGTAGAGCATTCCTCCGACTCATCCGAAAGGTCTAAAGAATAGTGCTTGTGGTGATGGCACGAGGTCATGGTGCCGAGCGCCAGACTCAGTCCTGCGATGGCAACCGCTTTACCCAGAGCTTGGCGGTTGCGCAGCTGCTTCTCGAGCCACCGCGTCTCGCTTTCGCACTTTGGGCAGGTGCCTGCGCAGTCGCCCTCGTGGTGGCACTCGGTGGGGGAGTAGTCAATCTCGTTGGCAACGGCGATGTCTCGCCTGATGGCCTTCAGTGTCTCACATATTTTCTTGCCTTTTCTCATGAATTTATGATTTTGTAAGAATTAACGAACTAATTGTCGATCGCTCGAATGCTCGAACACTCGAATACTCGAAAGGTCGAATATTGGATTAGAAAACTTCTATTGCCTTGTTAGTTTGTCAGCTTGTTAGCTTGTCAGCTATTCTCCTTGTTCGCTCATTTGCTCAGGGTTTGAGAAATCGTAGATAAACTCCACCGGGATGAGTTTCCAGGAGCGCACTTTCGCGCCGTAGAGGCGGGCAGGGAGGAATGGTGGCAGGTTCTTCACTGCTCGCAGTGCCTCGTCGTCGAAGACAGCGGCGGTGGTGGTTTTCTCGATGACGGCGTCGCTGATGGTGCCGTCGCGCTCTACCAGGGCTTTGACGATGCAGCGTGCCTTGATTGTCCCTCTAACCTCCTTGATGGGTTCCAGAATCTCGTCGGGGATATATAGCTGGTCTTTGATAAGCAGGTCCATTTCCTCGTCGCCGTCGGGGAACCGTGCCTCGATGTCAACATCGGTGTAGATGGAGTCGATGTTGAGTTGGCCAGTGTTGCCCACAATTCCTGATATGAGTTCTTCGACGATAACCTCTCTGCCGTCTTCGGTGATTATGGTGTCGCCCTCGGCAACAAATTGCGAGTTGATGGTCGGGGCGTTGATAGAGTCATTCTCGGGTGTTTCGGGAGGTATAGGAATCTTGCCTCTTATGATTCCTTCTTCTTTTTCCCGTTTTTGCTGCTCTTCGAGCATTTTTTGCCTTTGCTCCTCTGCAGCCTTTATCCTTGCTTCTTCTTCCTTATTGGGAGGCCTTCTCACCACGCCGGCAGTTTGGCGTACCTCTTGTTTTCTAGGCTTTGGGACATCTGTTTTTCTTTTTTGGTCCACACCGATTGACGATGGTGTGGCGGCGTTTGCGCCAAGGCTCAACGCCATACTCACACCCGCAATGGTTACCGCCTTGCCTAAGGCTTTGCGTGTGCGCAGCTGTCGCTCTATCCACCGCATCTCGCTCTCGCAGGCTGGGCAGGTGCCGTCGCAGTCGCCCTCATGGTCGCACGGAGTGGGGGTGTAGTCTATCTCGTTAGCACTAGCTATCTCGCTGCGGATAGCCTTAAGCGTCTCACATATTCTTTTGCCAGGTTTCATAGAGATGTCAGTTCTCAGATGTCAGTTCTCAGATGTCAGTTATCAGATGTCAGTTCTCAGTTATCAGTTAGACTGAGATAACGTCAAAAAGTTAAATGCGTGATAATTAAAACGCAAATTTACAACAAATAATTATAATGTGCAAATTGCCGTACCATGCGATGATGCGATGTTGTGTGAGCGCTTGTGAAAGGGTTTCGCTATAAGTTTGGAAAAATGTGAGAGAAACTACCAATATTTGTAGGGAAAAATGTGGGAGAAACTACCAATATTTGTAGGGAAAAATGTGGGAGAAACTACCAATATTTGTAGGGAAAAATGTGGGAGAAACTACCAAAAATGGTAAGGAAAAATGTGAAAAAGAGCTTCTGTAACAAGTTTGTTTTAGAAGAAATGACAAAGTTTAGATATTAATCGTTCCACATTAATTAAAAATTTACTACCTTTGCAGGTTGATTGGGGAAATGGGCTTTTTTTCTTTCTTAAGAAATGCGGTCTTAATTGCCCAACTAGTTGATTAGGCAGATGTTAACAATAACTGTTGCCTTGTCTTCTTGATAGCTTGTTAAATAAAAACAATAAGATATGAACATTTCATTAAAATGGTTGAAACAATACCTTGACTTTGACCTCACGGCTCAGGAAGTGGGCGACGCACTGACATCGCTCGGACTTGAGGTGGGTGCAGTCGAGGAAGTAGAGACAATTCGTGGCGGACTCAAAGGCATCGTGGTGGGCAAGGTGCTCACCTGTGAGCCTCATCCCAATAGTGACCACTTGCACCTGACGACTGTTGACTTGGGCAACGGCGAGGAGCCGGTTCAGATCGTGTGCGGCGCTCCCAATGTGGCAGCGGGTCAAAAGGTGATAGTGGCTACTGTGGGCACCGTGCTTTATGACGGCGACAAGGAATTTGTGATAAAGAAATCCAAACTTCGCGGCACCGACTCCTTCGGCATGATTTGCGCCGAGGATGAGATAGGCATTGGCAGCGACCATGCCGGCATCATCGTGCTGCCCGATGACGCTGTGGTGGGCACTCCCGCCGCCACCTACTATGGCATCGAGAGCGACTGGCTCATAGAGGTTGACCTCACCCCCAACCGCATTGACGGCGGTTCGCACTACGGTGTGGCTCGCGACCTCAACGCCTGGCTCAAGCGCCACGGCAAGGACGGCAACCTGCGTCGCCCCAGCGTTGACGACTTCAAGATTGACCGTGAGGACGGCGCAATCCCTGTAGAGGTAGTCACCGGCGAGGCATGTCCGCGCTACTGCGGCCTCACCATCCGCAACGTGAAGGTAGGGGAGAGCCCCAAATGGCTCAAGGACTACTTGACAACCGTGGGCCAGCGTCCCATCAACAGCATTGTAGATATCACCAACTATATCCTGCTAGGCACCAACCAGCCACTGCACTGCTTTGACCTCAACAAGATTAAAGGCGGCAAGGTGGTGGTTAAGACCTGCGAGCCAGGCACCAAATTTGTCACCCTCGACGGTGTGGAGCGCACGCTCACCGACCGCGACCTGATGATTTGCAACGCCGAGGAGCCTATGTGCATCGGTGGCGTGTTTGGCGGTCTCGACAGCGGTGTCACCGAGGAGACTACCGACATCTTCCTCGAGGCGGCATATTTCCATCCCACATGGATCAGGAAAAGCGCGCGCCGCTTCGCCTTGAACACCGACGCCTCGTTCCGCAACGAGCGCGGCATCGACCCCAACGACGTGATTTACAACCTCAAACTCGCCGCGAAGCTCATCAAGGAGATTGCCGGTGGCGAGATATGCGGCGAGATAGTAGATATCAAGCAGCACGACTTCCCCGGTTTCCCGGTGGAGCTGCGCTACGACTATGTCAACAACCTCATCGGCAAGAACCTCGACAAAGAGACCGTTAAGAGCATCGTCGAGAGTTTGGAGATGAAGATTGAGAGTGAGGACGACGAGAAACTCAACCTTGTGGTGCCCACATATCGTGTTGATGTGCAGCGTCCCTGCGACGTGGTGGAGGACATCCTGCGCGTGTATGGCTACAACAATGTGGAGATTGGCGACCAGGTGAAGAGTTCGCTCTCTATCAAGGGCATGGTCGATTTCCGCGACGATATGCAGGAACTCATCTCCAACCAGCTCAGCGCGCAAGGCTACTATGAGATAATGAACAACTCGCTCACCGCACAGAGCTACTATGAGGGCTGTGAGACCTATCCCGAAGCCAACTGTGTGCATGTGATGAACCCCTTGAGCAGCGACCTGTGCCTGATGCGCCAGACCCTGCTCTTCGGCGGACTGGAAAGCGCAGCCCGCAACATCAACCACAAGAATCCCAATCTCAGGATGTATGAGTTTGGCAATGTATATCACTTCTCTCCCGAGGCGAGCAACGAGGAAGTTGCCCTCGCGCCTTATAGCGAGAAGACCGCCCTTGGCATTTGGCTCACTGGCGAGAACCACGGCGACAACTGGAATGACAAGTCACGCAAACTCAATTTCTACGACTTGAAGGCCACTGTTGAGAACATCTTCCGCCGCTTGGGAATCGCTGAGCGCGACCTTCAGCAAGAGGAGTTCCAGAATGATGTGTTTTCCTTAGGTCTTGCCTACAAGAATCGTGGTGGCAAGGTGATTTGCGAGATGGGTATTATCACTGCCGAGCAGCACAAGAAGACTCACTGCACGCAGGTGGTTTATTTCGCTGAGCTTGACTGGAACGCCGTGTGCAAGATGGCAGCGAAAGCTAAGACTAAGTTTGCCGACCTGCCCAAGACGCTGCCCGTGCGCCGCGACCTGGCGCTGCTCGTTGACGGCAACGTCACCTACGCCGACATCAAGAAGGTGGTTGAGCAGAGCGAGCGTCACCTGCTGCGCGGCGTGAACCTCTTCGACGTCTATGAGGGCAAGAACCTCGAGGCTGGCAAGAAGAGCTATGCCATAAGCATCATCCTGCAAGACGACGTGAAGACCCTGCAAGACAAGCAGATTGACGCTGTGATGAACAAAATCATCGCCAATCTCGAGAAGCAAGTGGGAGCGAAACTTAGATAATGCACAATTCACAATGCATAATGCACAATCTTAAAGAAGGACGAATTGCAGTTAATCTGTCACTTTCTTCCATAAACGATAAACGACCAACGAAATATGAAAATAAACTTCAATGAGCTTCCACTCAATGTCGCCGCTAATTTCAAGGGTGGCGAGGGAGAGTATGTGTCGCGGCGTTTTGTTGACGAGAACAACAAGATTATGCTTGGCACTCTTGAGCCTGGGTCGTCGATAGGCTACCACAGCCACGACACCGATAGCGAGATAATGTATTTTCTCGAGGGCGAAGCTACCGTGCTCTATGACGACGGCGAGGAGACACTGCTGCCGGGGCAGGCGCATTACTGTCCCAAAGGACACAGCCACAGCCTCATCAACCGCAGCGACAAGACGCTGGTTTTCGTGGCAGTAGTGCCAGTGCATCACGATTAAGGAAAAATTAATAACTAAATAAAATTTCTATTTATGGGAAGAGCTTTTGAATATCGCAAAGCAAGGAAACTGAAACGCTGGGGCAGCATGTCCCGCACGTTCACTAAGATTGGTAAGGAAATCACTATGGCAGTAAAGGCCGGTGGTCCCGACCCAACAGCAAACTCGCGTCTGCGTGCCCTGATGGCCAATGCCAAGGCTGCCAATATGCCTAAGGACACCGTGGAACGCGCCATCAAGAAGGCGAGCGACAAGGACGCAAGCGACTACAAGGAGGTAATCTATGAGGGATATGGACCTCACGGCATCGCTATCCTCGTGGAGACTGCTACCGACAACACCACTCGCACCGTCGCCAACCTGCGCAGCTACTTCAACAAGAAGGGCGGCACGCTGGGCAACTCGGGCAGCGTGGCGTTCATGTTCAGCCACAAGGCCTACTTCCATGTAGAGCCTAAAGAGGGCGTGAGCCTCGAGGATTTGGAACTCGAGCTTATCGACTTCGGTGCTGAGGAGATAGAGCAGGACGAGGAGGAAATCATCATCAGCGCTGCTTTTGAGTCGAATGGCGACATCCAGAAATATCTGGAGGAGAACGGATTTGAGATTAAGAGTTCGGAATTCGTCTATGAGCCAGCCGACTATAAAGAGCTAAACGAGGAGCAGACCGCCGACATGGACAAGCTCCTTGAGGTGCTCGAAGAGGATGACGACGTGCAAAACGTCTTCACCAACATGAAAGAGGCTGGTCTTGAATAATTCCTACCGACGATAAAGCCGCATTCTGGAGACTTTGCGGCAATCTTTTGTCGATTCCGATAAAAGAAATTTGTAACTTTGCATGGGTGCCGCGGTGAAGTGATTCACTGCGGCATTGTGTTTTCCCCACTTTTTTTCGATTGAGCTCAAAGTCAAGTGCAAGCCCTGTAATTTACCTAAAATCTGTTTACAAACATAAAACAGAGTTAAATTTCGGGCAAAAATCGCAGTTTTTTGCTCAAAAATTTGGATTGACACAGCAGAAGGGTGTAATTTTGCATCAGTTTTCATGGTATTAGTTTTTAAGGTTATAAAAAATCCATCGTCGTGAGACGAAAATTTTCTTTTTCATTTTTGTTTTAAGGTTTATGTTAATGGTATTAGAAGGTTAATTAGTTAAGCAATCCCCGGCGTGATGCCGAGGATTTTTTTTATCCCTAATAGGTTATAGATAGACCGAAAACCCAACCTTTAGTCGCCAAATGGCCGATTTGGGTTTATCACCGCTTTGTGTCAGACGAAGAGTTGCTTGAGCACATCGGGCGAGCGCAGGGTGCCTAGGGTGGAGTGGTGCAGGCGGTAGTAGCCGAGGATTATTTCAAGTATCTCGTTGCGCTGGTCGCGTGAGAACTTGAAGTGGTGCATGTTGTCGAAGGTCATGCGCGAGAGCAGTGGCAGCACCTGAGCCTGGGCGGGAGGCAGCGATTTCATGCCTGGATGTGGCGACTGCGTGAACACTCCCTCGCTCATGTTGAACCAGTAGCCTTCGCGGTAGCTGTCGATGTCGGGCTGGATGCCGATGAATTGTCCCAGGCGGTAGAGGAAACAGATGTGGAAATTGGCGACGCTGCCGCTCATCTGCTCGAGCCTGATGATGCAGCTCTTGATGAAGCTGTAGAGCACCATGTTCTGCTCCTGCTCCTGGATAGTGTGCGACAGCAGTTCGCTCAGGAACATCGCTATGGCGTTCTTCATGGGGTCGCTGTAGATTGACATCAGCGTAGCGGTGCGACGCACGTCGTGAAGCGTGCCAAGGTCGCGGTTGGGCTGCAGCCGCGCCTCAAACTCGAGCAGCGACAGCGGCATGAACATCGCGTTGCGCATCCTCGCGGCATGAGTAGTGCCCTGACGCACCAGGAACGCCAGCATCCCCAATTTGTCGGTATAGATGTGGGCGATGTTGTGCTTCTCGTTATACTTGATAACGTTGATAACTATGCCATTGAGTTTCTCCTGCATTTATTAAACGCCTTTAGCGGCTCAGCCGAAGGCTGAGCTTTGAGTGACCCTCCTTGAAAACACGATGACGAGCGAAGCTACGAAGAAGGCTTCAAGGAGGGAGATAGCTGTCTTTACTTCCCGTCGCCAGCGGCGACCCCTTTCTGGAGTTTTCGCCTTGCGAAGTTACAGCTTTTCGCGCAAATCTCGCCTTAAAAATCAAAAAAACTTTGTCTTTTAACGATTTGACCAAAATAAATTTTGCTGTTTCAAAAATTTGACCTAATTTTGCAGTCGCTTTTGAAAAAGCGCATATTCGGGGCCCATTCGTCTATCGGTTAGGACGCAAGATTTTCATTCTTGAAAGAGCAGTTCGACTCTGCTATGGGCTACTAATAATCAAACAATTAAAATTTTTTACACACAAATTATGGCAAACCATAAATCATCTATCAAACGTATTCGTCAAACTAAGACAAGAAACGAGCGTAACCGTTACTACGCTAAGACTATGCGCAACGCCGTTCGCAACCTGCGCAAAATGGAGAACAAAGAGGAAGCTGCCGAGGCTTACAAGAAAGTATCGGCTATGCTCGACAAGCTGGGCCGCAAGGGCACTATCAGCAAGAACAAAGCCGCTAACCTCAAGAGCAAGCTCGCTAAGCACGTTAACAAGCTCAACGTTGCCTAACAGAGGCTTCTCCACTGAGAGATTCAGCCCTCTCAGCCTAGCATAATTTTCTCATGAAGATTTTGGCGCAGCAGAGCCAGGTCTTCACATGATGGCGCATTCGTCTATCGGTTAGGACGTAAGATTTTCATTCTTAAAAGAGGAGTTCGACTCTCCTATGCGCTACCCCTGAGCGTTAAGTAAATCTACTTAACGCTCTTAACTGCTATATAGCCCAAATAAAGGACAAAGGAGGAAGGAGGAAGGAAGAAGTAGGAAGGAGAAAGGAGAAAGTAGGAAGGAGAAAGGAGAAAGGACAAAGGGGGAAGGAGGAAGGACAAAGGAGGAAGGGGGAAGGGCTTCAGTCGCAAAAAGGTGGGGGGCGAGACAAGTCGAAGACTTGGCCATGTGCGAAACACATTGTGCCGTTCACGGCGGAGCCGTGGGCGGCACTGTGTGACAGGCGACTGAATCTAATGTTGCACTTCGGTAGATGTGCAGTTGTCAAAGGACAAAGGACAAAGGACAAAGGATGTAGAAAGGATAAAGGACAAAGGAGAAAGTACAAAATTCACTTGGCGGGGAAACACATTTTTCCCGCCATTTTCTTGCCGATATAGGCAAAAAACACTACTTTTTTGACAAATTTTGAATATTTTTCTTGCCGATATTTTCAGGATAATGGAGAGCACAACTCGAAATTATTGTGCCGTTAATCATCACCGAAGAACTGAAGATGTATTACTATCGAGGACTCAGAGAATGGCCACGACTGCAAAGCTACTTCCTCTACACCTGCCTCACAGCACAAGACCTATTCAAAGCACAGCTTGATTATTTCAAGATAAAGTATTGAGAATTGCTTTGTTGCATGATGGTTGAATGAACATTTGTCGAAAACATAGCAATGATGCCCCAAAGGGTTTCTTGGTTTACTTTCACTGTCGCTCTCATCTGGCTATGGCGGTTGCGCAAAACAAGTGCCTTCACCAATGGATACAATCTTTGTCTAAAATAGAAATCGATTTGCTAATATGCATAGAAATAATTATACCAATAAGCTTCTACGTTTTAAAATGAGATACATTTTTCAACTAATTTTTTTGACAATAATTGATTATAAATGTTGTTTCCGCTAAGCAATGATACCATTCTCTTTCGCTCGAATACCAAGTAATCTTCCTCAATATAGTTATGATAAAACTTACCTTCATTAATATTAATCAAAGAGTATGGAACAAACAATGTGTGCTGAGGTTTCGTTTTATAAAAAATAAAATAATCTGCAAATCTTCTAGTGTCGTGCTGTTTTAATTCAAATCTTTTGCCACATGCACATTGTCCTAAAAAAACGATTTTGTTCTGACAGTTATCGTTAAATGGCAACCAACCAATTACATCGAGTCCCCTTTCTTGATTATTCTTTTCATTAATTTGATTGATTTCGTAATTATTAACAGGAATTCCGATTTCAATAGACAGGGATTTAATCTTATCCTTAGCGTTACCTTTATAATTGGTATTCTTTCCGAACTGTTTGACTACAGCAGTTGGAATAAACTTTTTTAGTGTCTCGAATGAAAGTGTTTCAAAATCTGTTGTTAAATCAGATTGGAACAAATTGAATATATCTAATTGAGAAGAAATGAGTAATAACACATAATATTTCTCATTATCAGAGATATTACGTTTTAAAAAATAACTATTCTTACTTTTCTCAAATGGATATAAATCTGCGAAAAGAACAATACGCTCATCTATCAATGAAAAAATTCTTTTAATAAATACTTCTTCTTTGTCTCTTATTTCTGCATCTGTTCTCTCATCGGGTTCTCCATAAAACAAATCTAGAATATCACCAAATGAAACACCATCTTCACCTGAAAACAAGATCATCAGCTCAATATAATCAGAATAGAGACCAATCTGATCTTGAGGATAATCAGGTCTTCCGATATTACTCAAATAATTTATACTGGCAACATACTTGTCATCAAAAGTCATCTCCATCTTCTTCTCTTTTTGTTTTAAAATCGTTAATTTTCTTGGCAATTATACGAATACCTTTCAGATCTTCATACAAATCATTATAGAATTCTTTGACTTTATTTGATAGTCTATCTGCCTGTTCGATTGCTTTATAAGCATCTTTAATCTTTTTTTCAAATTGAATGTCAAGATCATTGGTTAGTTCATATGCTTCATAAATGGTGGCACCATTCCTAAATGCAGATAACGCATTTTGATTTCCTAAAACCTCATTGAGGAGTTTCATACTTTCACTGTCGCCTATCACGCGTGAGATTCCTTCAGATTTTTTAAACCACCATGTAACGATTTCCTCTAAATGTTGTTTGTCAATATGCTCAAGTGGATCCTCAGAATCTAAATCAACATTTAGGAATTCCCGAATGTTATTTTTCTGTAATCCATCTGAGAAATAATTTAGAAAAAAAGTTTCGTCTGATAATCCCTCAATTTTGTAGAACTTTTCATCTTCAGCTATTACATAGAGAAGGAAACTAACCAAAACTTTCTTTACATATGGCGATTTGCTGCCTATTACTTTTGCGATTTCCTTACAAGCTTGTTGAAAAGACAAATTTGAGAATTGTTCACTATTTCTTAATTCGTTCAAATATCGTGCTTTTTCTAACATCCTCCATGATTTTTTCCCGGTAATATGAACAAAACCAAGATGCTTTTGAATCTCAGATCTACTATTAAAAATTAAACATGGAAGTTCATTAGGATGATATTTCGCACGGTTAAAAATATCTTTTGTAGCAACTTTTTTGACTTTGGCGAGACTGGGATTATTCAACAGCATAACTGCAGTTAGACGTCTGTTACCTTCGACAACAACATATTTCTTTTCATTATTATCATCAGGGACTACCAACAACATTTCACCAGCAAAAAAATTATTTTCGCCAATAGCTTCCATTAGTTCCAAAGTCGCAGCTTCTAATAACAAAAACTCGATTACGGTATTTTCATCGATTCCCTGTTTTGACTTTGGAAGTCGAGGATTAAATAAATCTAATTGCAAATTCTCAATGCAAATATTGTCAAATTTCTGTTCCATTATTTTTCTTTATAATATTGTACAACATCAAATACTTTAGTTTTTGGGTATTCCTTCATATTAGATATGGCTTGACCATTTTCAAGCTTTTCGAGATTACGAATTGCGGTAATGCCATCTTTTTGAGTTAGACCTAAGAACTTATTAATTGCCTTAGTATTTGCCATATCATTTATTGGCAGAAGGAATGACGTTTCACATTCTTGTGAGAAATCAAAATTTGCTGTGTTATATTCAGCAATGCCTTGAGACAATAAAAACACAGAAACACCAAAAGAACGGATTTTTCTTAAGACAACCTCTAATATTTCCAGGGATTTCTTTTCTCGGAAAAGATCATGCGCTTCATCTATCATGAGCACATAACGCATTTCTCTATAACCGTCAACTACATCAGTGCCCCCCATATTTGAGAAAACATTAAAAATATAATTAATAATCAAAAAAACAGATGTGAAACGAACTGCATTGTCCAAATCTCCAGCTAATGATAAATAATAATTATTATTTAGGAATGTACTCGGGTTGTCTACATTTGATGCAAATAGTTCATACTCACTCAAGCGTCCCATTATTTCAGTTAATGTATCACGAGTTTCACCAACATGATCAATTATAAGGTCATACACATTCTTCAAGGATGGATAGTCTCCTCCTGTGTGTTGAATAAATGCTTCACGTACGGCATCTTTTAAAGTCTGCTGTTGTTTCTTGCCAATATTTGAATACTTGGCTATGATATCAACAAATTTATTGATGCCCATTAATTTATTAACGTCATTAATGTTGTCAATGAAAGAAAGTGGATTCAGGGGGAATGGTTCGATAGGTGCATTTATACACTTTGCGTGTGTATCTTTGAAGAAAAATTCCATTTTCTTTTGTTCTTCAGATGATATCCCTTTGAAATCAAGAAAAAGAAAATTGACCTTACCTTGAGATTTTATCACAAGTTGGCGTAGAAACTCATAAGCAAATTGTGACTTGCCAGAACCAGATTTGCCGGCAACAGCTACATGCTGATTATTATATATTTTAGTATTATTGAAGCAGAATGTAATTTGAGCATTATTGTCGGGATCGTAACCTATCTTTATATCGATAGGTCCTGCAAAAGATGATTTATCGATGTGTTGATTGTTATTTTTTACAGCATCAAGAGAAACAGGAGCATCTTCGATTGCATCAATTCCCTTCCCTAAGTTCTCCATAAGAAAATCAAAGAAAGTATATTGAGGACGATTCTCAAACAAATAATATATTTGTTCTAGACCATGATCTATATGTAGTTTTACATATTTAGGAATAAGTTCATTGTTCTTGTTTATGCCATAAGCTTGACAAATTAGAGCAATATAGTAATCTCGATAAGATGCGTCAAATAGGATGTGGTCTTTGTACTCTTTACCTTGAGAATCATATATTCCAAATTCATTCTGTGCAAAGCGCTTTCCAGAAGCCAATGAGTAGGCGAAAGCGACCCGAGCAATGATATTCTCTTTTGCGCTTCCAGGCAATTTCTGAGTAAGAGCAGAAACAACAGCTTGATTTGATGCAGATGTTTTGATGTTTATTTGCATAATTATTGTTTCTTATATTTTTCAAATAATTCTGTGGGATTTACTTCAACAAAGTGAGAACCGATTGTGGTGTTCTCTATCAGATATGCTTTATTCACATAATGATCAATTAATGAGTATTCTTGTTCCGTTAGCTCTTTCATCAACAATGGGAATAAGATGACTTGACCCGAAACATTTGGATAAAACTTTGTCAAGATATTTTGACTATGATTGACATCAAATTTTTGCATAGGGCTATCTATGAATACAGGAAACTCTAATTGTGTTTCTTCGACCAATGCACCTAAAAGAGCAGAAGCAAACATTTGACGTTCACCCATTGAAAGAATAGCTTTATCTATTTTCTTTTCGTTGACATCATATAGATTTATATCAACATCCTCACCATTGCCTTGAATGTCAACAACTACTTTATGAACCAACTCTTTTTTGTGAAGAAAACTTGTTAACTTTTCTTGCAATCTGTTCTCTAAGGATCTTTTCTTCTCGTCTTTAAAACGTAAGAGGAATTTTTGAATAAGATGAATCAATCGAGCCGCCTGATTATCAACTTCTTTATTCTTATTAGAAACTTCTATCTTTTTCGATAGAGCTTCTTTTTTCTGTCGTGCAGTCTTTATGTCTTCTTTCTTTTGCTCAATCTCAATATCCAATCGTGCAATTTCTTGACGTAATTTAGAAATCTCACTCTCTTTGGTTGATTTTTTACTCCTTAAAGACTGGATATATTCACCCTCAGCATTTTTTTCTGCTTCACGAATTTTTCGCTCAATTGAAAACAATTCAGCTTTTGCTTTTGAGTATTTGTTTGACAACTTTTCAAAAGAGGATTTACTCTCTTTTAGGTTTGTCACAAGTGAAAAGAAGTCATCTTGCTGCAAATCAGTGAAATCATGAAGCGTTTGAAAGTCCTCAAATTTTTCAGCATCAAATTCACTATAAAAATGCTTAAGGATTAGTTTCTTTATTTCCTGCTCATAAAAAGTTCTTACTTTGACATCAATATGGCCATTATAATTCAGTCTTGCCTTATCTAAATCATTTAAAATATCATCTGTTTTTTCTTCAACACCTTCAAGTTGTAATTTGTTCTGCTTGAATTCCTTTTCTTTTATTAATTGATTAGCTAAAAGTGATACAACACTACCTGCTAAACCAAATGGGATGTAATTATAGAGTACCTTGAGGCCTTCTTGGGCTTCTTCCATCTCTCTTTTATAAGAATCTTGTTTGCTTCTAAACTCTTCAAGTTTTTCAATACTCATTAAATCACCCTCACGAATTAGTTTCTCTTGTAGTTCGTTTAGGTCATATTGAATTTCTGCTATTGTCTCTTCTTTTTCACTTTTAAGCTGCAAAGAGTCTTCGATGAACAAGTTTCCATTTTCAATTTTTGCTATCAGGTCATTCAGTTCTGCCCTGTCTTGAGATTTGGCCGAGTCTTTACGATATTCATCTTGCAATTTTTCTAACTCTTTCTTGAGTTCATCATATTTCTGAATACCTAATACCTGAGAATATGCCTTAGATAGTTCTGTACGTTGTTCTGGTGTATTTATTTGAGCAAATGATACTATTTTCTCGGCATCAAAGAAGAAGAATTTGGCAATTTCAATGGGCAGAATGTAGTCCCTAATAAACATTTCTTCTTCATCCTTGTCATTAAGAAGGTCGTTTTCTTTGCCATCAATTAGGATTTTTAATTCATCATTTGTATCAGTAGCACTATCATAGGAGCGAATGATAGTAATATCAGTACAAGTTATATTGGGAATCTCAACATCTGTAAACGTAACAGCAACAGAAAAGCGTTTTTCTCCATTTAAAGCTGCATCAGAATTTAGACTATTCCCTATGTATTTACTATAACCACCTTTTTCGAAGATTTCTTTTTTGTAGAGATCATCGACTTTTTCCATGTTCTTGCCGTATAAACACCATACGAGAGACATGAGAAATGTCGTTTTGCCAAAACCATTATTGCCACTCACAATAATAATATTGCGTTCTCCATCGGGAGTCAAGTCTATTTTATTCAAGCCTCGATAGATGCGGAAATTATTTAATTCTAAAGATTTAATTATCATGACGATTGTTTTTCTTTTAGATAAGTTATTAAACGAGATTCGATCTCATTTTTGAGACCTCGACGGCGCTGCATCAGAGATTTGGACTTTTGCAACAGAAGTAGTTGCTCGATCAACTCTCCCTCCTCAGGATTTTCTGCACAGATTTCGCGCATTAAATCAGCTTCTAATTTGTTTTTTAAGTTTTCTTCCATAATGAATGAATCATTATAAATTGAGTTATAGATTTCTGAAACTTGATAGCCAAAATTAAAGTCTCTATACCAGTTCACTTGAATTGCAATCAGCTCTTGATTAGATATAAGTTTAATATTTGAGTCATGTTGCTGCAATTCTTTTTGCACTTGTAAAAGACGTTTTAGAATATGTGCCCGATAACTAAAGACATATGGCCCCATGTCATTAACAGCGCGTCTTCCATCACGACGATTGGGCATCCTATTAATCAATATATTTCTTTGTTGTTCCAATTCAATACGGAAATCATAGAGGGGTTTCATCCACTCCCTTCCGTTTTTTATAAGTGCTCTCATTGATTTATCATCTTTAACTACTGTGCAAACCCAACAGCCGAAGCGACTTTGACCACATGAACCATGGCTCTTATCTGTCACCACAGTAGGGCACTCATAATCATCAGCACTTGCGTCCAAATATATATTAAATAGAACAGTGTTGTCTCCCCCCCATGGAGATGGAATTGCATTTATGATATACCACACCTCTTCAAGCATTAACTCCTTTATTGGTGCATAAACATAAGTATTATGAAGAAGTGTATGGCGAGTAAGTCTTTTACCATGAATCTCATGTTTTTTAATCGACCTGGCTCTTGTTGCGCTTTCGTCCTTTCGTGTGCCAATCAAAATAATAGCCTCTCCGCATTCGGATACTTGTTCAGTAATAAAACGAGCTGTTGGTTTTATTTTCATCTTGTCAGTACACCATCTAAATGCAGTATTAGGAACAGGATAGCCTTTACCTATTACATTTACCCAAAAAGAGTCCTCTAACCTTGGTATTGTTTTCTTTACATAAATAGGCAAGCTTTCATCTAAGGCTTTTTGTTCAATTTTTATAAGTACTTCATCAACGTATGATGAAATAATAGGGTTTTCAACAAGAGTATCATTACAAACGACATAAACATGGCGTTGTAATTGAAATGGTGTAAGAATGTTTTCTTTAATCTTTCTAAGAGCAAGCCAAACCAGTGTAAGTAGAACTGTCGAATCTTTTCCACCACTGAAACCAATTATCCATGGTCGGAAAGTTGAGTCAGCATACATGTACTGGTCAACAATTTCGTCAATTATATAGTCAATTCTTTTATTCATTTATTTTCTTCAGTCATAAACGATTAAGTCGCACTGCTAACCACCAGTTAGTGATTAATATTTCAGCAACGACCACTTTCAAACGTTTCAGAATAACATTATTTTCAATCTTTGTCATTAAACCTGTTAATCTATTTGAGCGCAAAGTTACGAAAAATAAATGTATTCACCGCATTGAAACATAGAAAAACAATTTCTAATTGTATCATAATTGTAGAAGTTGGTTTTCTTTTTCTTTCCTTATCTCAATCAGCACATTAACCATTTATGAAGAAACGATTTTCTTTCCAAAATAATCAAACAAGAATATAGGGAAAGCATTAAGGATTGCTACTTTGGATTCCTCGGTTTCAACATATTTGGCAAGCTGGTTGTCAAAGATGTCAATTTGGCTATTCACTTCATCTGGAATCTCATTCTTTCCATTGCAGATATAGTTTGCTTTGCTGACGTTCATGCCGACTAGATGGCACCAGTTCATTTTGATTGTATTTATTTTCTCCCTTATCCTGTCATCGTCATCAGCCGGTTTTACTGTTAAGATTAAGTACTCCAAGTTGCCGTCATAATATGAAAATTCGTGGACTTGATGCTTGAAATTCTCTTCTTGACATCTCTTTCGGGTTACAGTGTATGTCAAGTAATTATTATCAGGTAACTCTTTGGTATATCGCAATGACTCGACCATCGGATAATTGATGAACAACAGCCCATTACCTGTCTCATCCATGAAGAAGTTCAACATGGCCTGCAATTTCTTGTTGTTCTCTTCAAGCGTTCCACCACTCTCCTGGAAGTCGTAGTCAAAAAACAGATAGATTTCAGAGACTTCATCCTCTCGGATATTCTCAAGTGTATGATCTCCCTTCTCTAACAATATCTCTTTAAGAACAGATACCGTATCAACTTCCAGCAATCCGTTCAACACATCGTGACCCTTCAACTTGCTGTATAGGGAGTAGATATTGCTATTATAGGTACAAACGAATGTATCGGACTTCTCTGGGAAGAAAAGCCGTTTGATAGACTCAAAATAAGTCTTGTCGTCTCTACCTTCAAATACAAAGAGTATCATACTTCAAAAGCTCCTCCACGGAATAGTTTCTCCATATTATGACCAAATCTCAACTCCTTGTCGGTACAGGCCTGCAAGGGTTTGATCTTATTGTTCTGCAAGATGAAGTTGCAGTCAGGCCTCAGAAGATCATTGGTCATTAAATATGTATTATGCGATGACGTGAACACCTGACAATTGAGATTGAATAATTGTTTGCAAACCTCAAAAGCCAACTTGTAGTGATAGAACGCATCAAACTCATCGATAAAGACAAATGATGCATAGTTCAAGTTCTTGAGCCAATAATACAATAAATGTAATGACTGAGTACCTGTCGAGATAGTACTATCAAAATAGAGACTTCCACCACCAACTTTCCAAAAGAGTTGTTTATCGGTGGATTTTTCCAAATCAAAAATGAACTTTTGTCCACTAACATTAAATAAAAAGTCAGAGAAATCTTGAATCAGTTTATTCTTGATGATGTATTCGTCAAGGATGGTAACAACATTGTCAAACCCGATGTATTCATTGGTTTTCAGACATCTGAACCAAAGCATGGAATTGACAAAGTCCCTCATCCTAATCAGGTAATGGTCTCCAGCGAGAGGATAGGATGTAAGCAAATAGTTCACGATTGAGATACTGTTGGCATTCATCTCTAAATTCCTCTTCGCATCCTTGTTAATCGGGAACTGGTTCTCGTCAAGGTCTAATACACCACCTATACGCTTAAAAATTGTCGCTCCATTCACTTTTAGCAACTCATCGACAAGTGCACCCGATGCATTCTTTGAATATACATACTCAATTAACTGGTTATCAAACTTAAAAGTGTACTCAAAAATTACATTTAGCCTTGTGTCTCCAGCATAGACATAGTTCTGAAAGTATTCAACTTTCTTGTACTTTTGAGTCATGTGATATACGATGTCAAATAAAGCCTCACTAAAGTTTGTCTTGCCAGATCCATTAGGACCATAAATGATACCATTCTTGATGACATCATCCTTAATTGCATATGTATTGAAAGAATAGTTGCTTGGGCAAGATAGATCCCATTCAATCCTATCAGTAAAGCCTCGGAAGTTTTTTACAGAAAATTTTATAAGCATAGCAGTATATTTTTGTTATTGATGGCACAAATATATACATAAATTTTTAATTACCGTAATTTTTTTACGGAAAAATAATAATTAAGCAATATTTTGCCTAACATAATGCTGTTTTTTGACCTTTATCGAGTCATAGGCTCGACCATTTTGCTGAAGTCAGCAAAATGGTCTGATACGGCATGTCCAACATTCGGTGTCATCAATCATGCAAACTGCATCTTCATAGCTCTGGAAAAGTGCTAGTATTTCTTCCTTTTTCATATATTGAGTTAAGTATTATCGGTATTTATCATAAACCTGTTAATCTTTTTGAGCGCAAAGTTACGAAAAATAAATGTATTCACCGCATTGAAACATAGAAAAACAATTTCTAATTTGGCTCATAAGTGTTATTGGTGGTAAATACTGATTATCGGTAAGGCACGGCACGAAAACACGTTTGTTTTTTCAAAAAACATGCCGATAGTGTGCGAAAGTTGTATTTTTCTATCTACTTTTCGCAGGTTATCGGGAGTTTTTAACTATAATTGGTAGTGATTGTTTGGCAAATAACCACTAATTCACACTAATTGTTACTAATTTCACTGAGAATCGTTTCTAATGGTTTTATAACTTCTTGTTGCGTTGGCAACGCAACATACTTGACGTGTTGCGAGAGAAATTGTTTGTAATTGTTTTATAAATTATGGGGGGTGTTCTTTAGATTGCAAAACTCAGCCGAGGGCGCTTGTGCGTCTCGGCTGAGTTGAAATTTGGTTGTTTACTGTGTTTAGACTGATTGTCGTTACAGGCGGTTGCGTTCGCTCTGTCCGGCATGGCTGCCCTTGTAGCGGCTGCGGGTGGCATTGAACTTCCAAGAGATATTGATGGTGATGTCTCTGGCATCGCGATAAACATCTATATCTTGGCAATAATTCAGACCATTATAAGTTGTCGCTCTTGTCCTGTCGGTACGGAATATGTCATTTGCCGCCACTGCGATAGTGAGGCTTTTGTCCTTTAAGAAACGTTTGGTCAATCTTAAATCCACTCTGCCTGACGTCTTTTCCTGCTTATACATTGATTCATAATATGGTGATAGACTCGCTTTCACATTCAATGTCCAAGAATGAGGGAAACTAAACGTGTTATCGAGGGTGAAATCTGTTATCAACCCATTGAACTTATGGGTAATTCCCAATGGCTCCAAATCACAATCTTGGAAATAAAGATAAGCCGAAAAATTCATCTGCCAGATGCCAATGCGTGGTGAGAGGTTGAGAGTGAGCATATATAAATTTGCCGATGGGATTGTTCTGAAAGTGTTTAATGTCACTCCTGGATGGTTCACTTCGTCGTAGGCAGTGTAGTAATTGGTGTAAATATCCTTGATGCGTTCATAAGATAGTGAGAAGAAAATCCATTTCCATTTAGATTCCCATGATATGCCGTTGTGGACCTGTGGTTGCAAGAATGGGTTTCCTGTAAAATAGTCATATTTGCCATCATATCTAATTGTGGATGACAGAGTGCCATAGGGCGGATTATACCTCGTTGTTTGATAAGCAAGCGTGTGCTGCCAGTCGCCATTTTGATAGTCTATTGATACTTTTGGTATGAGGACATGGTAATTGGGACTCATCTCGTCATTGAGGTTTCCGTCGATATAATAATTGTTGTATTCATTCTGCCAACGAAGCCCTGCATTGAATGAGAATTTTTGAATAGAGAGAGAATAATTAGCGAACAGCGACCAAGAACTTGACTGCTGACGAATGTGGTTGTCGGTCGCAAAACCGTCTTGAACAAAATCATTATATCGATTTACACCTGTAACTTCCTCGCCAAAAGTCAGCTCACCTCTCTGCACTGGTGCCGTGACAATAAGTTTCTCTGCCAAAAGTCTTTCTTTGGTCTTGGTGTTGCTGATGCCGGTTTGCTCACCGTTGAATGTCGCCAACATGTCAAAATCGGTTTGCGCTCCGTAATAGTCTGTGCTGAAGTCCAGTGACCAATTTCCCAGCTTGCCGATGTAATAGGCATTGACACTATGCTTTGTTTTGGGTTTGAAAGTCATCTCGCTAGAGGATTGTCCTTCGTCCCACAACTCACTGTCGCGCCACGCTTTCGTGTCTTGCAGTTGTTTTTGGTTGGCGTCGTTAAAGTTGTGTTGTCTAGTATAAGTGAAACCAACCGAATGATTGTTGTTTATTTCCCAATCCCAACCTATATCTGCCACATAATAGGTCGCCTTGCTGCGCGAAACATAATCGTTGTCATAGTTCCATACGCTGGACGCAGCAAGGCTTTCAATGCTCTTGTTGGTGAATGAAGACTTGCCGTTGGTCAGCTGCCCTCTGACGAAGAAATCCATGCCGTTGTTAAGCCTATAGTTGAGTGCCCCGTTCAGCCTTGACCAATAAACCTCGCTTTTGCGGTAGTTCACGCCAACGTTGCCGCTCAGCCCCTCGCCGGCTTTTCGCACAGTCTTTAGCCGGATGACCGATTTAACGTCCTGACCATACTCTGGTCCTGGGTTGGTGATGATCTCTGCTGTTAGGATTTCATCGGCTCGGTAGCGTTCAAGTTCGGTGAGGTCTCGCACTTTCTTGTTGTTGATATAGATTTCAGGGGTTCCGTGACCGGCGACAGTTCCGTCGCTCATCATCAACGGCAAGTGGGTAAGCATCTCATTTACCGAACCGAAGTTTTCCAACACAGTGCCCTGCACATTCGCAATCAGACCATGCTCTGTTGAACGGACAAGGCGTTTTGCACCCTTCACAGTCACTTCTCCGAGTTGGGTGGCCTCAATTTGCATTTGGATGGTGCCCACGTTTTCGCGCGAGCAGAGTTTGTAAATCGGTTTGTAGCCAATATAGCTGAACTTGGCGATAACTCTCGGTTTGTCGAGCGGGATGACGAACACGCCGCTTGCATTGGTCACACCGCCGGTGATATAAGAGGAGTCTGAAGGGTTTAGCAGTCTCACGTCGGCAAACTCCAGTGGCACACCGTTCTCGTCAACGATCCTGCCGGTTAGGTGGCGGTCGGTCTTGTGGGTACACTCCACATAGATCTCATTGTTGCCGCTTTGGGTCATGCGTATGGGATAGAACCCAATCACTTGCTTGATGGCATCGGGCACCGACTTGCCTTTGACCGAGGTCGTCACCTTGAAGTCTTCAAGCTCGTTGTAGATAAATATGATTTTGTGTTTGCCCGTCTGCTGCTGGATATATTTCAGTGCGTCGCTCATCGACGCATTGTTGAAGTTGTGGGTGATGCGTTGCGCGGTGATTGTATTCACAAGAGCGCATAACAATATTGCGAAAGTCAATAGTCTTCTCATTGCTCGCCCTCCAGTGATGATGATTCCACAATCAGTTTATTTCCCTCTTGGTGAATTTTGAATGTCTCGAAGTGCGACAACATCTCAACAACTTTATCAGGAGAGTAGTCAGGCTCCCATTGATAGTAAAGACGCAGTGCGCGCACATCATCGGAGCGGTACTCAATATCCACATGATAATAAGCCGAGAGTTCGGCAAGCATTTGCTCCAGCGGCACGTTGTCGTAGAGGCAAGGCTCAGATTTGACTGGAACTAAATCAGATTTTTCTTCGGCATCCAGCAAAGTTTCTTCGGTAGTTGTTTGCTTTTCTTTAGTGGTCTGTTTCTCAATCTTTTGACTCTCATTCTTTGGAGTCAACAGCTTCTCCACCCCAAAGAATCCAGTGCGAACAGCCGCGTAAGTGAATCCGAATAGCGCTATCGTGATGGCGGCGGCAGCGGCGATTTTGCGCCACAGCGGAATCACTGACGACTGGTGCGGCTCGCTTGGGACCAAGCGTTGCCACTCGGTGTCAATTTCCTCATCGGTCACTATGGTAGGCTGGGTGGCGCTTTTTGTCTTCGCCATCAGCTTATAGAGCTCGCGGCACTCGTCATCGGCAAGGATGTCTTGCCACTGTGCCTCGCTGTAATGCTCGGGATTTTCCAGCATTTGTAACAGTAAATCGGTCTTATTCATTGCTCTGCGGTTTTAAGAGTTTGACGTAATTGGTCTAGTGCGTTGCGCAGGTGCTTGTAGATGGTGGTCTCGCTCACGCCCAGTCGCTTGGCGATTTCACGGAAGGGCAAGCCGTCGGTGAAATGTAAGCGTATTATCTCTTGGCAGATGGGCGGAAACAGGTTGTTAATGCCCGCTCTGAGCGCTTCAATCTCACGCTCAAGCTTTTCGGGTGAGGTCTGTTCTAGCTCATCGGTCATGAGCAAGTAACGATGCACTTGCTCGTGGATTTTGCGGCTGCGAATCACATTCAGGCACTTGTTGCGCACGCTTAATAACAGGTAGGATTGAGCGGTGTCGTCACGTAGCTCCACTTGTTCCACAAGTAGGCGTGCAAAGACATCGTGCACGATATCTTTGCTCTCGTCATCATCGTGCAGCAGTATGCTGGCCAGCCGATACATCGCACGATAATGCTGCTTGAACAGCCGTTCAATTTGTCGCTCTTGTTGTGTCATATCTCTATATATACACTCAGAAACCGATTTACTAAACCCTAAAACGCAACTTTTTTTCAAAAAATGCGTAAACTGCTCTGCAAAGGTAGTTTATTTTCTCGTAAATGTCGGGGTAAATGAAACACGCCCCACGTAGTGGGACGCGTTTGCTAAAGTATAATGTTGAAGCTAGGTTATTTGCCGAAGCGTGCTTTCTCGCTCTCGCCGGCGCCGCTGCCACGGTAGTGGCTGCTGGTGGCGTTGAACTTATAGCGCACGGTGATTTCGAGTTGGCGTGAATCGCTGTTAGACTTTTGGAATAGCGAGCGGGTGCCATAGCGAATGCGTATATTCTCGTGTGAGTCAAGCAGGTTGTGTCCCGCTACCTGAATGCTCAGTCGCTCGTCGAAGAATGTCTTGGTGAGGCTTATATAGGTGTACCAACTGGCACGAGTGAGTGACATGTTCTCCTTGTCGCCCTTTGAGGTGAACGACAGATTGGCTTGTGCGGTAAGGGTAGGTGTAATCTTGAAACTGTTGTTGAACTGAACCAAATAAATTGGATTACTTGGACTGATGAACCCTACCGGGGACGGAATCTTGATCCAGTCCTTAATCAAGCCCAGCGTGAGAGAAGGCTGGTAGATGCCAAACTTGGGATTGAGTGTAACCATGGCACGGATGGCATCGGCATGATCCACATTGTCGCGCGTGAGGAGCGTGGTCTCGGGACTTCCCTCTACGCTCTTGCACACGTTGACAATCACGTCGCCGGTGCGCTTGTAGTCCAACATTACATTTACCCACCGCCACATCGCCATCAGTGATGCCTGGTTGATGACCGACGGCTGCAGCATCGGATTGCCGCCCTCCCATGTAAAACGGTTGGCATAGGTGACAGAACTGCTCAACATGTAGTAATAAGGACGTTGAATCTTCATGGCATAGTTTGCCATGAGTTGCACCTTGCCGGCGCGAGCCATCAGCCCTACGCTGGGGAAGAAATGGTGGTAAGTCCGGCTTTGGTCATCAACTCTAACGCCGGCGCTATAGTAGTCACTTGTCACATTCTCGTTGCGCATGCCGAGTCGCAGCTGACCAAAAGGCAGCGGGTGGGAATATTCAGTGAAGAATGAGTAGTTACGCTCGCGCTGCTCGGTGATGGTGGTGGGCACAACTTGCTCTGGATTGATATAGTCATCGTTGCGGTTGGTGAGGTCATACTCCGCGCCCGCTTGCAGGTTGCCACCCCACAAGTTCCATGATAGCACCAGCTTTGACGCCCACAGTTGGGCGCGCACCACACTTTGGCTTGTCACCGTGCGGCTCTCCTGCTCCTGGCTCACCTCATCGTTCCATTGACTGCGACGGTCTTTCCAGAACATATAGTCGGTGTTGAAATCGATGTTCGTCTTGCCCACTTTGCCGTTATAGTAGGCATTGAGCGTGTGAGGCATGTTAGATTTCGTTTCCACGTTAATGGTATTGTCAAGGTGGTCATAGAAATTGCCGTCGGCGGTAACATCGGCAGTGAATGTGCCGTGTCCATCGTGGCGGAACCAGCCTTTCGTGTCGTAGCGGAAACCTACGGCGTGGTTGTCGTTGAAAATATAGTTAGCACCAATTGAGGCGTAGAGCGACCTGAGCACATTGTTGTCGTAACTGTGTTCGAGCATTTGCCAGACTCTGTCGGTGCTCACGTCAAGTGTAATATCGTTTCTCTGCCATTGGTGGTAGCCGTTGTACCACACGCTACCAAACACATCCAATCCACGATGACGCCAGTTCCAGTCGAATCCCAGGTCAAGGTTATTATGGTGGGCGCGGTAATAACCGGCAGTGGTGTTGAACGAGAATCCCTCGCCCTGCGGACGCTTGGTCTTGATGAGGATGACGCTCTCCACGTCGGCTTTGTACTTCGCCCCAGGGTTAGTGATGAGCTCCACGCTTTGGATATTCTCGCTTTGGATTTGGTCAAGTTCGGTATTGTCACGCAACAAGCGGCCATTCACATAGATGAGCGGTGTGCCCTTGCCGAAGACCTCGATGCCATCGGCTTTCTTCTGCACGCCGGGCAGGTTCTCAAGCACCTTATTGGCGGTGCCCACCTTACTAAGCAATGTGCCGTCAACATCGGTCTTGATGCCCTCGGTGGTGAGCTTGTAGGTGGGGCGCACGCCCTGCACCACCACCTCGCCCAGCACTGTGGCTTCGGGCAGCAGTTGGATGGCGCCGAGAGATGGCTGCGTGGCGTTCACGCATTTCGTCTCGTAGCCGATGTAGCTGAGTTTCAGAATCGCTTGTTTGCAATTGCAGTCGATGGCAAAAGTGCCGTCGAGTTCGGAAGTTGTACCTGTCACAAACGCGCTGTCGCCAGGCGTGAGGAGCACCACGTTGGCAAACGGAAAAGGCTGATTGTTCTCGTCAATCACCGTGCCGGTGAAAGTTGCCGCCGTCATGGCAAGAGTAGCGAAAATCGCAGTAAGAATGAATGTTATCTGTCTCATATCGATTATAGTTAAAAGTTCAGAGTTTATAGTTTTTAGCTGACAAGCGAACGAGCTGACAAGTTGACGAGGCAAGTGAATCCGAGCAACAAAACCAGCGCGAGGCGCGACATAACCAGCGAGCCTGCGAGCGGCAAACTAGCGCGAAGCGCGACAAACCAGCGAAGCGACAAAACCCATTGTCTTGTCAGCTTGTTCCTTGTCAGCTTGTAAGCTAAATTATCAACCGTCACATGCGGTTTCACGATATAGACGTAACAAGTGGGGTAAAATGTTTCACTCAAAAACCACTTTTTTCCGAAAATCTTGATTTAAGTCAAGGTTTTAATACATTCTCCGCAGCCTTCTTCCTATAACAAAAGAGGCTGTGTCAAAATTCGATATTTGTTGCAGCTCCCCCTCTAAGATAGACCAATGGTGCAAGCCGAAACCAACGGCAAAAGTAGTTTTGCCATTGGTCTATCTTAGAGGAGGAGTTTTCATTAGATTCCACATTTTGGAACACCCTCTATAAATAGATGTGCATTCTGCTTTGATTCAATCTTCAATTAGGCACAAACCTTTAACTAAAGTGAACTCGACGAAGTTGTTGCTTGATAATCATTGCGTTAGCAGCACAAGACTGTTGCAAGACTCCCACTGAATAAAAAACTACGGATTAATCTGATTTTTCTGATTTTTTTATTCAACTGATTTTCAAGAAACTGTATTTTTGTTAATATCAGATTTTTCAGAAAAATGCGATTGAGCGAGCCAAGCATGCTCAAAGCCTTGCGAGCGTGAGCATTTTATCTAAACAAGATGCAAAAAAACCCTGTTATGGCATAAATAGATATAAAAAAATCGTATCGTCGCCTAATGACCGATTTGGGTTAAAACAAATATCTTTCATTGAGATACTTGATCCATTCTTCCTTTTTTGGAACAGATAGGTGCTTGTCCATCATTTTAAAAAGTGTTTCATAGGTTACTGGAACAAACTCGTTGTAATGCTCTTTGGTAAGGAACTTCTGATATTTGGGTATTGCGTCTTGACTGAAATGCTCATTTTGGGAAGGAAAGAGTGTGACACTGGTGAACTTTTTAATCTTACCTTTCAAAACCATTGAAGCGCCGAGAATATGATTTCTCCATATCTGACGGAACTTGTTTGAGACAAGCATGTCATGTGTAACGTCTTCTTTATAGTAACCACATTCTTTTGTGACCATAGCGTATCTACCTTTAAGTTGGGTGTTTCCATTCTCATCCTTAACCTGAGAATATTCGTGAGATTGAGGTTTGAGAGGATAGGAGTTCTCTGTATATTTTACCTCTATGCCAATACCGCATTGCTGATTGGCTTTGTTTGTATATGCAATGTAAACATCAAATGCGGTATGATCGTTTAGATAATCTTCAATTGGAATTGGATGGTGTTCAATTTTGATTTTGTCGATGGACAGAATGTCGTCAGTCGAAAGCAATTCACAAAACAGCCGTATGCAACCTTCAGGATCTTTTTGCATTGGGAAGAAGATGTTGTAGGGTATGTGCTCACTTCGCAGAAGGTTTGAGAGCATAAATCCACTTGGAGTAGTGGATGTGGGTTCAATTGGTTCTTTCAAATGTGATAATATTTCATCACGATATCCCTCAAAGAAGATTATCCCTTTTTTTGCGTCTTCATATCTAAGCACATTTTTGTACTTGTTATAACCCACTTTGAGAACGTGTTCACGGTATTCCCACTGGTGTAGTCGGGCCTCAAGTTTAAACTTTGAGTACGAATATCTTTTCATCTTATTTAAAGGCTGCATATCCATTCTTTTTTATTTTGAGTGCAAATATACAACAAAAAAGTGCCAAAACACGGATCGTCTCATTGAAATATTACATATCGTTATCTTACCTGCAAAAGTGCGGTAACCGCCTCTATGCGCAAAAGACAAAAATTGTCTCGCTATTTCCTCTTTTTTGATTGTCGTTTTGGGGGCTCTCTGTATTTCATAGGGTTATCCCTATCGCCTCTAAATGCGGCTTTGAGTAATTCGCCAACGGGCAATTCTATCCGTGTTTTGCCAATGCGGATACTTGGTGTGACAATAGGCGATGTTGTCCATCTTCCTGTCATAGGATTGATGTAACGATTGACTCCCACATAAGTGCTGAAATGGTCGTTGAAGCGTATATTGGCATAGCCGCCATATGATGATGTGCTTACGTAGGGGATGAAAGCTGGGCCAACAAATGGATTCGTATTATAATAATAGCCATAGGCGTGTAAGGATATATCATTGTTGAGTTTATAACCCAGCGTGCCTCCAATGCCATATTGCGTGACAAGTTGTTTTTGTATTGGCATCCAATATTTGTTGGAAATCACCGAAGCAGACAATTGCCATTTCCCTATATTTTGATGATAGGTCACTGCCCCCGTAGCTGCATCCATGAGTCCAGGCAACTGATTGATGTTGCCAAAGAATGATAAATCTGCACCCCTCCACAAGTTAAATGAGGGCATTGAAAAGTCAAATGAGCGGTTGTATAGCAATTGCGATTTTGGTGGTTCGGAGTATCTAAATTCGTTTAATACGTTTGTGGGTAGAGTGTAGTTTAGTATTGGTTTGTACGGTTCAGCAAAGTCAACGCCTATGAATTTTGAACTTGGAATATTATTGCCAATCAGTAAAGAATCATAAGGCAATGACTGCTTCAAATTTGTAGATGACAATTCATCTCCTTTCGACAATGAAATTTGCTCGCCAACCTCTGTTTGGGCATAAGTGGTTAGTGGCATTATTAAGAGAATGAAAACGATGAGGGTTGGCATAAGCTGCTTCATTTCAATAGGTTTCTATTATCATTATTTTCTAATATTCGCATTTGATTGATGGCAATCTTATTTAGGTGCACAAGACGCTCTCCCTGTGGCACTCCACTTTCAATTAGAACAGCATTGATGTTTTCCATGTTTGCCAAACAAATAAGTTCGTTAATTGAGGCATAGTCTCGGATGTTGCCTTTCAAGTCCGGGTGTGCCTCGTGCCACTGCCGCGCCGTCTGACCAAACATGGCGACATTCAGCACATCTGCCTCCTCGGCATAGATAATACTGGCTTGAGCTGGTGTCACTTCTTCGGGGATAAGATTCTGTTTGATGGCATCAGTATGGATGCGGTAGTTTATCTTCGACAGCTCGCGTTTGGCAGTCCAACCAAGCAGATTCTGCTCTTCGTCTTTGAGACGTTGGAACTCACGTATAAGATAAACCTTGAACTCAGGACTTATCCACATAGCAAACTCAAAAGCGATGTCCTTATGGGCATAAGTGCCACCATAACGACCTGCCTTTGAAATGATGCCTATAGCATTTGTCCTTTGTGCCCACTCCTTGGCACTGAGGCGGAAACGGTTCAACCCAGCTTGACTTTTAATTATGTCGAATTCGGCACAATTAAAATTAGGATTCATCAACTGCTCCCATATTCCGAGAAACTCAATGGTATTGCGGTTGCGCAACCAGTTGGAGAAAAAGAAATCGCCGTCCTTTGCCTTAAGCATATCGGTAAGACTTATGTAGTCGTCTTCATTCTGCTTAATGACGGTTATTTGAGTGTTTTGAACTATTAGCTTTGCCATATATTCATTTGTTTTTGATGAATACTTAGCTACAAATTTAGATAAAAATCGGGTTTTATAAGCCAGTCGAGATAAAAAAGTTGAGCAAATTGCCCCTGAAGTTACCTATATTTGCGGAAATCAAGGCCGACACACGCTCAATCCTAATGTTTCCGTGCTCTTACGTCACAATTAATTCGTATATTTGAGGTGATAA